>ERZ869929.297-NODE-297-length-33825-cov-39.718182_pt1 | contig 33825 bp, 64 predicted proteins | sample MGYA00579312_ERZ869929 | MGnify/ENA primary metagenome ERZ869929 (study PRJEB32216, sample SAMN09231818) | wastewater metagenome | place: USA: Maryland | collected 2016-08-09 | study: EMG produced TPA metagenomics assembly of the PRJNA472060 data set (Reclaimed... | reverse complement strand
CCCTCCCATAAACCCTCCCATAAACCCTCCCATAAACCCTCCCATAAACCCTCCCATAAACCCTCCCGATGGACTCTTGTGGAGATACCCGGAGAAAAGTGGTAAAAAGTGGTAAAAAGTAGAAAAATCGGACATGACTTAACCCACTTTCTACGTGTGCCCCGGAGGGGCCTCCCCAGGGACCCCATGCGGGCACGCGTAATCGACCACGTGTTCCCGTGCGATTGTGCGATTATTTTTTATTGTGTCTCTGGTAATACCCTGTAATACCCTGTAATCCCCGAGAATTCCTCTGTGATTCCCCTGAATTCTTAGGGAAAGTCCACAAGATCCTGGATGACCTGTCGGGATCTCCCCGGGGATTCCCAGAATCCCAGCATTCTAAGACCCACGGACACACGGGGAGTCTCCGAGCGGTCTCGGGGGTTCCCCGAAAAAATTTTTTAGGAAATGATTTTTTTCTCTAGAGGGATTTTTCTACATTTGTCTTATAAATTTAAAAACGAAAAAGATGTCAAAGAAATTGAGTTCGCATAAATCAAAATGGGCTCCACAAGAAATCTCGGCTCTTCGGTCAATGTCAGAGATGGGCATGAACGCCAAAGAGATCGCACACCTTTTGGGTCGCACTCCGAACGCAGTGGCTTACCAAAAAAGTGTGAATGGGATTGTTCAGAACAAAGAGGCCAAGTTCACAGGACTTCGCACCATGATCGAACCTTCCATAGGAGCCGTAGAGACCGCACCCACTCCTGAACCAGAAAATCCTTTGAGAAATCCAGCCAAGGAGATCACTCGGATTGCTCGTCAGATTGCTAGAGAGAACGGTAAGCGCATCACTATGGCAATGTTTTTCGTTGAAGATCTAGTCTAATCATTAACCTTTAATTTCAATCACACATGAGAAGATCAATCTCAGTTAAAACCCGACTTAGTGCAGTCAATGACTATGTTCGGTACGGAAGATCTCTTAGAGAAGTTTCACAGAAGCATGGTGTTTCTGTAGACACCATTCGCAGATGGCTCGGAGACTCAGTCCGCAAAGCCCAAAAGGGTGAAGTGGTCAGTAAGAGTTCTTCAGACCGATACACCAGCAAACCTTCTGTTTTGGCCAAGCGTAATCTTGGCTTCACCAACCAACAAAAGAGGTGGAGCAAGCTCGAAGACGAGAGTCTCATTGAAGCTGTACACTCAGGTATGACCGTGGAAGAAACCTCGGGTCTTCTTGGACGTACCCCAGCAGCCATCTACACCCGTAAACACGTCCTAATCACTAAGGGAAAACTGGGTGAGAGGTTCGTGGTCCCAGAAGGCATCAAGAGAACCAGGAAGCCACAGGAACATGTGATGGAAACCCAAATTGAAGTGCACGAGATTCAACCTTCACCAGAAGTGGCAGAGGTGCCCGAGGTGGACATGGACGACATCACTAATCTTTCCCTAGAGAGATTGGCTTCTGTTGTCTCTAAGTTTGGTGTCTCTCTGTCCATTAACATCTCTGAGGGTGTCACCTCGGTGCAGATGACTAAGGGGTAAACACCTTCTTGATAGATCTGGGGTTTCGGAACCCAATCAACTATTCCGAAACCCCATTGACAAGAATGCTCTTTGAAATTTTGAACCAAACATAGATGGTTACTTTTGATTAGTAAAAATACTATAAGTGCAATCCTATTTAAAGGCAATGTATAATAGTTACTATCAATTAGCGAAAGTGGGCATTAATACACGGATAGCTAATCAAAAGGTTTTAGTAATAATTCATACCAATAAGGGGAGTTAGTCACATAAGTGCAAATATTGGTAGAGAATTGTAAAACATACTTGAAAATACTGTATAAAATCCCGTCAATAGTGGAATCAGTATATAATCTAAGTAAAGTATGTGGTGGCAGCACAACAATATGCTGAATAAGCTCCATAGTATTGTTAGTGCCTCAACAATAGTAATATTGTTGCAGTAGTTGTTAGTGTATATCGTGAAATAAATACACCATGTCTTATTAGAGAAAGATAACAACATTGTGCGGACTGGAGTGATTACCAGTAACATAGTCAGGTGGCGGAATTGGGATAATCTGCTCGAGAGAGACCCCAAGGTGGATGCCTACCAATTGAGTATTGATACAGGTTCGAATCCTGTCCTGACTACCTAGCCTTGATTTGGGGCAAGTGCTCGTCCACGTTGGCGAGTAAGTCAATACTAAATCTATACTGATGGAAAGACATCGGAGTCAGGTAAAGTTGGCATCGGAATTGGCAGTTGCAAATGTTCAACCGAGTACAGGTTCGAATCCTGTCCTGACTACTAATGGGGAGGTCTCTGGAGGGACCCCTTGCGAGCGCGCCCGTATTGGGTGAATTTAGGGAATGCCCGAGTGCATGTTTAACATTTTTGAGAGAAACGTTAAACAAAAAAAGGTTTAATAATCAGGTGTTCCGATGGAATAGGAGAATTTCCAGAATTCTTGCTCCTCCGTGTGTCTCATGTCTATTTCAATTGAACTAAGGCGGAGGGGAAAAGTGTAAAGGTCTTCCCTCACGCATTGTTCTGGATCTATATTTGTGATGTTGATGTCCACCTGGATTGTTTCGTCTGTCTCTTCGTCTTCCACCCCTATTGTGATGTCTATGGATCTCAGAGTGGTCGCCAGCCCGTCGACGCCAGAACGGCTCGTGTCGAGCTCCCCCGTCCACACACAAACTCCTGAAACCACCATGCCGCCTTTTAGTGAGGGGTAGGGATTCACCAGGTTCACGTCCACGCTCTTGCCGAGTTCCGCGTCCCTGAATTCGAGAGTGGCGGATTCCGAGCGGAATGATTCGTATAATTTCAATTTTTTCGTGCGGAATGCGATTTTTAAGGCTTTAGGGCTTTGGGGCTTTGAACCTTTGAGTCGTGTTTTATATATCCGATCGGATTCCGAGAGTTTCCGTGCCGCGGGAGGAACCCCCGCTGCTAAGTGCACCACCCCACAGAACCAGAAATGAATTCAGAACTCCGTTCCCAGTGGGGGTACCCCCGGTTCTTCTAATACTCTGTATTAGAAGAACCTTAGAAAATTCTCTGTTTCCGATTTTTTATTTCAAAATAACCCTGTAGATTTGTCTATAAATCAATTCCTATGAAATTCTTATTTGGTTTGGCAGTTTTCACTATTCTCAGCATGGGGTTCATCTTTTGGTACGAAGAAGGCAGAGATCCTTATGAAGTGGGCATGCACGCAGATTATTCAATTGTCTGTGAATCTGGATTCGTTTACAAGGTGCTGAGTCACCGAAGAGGCACTATCCAGGTTTTAAACAGCGATGGCACACCCCTTAAGTGCGGACAAAAAAGAAAATAGTAAATCACCCATATGAGAAAGATTCTTAAATCAACCTGGGTCATTCAAGAGAAGAAGGGAGCAGGTCATCGTCTCCGCAGACTCAACCCCTGGAACCCCTTAAGTTACATCACCTGTCTGGTGGTGTTGGTTCTATCAATCTTGATGTTCGGATTCATGGGATTTCGAAAAGAGCTCGAGCCAGGAAATCCCTTTAAGTGGAAACGTTAAAAGGGGTGTTTCCGATTTTATCTTTTAGAAAATTCTATTAAATTTGTCCATAAATCGATTCACATGAAATACCTATTAATCAACAAACAGACAGGAGAAAAAACTCTTTGTGACAAGGTTACAATAGATGGGTTTGATTATTATGTGAGTGATGAAAAATTCAAAGACCTAAAAAGTGATTCTAATTATTTAGGATTTGTATTCAATCATTTAACAAACGGTCAATTTTTTGTATGTAATAAAATAAATGAGCTTATAAATGAAAAATATCAGACTATTTGGAATAATAGTGACTACAGACATTACTCACAATGGTATCTATCTAATTTTATAAAATCTGGTTCTTGGGAAATACATAAAGTAATAGCAACAAACAATCCCAACATTAATATTCCTAAAGTGGTGGATGAGGTTGAAAAATTAGCTAAGAAATACGCTGACGAATTCGAGTATAACGAACTAAGTGAGCATAGGTTATATGTAAATGTTTATCAAGGGTTTATTCAAGGCTACAACAAATCCCAAGAAACGCATCCTTTTAGCTATGAAGATGCAGATGCTTATGCTCATGCCGTGATTAACGGATGCCTATTGAGTGCAAAGGAATGGAAGTCCCAACAACCCATAAAAGTTTATTATGCCTAAATATAAGCTAATCAACAGTCAAACAGGAGAAGAACATCTTTGCGACAAAGTTACAATTGATGAGTTTGATTATTATGTGAGTGATAATCCTAATATCAATGATGTAATTGTTTACAACAATACGATAGGTAAACTTGTATTTACTCAAGACGATTTAGGACAAGGTTATGATATTGAAATTGGAGAAGGAGTTTCTTATCCCATACTTGAGCCACTCAATATAGTTAAAAAAGTAATCGCCACCAGCAACCCAAGCCTTGGTATTCCGCAAGTGGTGGACGAGGTTGAAAGATTAACTTTTCAAGAATTTAAAGATTGGTCTTTTGGGGAACATGGTCCTTGGCATACATACAAAATGTTCCAAAAAGGCTACAACAAATCCCAAGAAACCCACTCCAATTCTGATGAAGATATGCTTGAGTTTGTTGAATGGCTTTACACAGATTGTTGCGCAGATTCTCCTTTTGGTTATTCTTATAAAAATAAATATTATACACCAAAAGAGCTTCTACAAATCTGGAAAGAACAAAGACCTAAAAAAGTTTATTATGTGGATTAGAACAACAAATGGTATTGAATTTATACATGTTAAACAAACAATTCAAGGATTATGGATACTGAAGAATACATCATCATAAACAAAACAGCTATTCAGAAAAGAATAGAAGAGTTGGAAAAAATATCTCCATTAGATAGATTATGTTACGATGGAATGATTGAATGTGAAGAAAGAGTTCTTAAAGAAATCCTGTTTCAATCAACTCCTTTAATTCCCGAAATTGAAAAGGCTTTTAAACAAGGTGAGCTTACTGCATCAGTTGATTCTGGTGATATAGGTTATAAAAGTAAACAAGATTACATCACAAATTTAAAACTTAAAATATGAAAATATTTAACTTTTTATTTAATAGTAGAAAGAAATCTGTTATAAACAATTCTATTCCACAGAGATTTGAAAAATGGGAAGACTGTATTAAATATTTAGGAAAACCTGTAAGAGTATGTTTTGTTGAGGGTCCAGATGTAAAAGGAAGGTTAAATGGAATATCGTTGGCTACGAACGGTGATGAAATACTTGAAGTATTTTTAGAAGTAAATGGGTTTTTCTGGGAATACTGGAAATGCCGTCCAGAAAATAATATGTAACTATCATATAAAATTAAAACTTAAAATATGAAAAATTCATTTAATTCCAAAAATTATCAGACAAAACACAATTGTCGGATGCTATTTAGAGGTAATTTTCATAAAGTTCCTTTCGGTGGAAACGTTAAAAGAAAGGTTTCTGATTTTATTTTTTAGAAAAATCTATTAAATTTGTCTCACAATCAATTAATTATTTTCAATTATGAAAAAAGGAACAATTTCAGAATGTCTGGGAATCACCGATAAAGATTGGGACGAGACCGAAGCTCTTGCCGAATCTATGATGAAAAAAGAAGATTTGATTTCGGATGCTTTGCTCAAGAGCGCAACGGATATTAAATCCGAAGAATTCGGAGAGGAATTTGAAATCACTCATTTCGAGAAAAGACTCCTAGTCGCTGCCTACATCATCGGCATCAACCACGGACGCTCTCAGATCATCAATAAACTCGAAGAGAATCCCGCATCCCTGTTGGCTTTGATGGCTCTCGGTAAGATGCGTAAATAAACGGATGCCTAGTCAGGTGGCGGAATGGTTAGCGCAGCCATGCAATATAGGTGCAAAGCAGGTTCGAGTCCTGTCCTGGCTACTAAATTTAATTTAAAAAACAATGTCTGATAAAGTAAAAGGATTTACGGTAACCTTAGAAAAAGACCTTAGCACAGAAGAGGCGGAGGTAATAATGCAAGCAATTCGTATGATTAGAGGAATTGCAGCGGTTGACCCAAGTATTACAACTGGAAACGATTACGTGAACAGGCAAATGGTTAAACACGAATTGCGGGAAAAGTTCTGGAGATTTTATACCGAAGAATTACAGTAGCCTGTATATAAGGACACTTAAAAATAAAGATGCGAAAACGATAAAATTGTCGTTTGAAATAAGTGAAGAAGCATTCAATCTTCTCAAAAAGATTAACGAGAGTGGTTCCGCCGAATACAGAGATATTAAGTGGGATATACATGAAAAATAAATATAGTTCAGATTGTACTAAATTTGGTAATTAGATGTTTCCGATTTTTCTTTTTAGAAAATTCTATTAATTTTGTCTCATAATCAACCAATCCATGTTGAAAAAAGGACATCTTAAAAATTGCTTGAATCAGTATCTGAGGCCCAATCCACCTCTGCCTCGTGATATGTACCTGGGGTATATGGAAGCATGCCTGGTTCAATTCGGCGTTATTGAATCTAAAAATAACGGGCTAGCCGATTATGCAAAAAACACGAGAAAGCGGTTCTTGTTTTGGGAATGGACGGAACACGAAGGCAGGGAGAAGATCATTATCAGATTGGTTAAAGAGTATTTGAATAAAAGAGAGCTATGAACTGGATAAAAAGACTGATCCCCGGCTACATCGAAATCCGATCTCTTTACTGGGTGGAACACGGGAAGAAAATGGATGCCTCCCTGGAGGAGATATTTAAAAAGATCGACGAAGACGAGTATGAAGAAGCCGACCGCCTCATCACAGAATTCCAATCCAGATTTTCACAGGGAGGCGTTCCCCATTGGATCGGAGTGAAATACTCTCAAATCCATCGGGCAATCTCTATGCTCCATTTTCTGATGAGCGGTTCTGCATAAGATGGGATTCCGTTTTTCTCTTTGTTTAGATTTTTCTATATTTGAACAACAATTAAAAAAGACTAATGGCCGTAATAGGAATTAATTACAGCGGTTGCGACCACGATTACGATGACAACGACGAACGGATCGAGATCTCACCATCCGATCCGAGATACCTAAAGTATGAATCCGTTTACATTCACTATCGCGGTGGTGAGAAAGTATTTGATTCTGGTAATTTTATCAAGGATTGGTTTGATGCTAAAGGTTTTTATGCGAGAGGATTAATGGATATGGAACCCCATTTGAGTGGATCATCAACCTGCAATCATTTTCTTATGGACGGTGCAAATTTTGATTCTGCTTACCTACATATTGTGGACGGGAAACCCGTTCTCAGGTATTGTACATATCAAGATGATTCTCGTGATAAGATGGACATTTTAATAGAGAATAGGGACATCTATGAAAATGGTTGGGAATTTTTTGTTGAACCCGGAACCCAACCGACTTGGGAGGAATTAAAAGAACAGTGTAAATAATTTATTATGAACAAAGAAGTAAGTTTTCCATTAGCAAAATTGCTAAAAGAAAAAGGGTTTGATGTACCCGTAAGAAATTACTACTTACAAAAAGAGAAAGGAAATTATCTACATGAAGGATTTGAAGATAGTTATTGGGGTGATAATAGAATTGTTAATTGGAATAAAGATGTTGTTGGTATAAAACCATTTGAAGGGTTTCTTTCAGCACCAACTATTGCAGAAGTAGTAATGTGGTTGCACGAGAAGTATGGGATTTGGATGAATGTTTCACCTGTTTTTGAGTTTAATAGTGGTAGAAATGATTATCTAACTATACGAGGTTTTCAGTATTATATAACGGTAATAACTGATAATAAGTATAATCAAGAAAAAAGCCATGCTGGTAGAGAGTATAAAAATTCACCAACAGAAGCCTACGAAGCAGCAATTGAATACACTTTAAACAACTTAATATGAGTAAAGAGATAAAAATAGGAAGTTGCGTCTATCGCATAGAATACACACAAGAAGTTGCCGATGCTGTTTTAAATAAAGTGATAGAGTGGATGCAACACCCAGATCACTATGCAGCACACAGCGGAGAAGGCATCATGCAAAGTGACAACACTGTCATTGATGCACCAGAGTTAATTTCCGACATCGTGGACGACATCCTGAAACCAAAGTTTGTTCGGGAAGAATAAAAGCACACTAGATTTTATCAAGACTCTTCGGAGTCTTTTTTTGTGGGGTTTGGATTGGCTTAGGAGATTTCCCGGGAGGAACCCCCTCAAACTGAAAACTGCCACTTGATGTGGCAAAGCGGGAAACGATTTTTATTTCGGTAGAACTTTCTATACATTTACAAAAAATCTAAAACATGGGACGATACTATTATGGAGACATCGAAGGCAAATTTTGGTTTGGAGTCCAGGATTCCACCGATGCCAGTTTTTTTAGAGGAGATGAAGAAGAGGTTTATGACACCGACGAAGATGGCAACACGGATTACGACACGGAAATGGGAATGTCATATTCTTTCTTCCCGCAACACGAAGGGGATTTAAAGGACGGTATCCAAGAGTGTGAAGACACTCTTGGGAGTTGGCTTCCCAAACTGGAAGAGTTTTTTGAGAGGGCTCAAGGATACAATGACGAGATTCTAGCCCAAGCCATAGGTGCTGATACTAGCGACGTCAGAGAGATGGTGGCTTGGTATGCTAGATTGGAACTTGGAAGACAGATTCTTAAATGTCTCCAAGAAACGGGTCAGTGTTGTTTCACTGCAGATTATTATTAGGAAAAAGTTTTTTCTTTCGGTTCAGATTCACGTCATTAGCGAAACAATAAATCACACATCATATGAATAGAAAACCAATGAGCGAGGAAGCCAAGGCAAAGATTGCCGAAAGCGTTCGCCTAGCATTTGAAAAGAAAAGACTAGCCGCCGGAGTTCAGACATCTGTTCCAGAGGTCTTGACCGTTATCCCCGAAGCCATTAAGATGCAAGACCTGGTCTTTGACCCAAAGCTCTTCGAACCCATTAAATCCGGAAAGGCTATCGATACCCTTCTCTCTTCTGATGGAGGCTTTCCTAGGGCTACAAACTTTATGATGATAGGAGATCCTGGTGTCGGTAAGAGCACTGTGGCTATGGACATCCTTTCGGATTTACAACTCTCCGGAGCCTCTGTGCTTTTCGTCTCTGCAGAGATGGACCGAATCGACCTTTACGGGTATGTCAAAAGGTATCCGAAGTTCGGTACTCTTGATATCCTATTCCTTGGCGAGTACTTAGATCAAAATCCCAAACTTGTCGTAGAGCATATGCTTCGCAAGGGATACGATATAGTACTTATCGATTCGTTTGTTGAAGTGCAGGACACGGTTAAAGAAGCCAATGGAATGTCTACAGGAGGCACCGAGAAATGGTTGATCGATCTGATGAGACAGAACAATGCAGGTCAAAACGACCGCAGCATTTACACCTCGTTCCTTTGTATCCAACAGGTCACCAAAGGCGGCACCTTTGTTGGGTCAAACAAACTGAAACACAACACCACTGGAATGATGGAACTCCGCTTCGAAGAAGACGGCACACGTTACATCATGTTCACTAAGAACCGAAGAGGTGAAGTCAATAAAAGGATGTTCTTTGATCTCTCCGCCACTGGTGATGTCAAATATGATTCTGCACGTTACGATCTGGACGAAGCAGCTAGAGAGATCTTAAGTCGTGAAAAAGATAATCTGAAAGCTGAAGGAGAGGGATTCGATTCCATCTTTGGTTCAGTGGCTCAGGATGTTCACGAAAACGAATAGATGTGTGATAGGGTCGGATTCTCTCGTAGGTCCGGCCCTTTTTCGGATTTGGTTTTTTCTATTGCGGATTAATTATTAACTTTACAAAAAAGAAAACATGGCAGCACCAAAAATCACAGCTCTCTCCCAAGAGATTTACGACAACAAAGTTAAATCAGCTATTAGCATTCAGCCAATCAGAAAGACAGTTCCACTCGGAGACCTTTCGATTGTGAATCCGGGGCTGGTTAATATTAAAGGACAGCCAGTTGCTATGAGCAAAAAGGCTTTTTCACAGCTAGCAAAAATATTAGGAGTTCCGATTCAGTTTCAAGGAAGAGTAGATAAACTCTTCGGAGAAGAAGCCAATCGCCAATTGGTCAATCGAATGAAATCAGCACTGATTGCTCAAGGCGTCAGCACCATCACTATCGTGGCTAACCCTCGGGAAAAAGAGATCATTGGATTTCTGAAGAGAGAGAATCAATACATCTCTCACGGTTCTTTCTTTGACATGCTGGAAGATCTCATAGGAGACAACTCCTTGAGTGTTCGAGATTTCTCTGTCCGCTCAGATGGTGGCGGCGTTATAATCAACTGTTACGACCCCACCGCAGAGTTTGCACTTAAAGGATTAAAGGATGAAGTTTTCAGAGGTGGTGTAACTTTCTCAAACTCTATAGAAGGAGGCATTATTGTTTCTCCGTACGTGGACCGTTTAGTCTGTGCTAATGGAATGATTGGCGAAGCGTTTTCTGAAAAGTACAAACTTCGTAATCTGGGTCAAACCTCTCTGGAAGAATTCCGGAATCACCTCCAGAGCCTACAGAAGCAGCAGTTCCGTCCGATGGTCTTCGAAGAGAGGGTAAACAAGGCTATGTCGACTCGGGCAAGCCTAGCAGAGATTGAAGCAGCGGCTGATCTTATCTTACGTCACACAGGATACAAAGAAGAAGAGATTTCTTCTTGGGTGCCTATCAAACAGACCAAAGAAGAATTCATTAGAGCTGGTATCCTGCCTATGGGGCTCTCCGAAGGTCAGAAGAAGAATGCTAAAACCTCTACACCTCTTTGGGATGTTATCAACGGTTTAACTCACTTCTCCACTCACGACAATGGTTTGAAGATCACGGATTACGAAAGACGTAGTATCCAGAAAGAAGCAGGAGCACTGCTCGCAGACACATTTGACATGGAGAATCTGATCGAGACTCCCTTTTAAATCAAGAGCCTTTAGAGAAGCCTAGCTATAATAGCTAGGCTTTTTTGTGTGCGGAGATAGATAGGGTATGTCAAAAATACGAGTTAAATCCCCCGAAGGCAAAGGCGTTATCGACACCAAAGATAAAGATATGCCAGCCATACAAATTACAGATCTAGGCCAAGTACAGATTAGGGTGTACTTTCCAGAGAAAGGCATATGGGTGAAGTACAGCATAGGGAAATTGTGCGAGTTACTTCCTAAAGGTTTTGAAATTAATCTCGCGAACCTCCTATAATTAAAAAAGGTGTTATGTTCGAAAAGAAAGATTACGGATTACCGTGGGATGAACTAGTTGACCGTCTGTATTACAGACAGGACGTGGAGGTTATTCTTCAAGATTTTATTAAAAGAGGCCTAGTTAAGGAAGAGAAGGTCCACAAGACCAGAGAAATGATACAAAGACTCAAACAGAGTGTTGATGAGTTTCGTTTGTTTCCCCACGAAGCAAGGGAAAATTAAGGGAGGGACCATAGGGCCGCCCCTTGCTCACACGCTCGCGAAGAGCCAAAACACAGAAGATATATAGGGTTATGGAACTCAATTATTACGGTTTAGCCTCTGCAAACGGTCTAGAAAGCTTTATTAAAGACAAGACTTTAGGCAGAGGTGCTCTTTTTGCACGTCTTTTTCCTGAAACGGAGGGGTGGAACGACGAAATCTCCCATATGATAGCAGGAATGGTAATGTCTGCTAGGGCAAACACACAAAGGTATTCAGTGGTATACAGAGCTAGGGTCACAGAAGAGGTGGCTGAAGAGGTGCAGGCTTTGTTGGACGAGGGAGACCCCGAATCAGCTCTGATAGTTCTGAAAGAAAGAGCATCAGAGATTGCACTAGCACAGGGCGTTCCCGGAGCTAAGAGAATGTGGGAAAGAATTCCAGACTCTTCTCTTGATCCTTTTGGGTAATCTTTTTGGTGTGGTTTTAATGGGGAACCCCCGGAGAAGGTGGTCAGGGAGGAACCCCAGAATACAAAAACTGGTTTCTTCTTTCTTCTTCATATATAGGGGTAAATATTTTTTATTTAGACTTTTCTATTTATATTTGTGTCATGAAATCTAAATCCATAAAACACACCCTACACAAGATGGCAAAGGCTTCCCAAAGGGAGCAAGCCAAGGAAGCAGGATTTTATGACGGAAGATTCAGACCAAGAGTGGTGGTTCCAAAACCGCATAAAGAGCTAAAACACAAAGGCCGCAGATTTGAGGAGGGTTGAAGAAACTTTTACCTGCTGTCCAATAAAAATATAAACACAAATCTTATCTAGATGACACATTTCGGATTTCCCCCATCAGTTGTTACACTCAGGAGAAAAATGTTTGTCTTCTTTGGCCGAATGGCGAAGAATATTGCAGAGGGGACAGGAAGTAATTATACGCTTTCAGAAAACGAAAAAACAGCTGTTCGCATCTTTGAAAAGTGCTTGGCTCTAGAAAAAAGCGAATTGTTGGATTCACCCAGTTCTGACGCGATTTATATCAAAACACAAGAAATTGTTATCGTGTTAAAAAATCAAGAACTTCGTATCATCAACGGTAAGTATTCCTACGATTTTAATTTACCCCCCGACCAGTGTGAAAAAATGAGAAAAAGATTTGACGTGGAAAGCGAAAGGAGGAGGAAAATTATGGAGGAAAAAATTATTGCAAAAACTAAAAGAAGTCTACAGGATATTCTTTCTGAGGTGAATGAAATTTCTTCCCTTGAAGAAACTCTCTAATTGTGTTTTTGGTTATAGGGTTAAGGCCTGGTTCTTATGGACCCAGGCTTTTTTGTGGTGTTGTGTCACATCTGTGATTTTTCTGAGGAGCCCCAGAAACCCCCGATCAGAACCAGATCAGGGATTCCGATTTTTATCTTAATTAGAATTTTCTATATTTACCTTATCAATCAAACTCTCATGGACACAACAATTGAACCAATCATCAACGGAAGCGTCAACCCAAGGCTGACCTTCGAAGAGTTTCAAACCCTCCCGTTCGACACCAAACGAAGAGTGGTCTGGGGACTAATGGTCTCGATGGAATTTCCACATTGTTTTCCTGAAGTTGACCGAAAATGCTTTGTTCCGTACGAGAAGAAATGGGAACACTCAAGTATCACACCGGAAACTGCCGACGACCTTTTCAAAGGGGTCAAAGAGGCTTACGCCAAGCACAATGCCCGGATGGTCAACGAAACCTCCGCCTTACATTTCCGTCTTGGAGAACAAATTTGGGAAGCACAAAAAACTCTTGGGTTTGGCGGGTGGCTGAATCTTTCCAAACACCGACTAGCTGGATACATCAATTCTTGCGGCTCCTGGAACGACTTTAAACATAATGAGGTTATCCTTGCTTGTTTTGCCATGGACGCCCGTGCTCCGAGAAAGGACTACGGACCCAACAACCCGAACACCGGACAGAGCATGCACAAATGGAAAACCGTCCACGGCTGTGAATACATCGTGATGGAGTTTGAATTCGTTGACCAGAAAGAAGTGGACCGAATCCTACATTTTTTCAGAACCGAGTGGGAACCGAGAGGCAAGGGTGCCAAGGCCGACTCAATCAGACATGAAGTGGTCGACCACGGTCATGGATACTATGGAGTGGAACTGATTTGGTGGTGGGACTAATCAGGGATTCCGTTTTTCCCTTTGAATAGAATTTTCTATATTTACATCATTAAACATTCAATATGAAACCGACTGCTTTTCCCGGTGCACCGATTAAAGGTCTTTTCTTTCAAATTAAGACCTTGAAAATCTCAAAGGAATTCTCCAAATTTCCCGGCAGGTCCGGTAAGTTGGGTAAGATTTACGGGATCCTTTCGAGATTTATGAGTCATAACGGCTTGCCCTATTTCGAACTCTTCCAAGGCCTACGAAAGATTTACGGGGAAAAACTGTATCCGTTCTGGAATGGCTTTCTTCCGCACTTACGTGAACTTTCTGAGGGAGACGAAAGGGTGTTCGACCGGCATCTTGAAAAGGTGTGGGGCAAACATTTTCGGGAATTGGACGAGGCAATTATGTGGGCCAATGGGCTAGCGCAGTTCTCTAAAGACAACCCGACAGGAGACGAAATAGAAGAAGTCGCAATTCTTTCCACAATCCTGTGGGCGATCTACATCTCCCAGAACGAAGATTCCCTATTCGAAGAGGTTTTTGAATGTTTTGAAAACGCGGAGAAGAGTTTCCGACACACCATCCCCAATTACGACCAGATGTTGGATTCTAAAGTTTAGGATTCCGTTTTTCCTTTTAGATAGAATTTTCTACATTTACTCTATCAAAAATTTACCAGAATGCCAAATCACGTCACCAACATTTTAACAATTTCTGGGATGGAGGACCTAGTGGCTCGGATCAAGTCTGAGATTTCTTCCACCTACGACGAAGACGGGGAATCTGGTGTGTTGCCCATCGATTTTCATAAGATAGCTCCGCTGCCCAAAGAGTTAGAAGGAACACGTTCTCCTATGCAAATTATCTCTCAAGAAGAGTATGACGAGCAGGAAAGAAAAATTGCAGCAGGGGAAACAAACGAACCTTTTGGAATTTCTCGGTGTATCACCAAAGAGATGGGGATTGATTTTCTGAAGAGGTTCGGAGCCGTAGACTGGTACGGTTGGCAAAATAAAAATTGGGGCACCAAATGGAACGCATACTCTCAGGAGCTCCTAGAAAACGGAGACATCAAGTTTCAAACTGCATGGAACACCCCACAGCTTATTATGATGACCTTGAGTCGTAAATATCCCGAAGCCGTGTTCACAGTTCGTTTTGCCGACGAAGACTTTGGCCACAATGTCGGCGAATACACTCTTAGGGGTGGAATTCTGACCCACGAGGACCTTCCCGACGGAGGATCACCGGAAGCCTTAGAGATGGCCGCAGGCATTCTGAACCAGTGGGAACGCATTAGAGAAACTTTGGAAAACGCAGAAGAAAGTGATATGGACGAGACGTGGGTAAAAAACTACCTCGATTTGGTTTACTCCAGGGGGATTTTCGGAGACTATCCGAACTGGGTTCTGAAGAGTCTTCTCGAAATGGCCTCAGGGGACGGTGATGAAATCACGAGAGAAAAAATAGTGAAATTGATGATTGGTAATTCGGTTTCCCTATTAAAAGAAAAAGGACTTTGGAACGACTCCCTGGATTACACAGAGAACATCCAACAGGCCACTTTAAAAATTCCCACCCTCTGGAACGAGGTTTATGTGCCGGAGGACATCGACCCTCAGCACCTTTTAGGACTTGAGGTTCTGAAAAGGATTGGGGGAATTTAAGGATTCCGTTTTTCTCTTTAGGTAGAATTTTCTATATTTGTCTTAAATAAATCACACATGGAATCAAATTGGATAATCATAGCAAGGGGAGGCTACTTAAAAGCTCCCGTGGTCGAGGAGATAACCATCTCTGACCAGGACGAAGATTTTGATGAAGAAGATTTTGCCGGGTTCGAAGAGTACGAAAGGTATGTGCTTGGCGAGAGATGTGCAGAATACGAACAGGGGTTCGCTCAGACAATCGCTTTCAAAAAAGAGGAACTCCCCGCCGTTTTAGAATCACTACAACAAATCAAATAGTTATGGAACAGACAAAATTTTTCGAGTACCGGCAAAACAATTCAGGCGGAAGGTTTAATATTGACGACACCCTGACCGTTCGAGTCATAGTCGAGGCCAAAGACAAGGAACAAGCAATCCAGATAGGAGAGAATCTCGGGATTTACTTCAATGGATGCGATGAAGGTCAGGATTGCCCCTGTTGTGGAGACCGATGGTACGAACCGGACGAGGTCAACCTTCAATATGGCACCTTGAGCAACAAGGAGGCCAAAGAGATGGCTCTTGCATACAAGGGTGAAATTGTTCCGACCAGGTTCAAAACCTACGCTAAAGACTTCGTGTTCGCCGACGTGGGGGAGTACGCCAGATATATGACGGATAAATGGGGATACGCCATGGATAAACCGGACACCAGAATTTTTTATCTGGACGGCACAGTCAAAGAATTCTCCAAAATATCAACACGTAAAAGCTAAGGTCCTTCGGGACCTTTTTTTGTGTGGTTTGTTTTCTGGATGTTGTGGGTTTCCGAGGCTCCCCAGAAACCCACAATCAGAACCAGGTAGGGATTCCGATTTTTATTTTGTAGAATTTTCTATACATTTGTATCATTAACCAATAAAATAAATATGGCAACGCGCTCGAGAATTGCAATTGAAAACGAGGATGGTTCAGTCACTTCGGTCTACTGTCACTTCGACGGGTATCCTTCAGGAGTTGGGCAAACACTCAACGACCATTACCAGGACAGGACAAAAGTCCAGTCACTCATCGATCTCGGAGACCTCAGCTATGTCAGTGAACGAGCGGCACCGGGTCCCGGACAAACCCACAGTTTCGGAGCCGGAGCAGAAGGGGTAACCATGGCTTATCACAGAGATCGCGGAGAGAAATTCTCCCAACAGACCCACCGAGACAAGGAGGCTTTCTTTAAAGGGGACATCGAAGAGTACGGATACCTTTTCACTAAAGAAGGAGAATGGGTGGTCAAGGGGGCTTACGGAGACATCAAGGCTCCGAAACCATTGACAGAGGTGCTTAAGGTCGTCTCTTAGTTTTTTATAAACTCAGAAAAAGCCTGGCGATCGGTCAGGCTTTTTTTACCGGAAATGGTTTTTTTATACGAACAGAATTTTCTACCTTTGTCTTTAAACACTCAGAAAATGGGATACGAAGTTAGGGTTATAATAGGAAAGATTCATCGCTCCGAAGAGGATTCGACTTTTGCGTATTTCTCTAAAATTGCCGAATATGATCTTTCGGTCATGGAACTGGAAGCATCTAAGCTCGGGAGGTTACGAGGGGTAAATCTTTTCGAGCGACAACAAGGAGAACCACCGATTCGTGTGTTTTGGTACGATGGCGAAGGTCGGGTCGAAGAGGATTTGTACGGAGATGTCCTCTTAGCGATAGATCCGAAAATTCTATTAAAAGAATTAATCGAAAGAGCGAAAGTGGATTCTTCCCGAAGAATTTATCCGCTCATCTCGCTGTTGAGCTCCATGCTTCGGTTCTGGGGCGAAGATTTTCACATTGTATTATACGGTCACTAAAAATAAAAACTATGGCAAAGAAAACAAAAACTCCCCCGCCTCCTCCGAAACCTTCGGATTATTACTATCGGTTGGCCAAGGGAACAAAGCCAATCAACCGTGGTAAAGGTTGACTTTATTAACAATCGAATGTTAAAAAAGTGAGGTGTTAATTTTTTTATTTGGAAAAATCTCATAATTTTGTCCTAACAAAGAACCTAAAGATATGACTTGGAACGAATGCAAGAATTACGGTTTAGCCATCCCCGAGCCAAACGGAACGAATGTTAGGTTGTTCTACAACCAATTCTCTTCACAGATGGCCATAACGCCTCCTGGTTTGATTGTCGAATCCGCAGTGTGGCAGGGGGACTTCCTTCAAGTTCGCGGAAGAGACAATCACGGAACCCCTAAGATAATCCTTATGGATGGATTCTTTAATTGGCGTCCCGTCCTTTAAATCCGCAACAAAAAACGAAACTAATTTGAAAAACAGAGTTTAACAAAAGATTCTTAAGACCATGAATAGAGCGATTAGTAAAACATTAGAGAAACCTCTTCGGATGTACTCTAATTTAAAATTTGAAGAGACAAAGTCAACTTCTGTAAAAGCAGGAAGCACTGTGCTGTTGGAGGAAACAGGTAAAGTACACGTTGATGAATCCGGGATAGAAAGAAAGGTTTTCCGGATCCGTAGAAACACTAGAAATTATTACGTTCTCGAGGAGAGCGAGGCTTAAGTTTTTGTTGTCGTGCCAGATCATTAGTTAGCTGCCAATTTTTCTAATACTGGTGTTTTGTTTGTCGTCCCCGGGATTAATTTCCTGGGGTTTTTTGTTTGGCTGGAAATTTCCACATTTATTCAACAAACAAAACGCAGAACCCCCAAAAGGTCAGTCACACTGGTTTTTTTGTGGGGAAGAAAGTTGTGTATATGCCTAATTTGAGGGGGTTCCACAGGAGGGGACATCCAGGGGGCTCCGCGTATACGCACACGTACGTGAGAGAATATTGTGGGGGGAACTCGTGATTTTTCCAGGAAAAATGGGGGAAATGTTTTTTAATCTAAGAAATGGGTTCTATATTTGTATTGTTCAATCATTAAAAACAGTAAGCCATGAAAAAATCAATCTTGTCACCAGAAGAAAAAAAGGCTAAAAAAGCAGCTTACGACAAAGCCTATCGCGAACGCAAAAAAGCTGGTGTCGTTGCTCGTCCAGCAGTTGAAGAGGAAGTCGAGGAGAAAGCTCCTAAAGCCAAAAAGGCCGCTCCAAAGAAATCCGCTGCCAAGAATCCGGCCAAGGAAGCCAAACAAATCGAAGCAGCATTTGAACGCACTTTCGATTTTCCGGTTCGTTTGTATTGGAACATGCGCATGGAGATAGAAAACTCCTCTTGCGCCAAAGCCGGTACACCTTTGAGCTTCGAGGAAATCAAAGAGGAAGACCAAGTGGTAGCCTACCGGGTACGCCGAGGCAAACGCAACTTCTTCACCACTCCTAAGGAGTTGGGCGCTAAAGAGTAATTTTGTCTATCATAGTTGAGGTTAAAATCCCCGGGTCTTACGGCTCGGGGATTTTTTTGGGATTCCGATTTTTAGATTGTGTAGATTTTTCTACATTTGTCTTATCAATCAAAAATCAAAACACCATGTCACAAAAAGAAAAAGAAAACCAGGAGCTCTTCGACGCAGCCGTGCAATTGTCTCGAATCATTTCGGTTAAGGGGGCAATGGAGGATGACTCACAATTCAGATTGCTTGGTCACGCTATAAACACAGCTTGTAAAGCTATCATGACCAAAGAGGGGTGCATTCATCTTCAACATCATCTGAACGCATTTGTCGATTCGATCCGAATGGCCAAGGGAGAGCTGGAAGTGGTTGACCACCTTTGTAACGAAGAACAAATCACGCAAAACTAAAAAGCCATGAACACCCCGGTAAATTTTGAAATAGCAAAGTTGCTGAAAGCGAAAGGGTTTGATGAAATAACAAACTATAACTATTCAGAAGTTTATGGTTATATTGAAAACATAAACGCTTTAAAACATTCTGATGGTAATAATAGGTTTGTTTCAGCCCCAACCATTTCAGAAGTAGTAATGTGGCTGTACGAGAAGTATGGGATTTGGATTAGTGTACAACCTAATGAACCTTACGTAGATAATGATTGGTGTTTTACTATTTTTAAAGATTTTGTAAAAAATACTTCATTAGAAGGTTACGACTCACAAACAGAAGCATACGAAGCAGGTATCATTTACGCCCTAAACAATCTGATATGAAAGACCCGAAAGAATATCTAAAGAGCGAAGGTTACTTCAATTTCAGAGAAGTGCCGGGACGGGGTCTTTGCGCCCTCTCCCGGTTTCTCTTCACCACAGGTCTGGTGGTCGGTCTAGAAGAATCCGGATACCGAGGCAGGTACTGTTACCAGACCCAGGAGGAAGCGGAGATCGCCTTGAAATACTGGGACGGTCAAGGAGATCCCCTCGGCAATTGGCTCAAATATAAGGGTGAGGGAGGCGAAAGAGAAAATTCTGAGAAATAATTTTTTTGTTTAAATAGAATTTTCTACATTTGTTCCATCAATCATTAAAACAAATCAAATGGCAGCACTCAAGCAAATCTCACACGAAGAACTTAAGACAGGTCTTCGTAAAGGCGCCTTCAAATTTTATTTTCGCAAGGTCAGTGGGGAATTACGTATCGCCATGGGAACCCTGGATCTCTCCCGTGTTCCCAATACACAACATCCCAAAGGGGGAAAACTTTCCGACCGACAGATAGCTTACTATGACCTTGAAAAGGGTCAATGGAGAAGCGTCTCGAAATCGCAGGAGATCTGGGTGGAATAACATTGTGTTTTGGTTGTTTGAAAAGAGGTTCCGAAAGGAGCCTTTTTTTGTGGTCTGATTTCTTGGGGAACCCCATTTCTGGGGAACCCTCTCAGTTCACATATGGGTCGGACAAAAAATTTCTAAAAAAATCTGGGTTCCGTTTTTTACTTTAGTGAGAAGTTTCTACATTTGTCTTGTTCATCAATTAATCAATTAAACTTTAAAGCATGGAAAAAAAAGTAAAGGGTGTAACACCAGACGTCGCCCGAATTAGTGAAATCCTCGACATGGCCGCTAAGCTCGATTTGGACATGGATGTAGTTCTCGATGCCGCAAAAGAAACGGAAATCTCTGAAGCAATTTCCAATGGTCTCGAAGCGATTGCGGAAAAGGTCGAGATTAAAGGGGATAGCGTCACGCTCAATGGCTACTTCAAACTGGCCCGTGGCACCTTTGAAATCCTTCGACACAACATCGAACACGGCGTGAACACCATGCTCATTGGCCCGACCGGTACTGGTAAGACCGAGGTGGTGGCCAACCTGGCTAAGGTGTTCGGCCTCCCAATCACCATCTTCGACATGGGTACCATGACCGATCCAGTGATGGGACTTGTGGGCACTCACGTCATCACGGTCAAGGACGGTGTGACCTCTTCGGAGTTCAGACGCTCTCGTTTCTCTGAAGTTATCCAACAACCTGGTATCGTCATGCTCGACGAGATCTCCAGAGCCCCGGCGATGGCCAACAACCTGCTCTTCCCTTGTCTTGACTTCCGCCGAGAGCTGCCGATGGAGTACTCGTTCCACGACACCACTCCGATTCCGATTCACCCACAGTGCGTGTTCTTCTCGACTGCCAACATGGGTAGCCAGTACACGGGAACTCACAAACTTGACCGAGCCTTACTCGACCGTTTCTTGCTCATCGAAATGGACTCCATCGATAAGCAGGGGATCAAAGAGACGCTCACCAGCGAAATCCCGAAGTTGAAAAGCGGCGACATCGACAAGATGATTGACGTCTTCACAAAAATCAATCAGGAGCACGACGAGTTCAAAATCACGTTCAACTTGTCACTGCGTCACCTGAAGACCATCGCCAAACTCGTCTCCAACGGGTTCACCATCTACGACGGCTTCATGGCGATCTGCAAAGGGCTCGGCGGCAAAGAAGGCCTAAAGGCCATCGAGTCGATCCTGGACTCCACCAAGAAGTAAACTCACACGGAACGGTTCCTCTTCAAAAAAGAAGGGGAACCGTTTTTTATCTAACTTAGAATTTTCTACATTTACATTATCAATCAATCAAAAGACTAACAACATGGCAATCGGATTCAACAGGCACGACTCAGGTAAAAAAACCTACCGCTCCACTTCAGGATGGGAACGTTCTTGGTTCGGTGGGTACACCAGGATGATCTGGGACCACCCGTACATCAACATCGACCTCAAGGTCGACCTAAAACCACACAAAGAACTCTCCCAAGATGTCGGAGTTTATGCGGCAGAAAAACTTCTGAAAATGTACTTGCTTCAAGCGGGACAAGCCAAAGTGCTCGACGACCTAGAAAGAACCGTTGAGACCAGGACGGATTTTTTCGGAAAGGAAAAGAAGTACGAGATTTACTCCCTGAATAAACTCGACGTTTTTGAAAGGATCCTCGAAAAGAATCCCGAACTCTCTCCACTTTTCGACCATTATAAAGAGGGGATCTTAGGGTCTAAGGTGGAAATGGAAATCAAGGAGGATAAAAGAGAGGACGACGGAGAAGGAGAGGGCGACGACAAAAAAACACCACCTAGTGGCAAGGGTTCACCAAAGGAAAACGAAGGAAAGGCCCCTCCGAGGAAAACGAAGACCCTGAAAGAACTTTTGGGTCGGATCAAGGTTGAAGAACGTTCGCCTTGGTCATCGAGATCCAGCCTCTCGAGTTTCGACAGGAAGCCAGTTTTCAAACCTCTCGAAGAAAGCAGCGGCACTTACCGCTTTACCCAACAGGAAATTCAGAACGCTGAAATGCTTCTAAAGATGCTCGACATCGACTTTGAACCCAAAAGTGACGTGGTGAAAAGCCTGAGACTCGGTAAACTTGACGCCAGCAAGATAGCCGAAGTGCCAGCAGGCAACGTTTCGATCTACAAACAAACCGTCGAAGAACAGGACACTCGCCCCTTCACGGTCTGTATTCTGGGTGACCTTTCCGGTTCCATGAGTGGAGAGCGGGTCGATATGCAATTTAGCGTCATGAACTCTCTGTTTCTCGCCATGAGAGAAATCTTACCGCCGGACAAATTATTCATCTATGGTCACAGCGGGGAATACACTCCTAAAATTTACACCTTTTACTCGCCTTACGAGCCGGACTACGAAAAGAGGATCTCGCAATACTACGACATCCAACTTGCTCAAAACTACGACGGTCCTGTCATCGAAACCATTCACAAAAAGATCCGAGGGATCACAGATGACCGCATCATCTTCATCGTACTCTCGGACGGCGAGCCATCAGGAAATGGTTACGGAAGTCGTCAAGATCAGGAAGACCTTAAAAAAATTCTGGAAAGGTGCCGCAGGGATGAATTCGTCACTGTCGGGGTGGGAATTCAGAGTTTTCACGTCGAGGGGCTCTACACCTACTCAAAGGTGGTGAAGAATCTTCGTTACATGGCAAAAGACGTTTCCGCTCTAATTAATCGGGTGGTCAGAACCGAATTCAAGTAGGTTGGTTGATTGATAGGGGAGGCTCGGAGAAATCCGAGCCTTTTTTGTGTGCGGAGGTTTCCGACTAAGCCTTTCTAAGTGGGAACCCCAGAGATTAAAAAAATTCTGATTCCGATTTTTTCCATGAATAGATTTTTCTATATTTGTCTTATCAAATCAATTAATCACCTTTAAAACAAAAAGTTATGGAAACGAGAGACAAAAGCACAATCACCGGGGGTCTTGGTCTAGAAGAAAAGTTCTTCGAGGAAGGACAGAAGATGGTCAAGCAAGCTTACATGCGCACCGACACAGTCTCCGATATGCTAGAGGAGCTAGCTAAGGAGGTCAGGGACGAGTCGCTAGGCAAAATGGAAGCTCCCATCACCTCGTACGAAAAGAAGTTGGCGCTAGTCGGCTTCTTTGCAGGGATCCTCCGTGAAAGGGCCAATAATGCGGGACAAGAAGAGGCACAAAAAAGGATTTTGGGACTTCTTGGCGGACTTCTTGGGGGAGAAAAACCAGGCGAAGACTAATGATAATTTGTCGGGTGATCGAAAGGAGGGGAGCTCAGAACTCCTCTCCTTTTTTGATGCCCGCTAGGATTCCGATTTTTTGTTAAAATAGATTTTTCTATATTTACTCTATCAATCAATAAAACATTACCCCAATATGGAAACAATGGAAAAAGCCAAAGTGATTACGTTTTCCTCCCCCAAAGATCGGGAGAGAGCAGGGGATCTCGCAGCAGCATCACCCACCGATGCCTTAGGACGAGCTCGGATGCAAGCCTCTCTGATTAAGGATCCCGTAAAAATCAAGGGGCGATTTGCTGCCATGTACTCAGAGTTCGGAGTGGCTCACCAGATCACTCGGGTCTTCGCCAACAGGTTGCTAGAACTTCATCGGTCAACCCCCATGGAGGTGGCTTTTTTCGAAGGAGCTCAGGACCGTGCTAAGGGACGGCATATTAATCTGGAAAAATTCACCCCAATCAGTCAGGCCCTTTATCAAATCGGCTGGGTTATGATGGACGAAAAAATGTCCAAGTAACAACAACCTCCCTCCCGGTCCCCTATGGGGGGACGCACGTACACACGCACGTACGTAGATCCCCCTCAGAGGATTCCGGTTTACCCTTAAATCCCAATCAAACAATTTAACCAAACAAACCAAAGACCATGAGAGATCAATTTGAATTAGCCACCACAGTCCCACACAACGAACCCTGTGTGCAATTGGGTGCGGAGAATTATCCAGAATGGAGCAGGCTGGAGGCTAAAGCTTTAAGAGACCAGATCTATCGTCAGCTGGGGCAGCCTCCGGCAGGCACAAGAATTAAAATCATCTCCTGTTCACACGACTTCGGCAGCTACCTGGATTTGGCTGTGGTTTACAACACAGACAGCGAGGAGTCAGAGGAATGGATGCTCAAGGTGGAATCGGAGCTTCCCGAAGAATGGGATAAAGAGGCCAAGGCATATTTGAAAGAAAATGGTTATCCGCTCGGCGAGTACCATGAAGCACTCCGATAGTGGTTTTTTGGTTGATTGGGAGAGGAGGCTTCGGCCTCCTTTTCTGTGTGCGAAGGTTTCTGGAGGTTGTCAATTCCTGAGGAACCCCCGTAGGATGTATCCAGGGAGGCTCCCCAGAAACCCCCGATCAGAACCAGATCTGGGATTCCGATTTTTCTTTTAAATAGAATTTTCTACATTTACATTATCAAAACACACAAACCATGTCAATGTTCAAAAACATCTTTTTAAACTTAGGAACCACGCTCAACATTGATTTCAAAAATCTGGCTATGACCAGACGAGCAAAGATGATTGAGGAAGGTTACGATGTCAATTGCATCAATTGGGACCTTTATGTTAAAGTGCTGGAGGCAAAAGCTCAAGCTCACAGGAGTAAATAAATACCCTATGAAAATCTTTAAATTCCTTTTTAAGCATGACTGTTTAAAGCATGCAAAGTTGATTCATCACAACTTCTCTCAGGTTGTAGAAGGTAAGGTTCTCTTCAAACAGTGTGATGAATATGAATGTAAGAAGTGCCACAAAAAATGGAAAATCTGATATGAAAGACTTGCTCGTATTTTTAATACTCTTGGTTGCTGCGGCAATCAGCCTAGTCGAAGGCACCGTATCTATGCTCTCTGGGGGTAGAATAGTTTCTCACCTAGGTCTGAAGCTTGGTAAATGGTCAGAGAGATTTTATTAAAATTAAAAGGGATTCCGATTTTTAGTTTCACTAGAATTTTCTATTTTTACTTTGTTAATCAATTAAACATCTGTCTATGAAAAAACCACTTTTTGTTATGCTCATCTTAGCCTTTCTGGCTTTGGTGATTGCACCAACCGTACCGGTGGATTGGCTAGAAGAAAAACCGGACATCTCTTTTTTCGAAGTTCCCACACAAGGTGAAGAGACGTTACGAGAGATCTTAAAACGTTTACCTCACCGGCAAAATTGGGACGATGGCCACAAGCATAGGTCTCTTCAGGCCCGTCTCTCTAAAAAAGTCTTCCGGCCTCTTAACTTTCGGCCTCTGAAGCAACCGCCCGGGTCTTTCGGGTAATAACTAAATTGAAACGGGAAACCCAGACTTAGGTCTGGGTTTTCTGTGTGTGAAGAAATTGTGTTTAGTGCTTGTCCTCCGGGGGTTCCACACCACAGACCATGGTGTAAACGTTTCTGGGATTCCGTTTTTATCTCTGGGTGGAATCCATTACATTTGTCTTATCAAGATATATAAACAAATCATTACAATCGTATAACATAACAGGATGAGAAGAATCAAAACAATTAACCAATTTTACGGGGTTGAAGAAGATGAATCTTTTGAATATCCGCTATCGCATATGGATGACATATCTGATGTTGTGGTTAATAACGGCTTTAAAAGTTTTAAGAATTGCCGAAACAACAACATTATATGTGAATCCACTTTGAACAGATTAATAGATCTCCAGTCCCGCAAGGAGTGGGCGATTATCACCGCATACAGAAGGGAATTCACAAAACCCGAAAATATAAAAAGAAACAGAAAGCTTAGAGGTATTTTAGACAAAAATAAAATGGGCGTTCACCAGTTGATTGGTCGCTGGGAAGAGTGCTCCCTGGGAGATGTGCCATGGGATAAATGTCCAAAAGAAAAATTAAAAGAGGTCTTTGAAAGATCGTACTTTGTAGCAAAACCTGAAAATCTCAGCAGTGAGGAATTTTTAAAATTAATTTTGTCCTTAATGACGATTGATGGGAAAACACAGGATGCCATAGTGTATAGTGACGGAAAGGAGATTCTAACTGTCGGCCCGGATGGGGAAGTGTTCGAAAAATTTACTCACGTTACATTAGGAAAGATCGAACGAGCATACTCCAGACATATTAAAAAACAAAACGTTCCGTTTGTGTTTGAGGGTTTGGAAATCCCCGGCTCTATTAGCGGTATGAAAGTTATGGCATACGAAAATATCAAATACATCGTTTAGTACAGAGGGTCGCAGTTTCTTGTGTGGGATTCCGTTTTTTAGTTTCATTAGAATTTTCTACTTTTATCTTATCAAACAATCACACATATGAAACGTCCAAAAGTTCGCAAAAACATTACCCCCGCCCAGTTTCGCAATTTCATCTTCGGCGGCCGTTCAGTCTTCACACTCGAGAACAAGGAGACTGGCAATTACCTCACCTTCAAGATCTCGCAGATCAAGAAGTTCGGTAAGATTATCCCCAACCAGTTCAAGGTGGAGTGTAAGAGCCTGGGAGACAAGGAGTATGGATACCAGTTCCTGGGTTTCCTCGACGTTGCTGCACAGACCTTCCGTCCTTGGGGTAGAACCTCTCGTGACTTCATTGGCTATAAAACCCTTTACTGGATGCTGCGCAACCTGGAGGTGCTAGAGAACTACGACAACCTTGCAATCTATCACGAAGGCAGGTGCTGCAAGTGTGGTATGCCCCTGACCACTCCGGAGAGCATTGACAACGGCATCGGTCCTATCTGTATGGACAACATGCTTGGCGGATCCATCAAGCTCATAAAGGACAAGGGTGCTTGGGACAAGTCCCTGAGCTACGAAGAAAACGTTCGACAGGCCTTGATTAAGTTTCCCTCCCTTTGGGTTAAGATTCACGTGCCTGAGCATCTGAAAGAGGAGAAGCACACGGTTGCCTTCCGTGTCTTTGAAAGACTCGGTATCATTTAAAATATGTGTTTTGTTTGATGAAAGGGTCAGTTCTTCGGAGCTGGCCTTTTTTTGTGACCAGAGGTTAACAGCTGTCAGGTGAGAGGGAACCCCGGAGCAGTACTATTGCAGTACTATTACAATTCAATTGTAGGGAAGCATATGCTTTCTCTGAGGTGGCGCCCCATCCCTGTGATGCAGTCTATCTGCACATTAGAATTTTCTGGGATTCCGATTTTTAGTTATATTAGAATTTTCTACATTTGTCTTATCAATCAAAAACAAAAAGTCATGTCAAAGATCACAGAAGCTTTTAAAGAACTCAGAAAACTTGGGTATTTTGCCCGTCAAAACTTTTGGTGCTGTCAATCGTGTGCTTGGGCAGCAGTCCAGGAAAACAAATCAGCCAAGGTGGTTTTCTATCACAAGCAGGACACCGATGATTTAAAAAGAAGAGGCAGGTGCCACTTAGCCTGGTCGGGAGATGGCCACGAGATTTGTCAGGTGCTGAACCGTCACGGCATCACCACAGAGTGGGAAGGAGATAATGCCAAAAGAATCCTTATGATTTTGTAAATTTGTGTGTTTGTGTTTGATAAAAGAAAGGTCCTTCGGGACCCTTTTTTGTGACCTGAGGTTTCTGGATGTTGTCAATCCCTGAGGCTCCCCAGAAACCTCCGATCAGAATCAGATATGGGATTCCATTTTTTAGAGTCAATAGAATTTTTTATATTTACCTACAAAAAAAAACAAAAAAGAATATATAAAGAAAAAAACAACTATGAAAAGGTTAAACCACATCGAATTATTCGAAAATTTTCCCTACCATTACTATCCTGCTGGGGATCCACATCATTCATCCCCCGTATTAATCGGATACTACGCAGAAAGTGGGATGGGATCACATCCGACCGTTGTTACCGAAGAAGAACTCCTCAGACTTGGTTTTGAAAAAAAACCAGGTGGAGTGGCAGAATTTTGGTCCTATGGTCCAGATCCAGACCTTTATTTTATTGTTACCAGCAAATCCGAATCTCTTCCAGATGCTTTAGCTTGTTTGTATAATTCGAATTATGAATGGGACATCAGGGGAATATCATCCTCTGTTGCTGAAAAGGCTATGAAAATGATGGATGGAGACTATATATCTTACTCACCCTATGGATTTGGTAATAATTTTGATATGGGCTTGATAAACAGTCTGGAATCGATGATAGGCGTGACTAATTTAACAACAAAAAGAGACGACACTCAGCTCACAATAATTTCTGGACCAAAAATAAACACAGTTTATTGGTCGGATGAACCGGAGATGAAACATACGTATTGGATGCCTCCTTACAGAGCTATGAAACTACAGGATTTAGTGGAAAGAACGTCCTAAGAAAACTATAGATTTAAAAGCCAGCTACGATGCTGGCTTTTTTTGTGACCTATAGTTGCACATGTAAATCTATGGAGGCTCCCCAGAAACCTCCGATCAGAATCAGATATGGGATTCCGTTTTTTAGTTTCATTAGAATTTTCTATATTTGTCTTATCAAACAATTACACACATGAAAAAGCTAAATCACAAACGAGAAGCCAAAAGAATTCTAGAGGACATTCTTGAAGAATTCTCTTCAATTGAGGTCAGCGCCATGACAGAGCAACAAGCTCAAGAAACGGTGGAGTGTTATTCCTTTGACGAGGAGGACACCAAAAAGATCGCAGCACACCTTTTCAAGCTCGCACAATTAATCCAATAAACCCCAATCAAATGAGCCAATTGAAATTTTCGGATGGTGAGGTGTTCAACACCTCTGGCCCACTCAGAAAAGAGAAAAGAAGCGATGGCTGGTATGTTATCGGGGGCGGCATGCTCATCCCGGTCAACAGCGAAGAAGAGGCAGACCGTTTAATCGGGACCCTGAGAAAATAACAGGGTCCCGGTTTTTATTAAAGAGAATTTTCTATACATTTGAAACATGAAAAAAGAAGATGGTAAATCCAGTGACGGTAAAATAAAAACCCATTTACTCGCTGACAACATCACCTGGAGGGCCTACTACGTGTTGAACCCCTCCATATTGAGCGAGGGTTCAACAGAGGAGGAAGCCATCATAAATTTGAAATACGGTAAATGGATTAAAAAACCTGTTATGAACACATTAGAAAAAGAATTTGCACCTTATGACGAGTCTTTAGAACTCAAAGCCCTTGGGTTTGATGAACCTTGTTTTGCTACTTATGATGAAGATAGGAATTTTGAATTACAAGATTTCCTTCAGACTTATGAAACATTTCCTTCTCACATAGTAGCGGCACCAACATTATCACAAGCATTTAGATGGTTTAGAGAGAAGTATAATCTGTTAGTTGGTCCCTTTCAAAGTTTAGATGATAAAACTTACCAAGTTAGGGATTATTATTTTGAAATAGGTAAAGTAGGTAATCTAAATGTTATTGTAAGTACTGATAATTTTCAAACTTATGAAGAAGCCGAACTCGCTTGTTTAAGAAAACTAATCGAAATCGTTAAATCCAATAAATCATGAACATCTCAAAATCACTTATCATCACGGGTGTCACCGTGCTCACCCTGCTCTTCGGGGCTCTTCTTTATCGCGGTCTCTTCTGGACCTTCGTCGACAACTATGAATTTGCCTATCGCTTTGATGCACTCGGAGGCAAGGTGGAACCTATGGTAAACCCGGACGGCACTCCCACTCACGGCTACGTGTTTGCCTGGCCTTTAGTGGAAAGGATCCACACCATAGACACGAGACCCATGCAGGTGTGTATCAATGCAAACTCCCGAGTCCTGAACTGCAAACTGGTTCAGTTTAATCCGGACGGGTTTGCTCTCTTTATTAAATGGCACGGCAGAGGAGACTACGACGACCTTAGACTTAAAGACATTCTTATGAGTTACTCCTATGACCCGAGTCAGGCTTCGTATCCTTTCTTGACCATTCAGAAGGAACTTAAGAACCAGAACACCGACACCTCCTCTGTTGTCATCCCACAAGACACCACCGTCACACCATGAAAAATGTCATTAGCTTCATCAAAACCCACCGGATATGGTTTATCATGGGTGGGTTTGTTTTGTTCCTGTATATGTCATGTTTTCACTGGACAGGAGTACATGAGATAGGAATCAGGAGAAACATGTTTACCGGAGAGATAAGTCTGGATTCGGTGGCGGGGCCGGAACTGTCCTGGCCTTGGGTACAGGTCTCTCTGATAGATGTGCGGCCTCAAAGGCTCTGTATCGAGTGTGGCTGTAAAACCATCAATTGCCGACTGGTCTCTTTTAATCCGGAGGGCTGGAGGGAGTTTACCGTCAGGGAGGGATTCAGATACTGGTGGTGGAGTAACAGATTCTCTTTTAACCCCGGAGCTGAGAGGGAGTACCGGGGTATGGACTGGATAATGAGAGGTTACGGGTTTGACTCGGCTGACCTTCCCTTTGTGACCGTGGAGAAAGCTCTTTGAGGTTTCCGTTTTTTACTCTTAGTAGAATTTTCTATATTTGTCTCATCAATGGACAAGATTATTAAAATATTGACAGAGATTGAAAGTTCTCCATCAGGTGTTTACCGTAAATTTATGACAACTGATGAAATTAAAATTTGTAACAAACTTGTGAAAGATGATATGTTATATAAAGGGAAACCTGATGAAAAGAACGCAACTATCGCTTTTTATATCACAGGTAAAGGTAGTAAATGGTTGGAAAATCAAAAATGATATTACACATAACGGTTGAGTATAACCGAAGGTGGGGGTTAGAAGTGCCGAGCCCTGACTTACCTATAAAAGTAAATTAGAAGCACAATAGCTGGATGATGGAACTACACCCCACTTTTGGTTATACTTTGTTAGGTGTATGTAAATTTTACGGACATGAACACAATATTATTTAAACACAACAGGTCTTTAAAAACTTTGATAAAGGATTATAAAAGACAAAATACTAAAGGATGGAAAGGTATTAGAGCGTTAATACTTGAAGAAAAAGGAATACTTAAATATAGAATACAATATCTATGGTTAAAGTATTTTGTCTATAAGGTAAGGTAGTAAAATTTATTACACCTAACTATCATATATATTTAGTAGGGCCCTAAACCCTTGATAGCAAATCTCTTAAATCGCTATCATGTCGAAATCCAGTTTCTAAATCCGTATAATCGAGGGGTCCCCCAGGGGAGGACACGCATACACGCACGTACACCCCCACACGTACGTGAACTCTTATAGGATTCCGTTTTTATCCTTTCCCAGAATCTCCTATATTTGTCTTATCAATCAAATCTACAGAATCATGCCAACCACAGAAACATTTTACGTGTCTAAAGAAGACAACAAGGTTAAAAAGGTCACTGATAACGTGTCATCCTACTTCAGACCTCTTTACGGAGGCAAGAACTACGGGAAGGCCAAATACTGCATCGAGGTGTTTGGAGACAATCACCTCAAGGTTGCAGAAGGGGTACGGGACATGGTCGACAAAGCTGGACTCACTGACCGCCTGTTCACCATCCGGGTGGAGACCAGATAATCCTCACTTCTTTTAAAACCGTTCTCAACCCCGGCTTCGGGGTTTTTTTGTGAGGTACGGATTCCGAGCCGCACCGAGCCGCACCGAGCCGGGATCGCTGAGGAACCCCAGGGATCTGTATCCAGATGTGGAACCCCCGCAGAGTTCATGTTCCCCCTAAATTTTTTTCCAAGAAATTCGGGGAATCTTTTTTTCCTTTAGCCCCTTATTCCTATATTTGTCTCATCAAACAATCAAACACAAATCCTCATGAAAACCGAAAAAAACCACCTAACCGCCGAAGAGAAAAAAGCCAAAAAAGCTGCCGCTAATAAACTCTATCGGGAGCGGAAAAAGGCAGAGGCCTCTAAGGAGTTCAACTGGAAAGGTCTGGAAAAGTTCGAACACTCCTTTGACCACAAAATCCGGCTTTACAAAAACCTCAAGCTGGATCCCGCCAACTCCTACCTCGCTTCTCCTAAGGCCCTCTTGAAATTTGAGGTTATCAAAAACGAAAACAACAACACCACAGTTTTCCGGGTCCGCCGCACTGGTCGCCGCACCTTCTTTACCACCTCACTCGAACTCGCCGCTAAGTAAGGCGAGTTCACATCCAGAGACCCTCGGGAACACCCGGGGGTTTTTTGTGGCCTACATCCAAACTTGAGTGGGAACCCCCACAGAAAGCACTACAAAAAATCTATCTAGGCCTGACCAGAGAATCTGAGTGGGAACCCCAGAAACCCCCGATCAGAATCAGATCTGGGATTCCGTTTTTTGATCTCAATAGAATTTTCTATATTTGTCTTATCAAAAGGACAAACACACACTATGAGCACACCAAGAGCAATCGACATTTTATTAGAGGAATGCAAAAAATATGGACCTTTGACCCCAGAAGGTCTGGCACTCCTAGTACACAATGTTGCCACGCAATACGCCAAAGCCCACGTGGAAGAAGCCCTAAAGGAGGCAGCAAAAAGAACCATAGAGATTCACCACTCCATAGCAGACCTGGACCAGGAATGCAACGATTACGAAGAGAGCGTTACCAAATACATCAAAGGGAGCTATTCCGAAGAAAAATTTAAGTGATGGCAAGAAGAGCAACAGAGCCAGTTAGACACACTTGTCCGGACATTGACCGTGTCATCAGAAAGATCACCGAGATAGTCCTGGGGATGGAGTCTTGTGGCGAAGGAACTGACAAAGAAGACATTCTGGAATCCATTAGCTCCTGGAGCTCCGATTTAAAGGAGATAGGGTTTGGTAAATGGAACGAGCTAGAAACACTAAGAAGCTCCAATGCTTCCTTGAGGGAGTGGGGCAACGACATGTACAACGAGGCAGAGAATTTGGAAAGAAGACTGGACGAAGCAGAGACCCGGTGTTCAGAACTGGAGGACAGGATTAGGGAGCTCGAGCGAAGGATAGAAGAATTGGAAGGGGAAGAATAACTTCCCTTTTTTTATTGTCCAGGGTTTCTGAGGCTCCCCAGAAACTCCCGATCAGAATCAGATTTGGGATTCCGTTTTTTTGTCTTAATAGAATTTTCTATATTTGTCTTACCAAAAGGACAAACACACACTAAAATAAACTCAAGATGCCAACCGGAGAAATAAAAACCGCTTCTTGCCAGTCCTCTGTCATAATCGGCTTATTGGACTCTATGCGAGAAAGATTAGAATTTCTTGAAGCCAAGGAGGACAAAGACGATTTTGTAAATGGCCAGATTTACGAAATCACAGTTGCAATAATCCATATTCAAACGGCTTACTTAAAAAATTGTCTGTAACTTTCTCCGAATGCGAGGTACGCCAAACGATAAAATTCCAAATTATAAACAAATGCTTGTAGGCGTATCTTGCATATACGCTGTTAGCGGTAGGTTCTTATTATGAGTAAATATCAAACAAAAATAGTTGAAGCATTAAAAAACGGTGCTAAACTGCAATGTACAGAAGGAGCAAACTACAAAGCATGGTTAGTTTATCCTGATGGTAGAAAAGAAAATGTAAGACGTAATTCAGCCAATAAAGTTTGCTCCGATTTTGAAAGCAAATTAGTTTTTGGTGAATGGTCTGGTATTAGGTGGCGGTCTTAAACTTACCGCTAACGGACACAGATATGGATAGTTTTTTCACAGATATAATTAATATATAGGATATGGATTTAAGAGAAGAATTTAAAAAAGAAACAGGATTAAGGACTATTGTTGAAGATGGTATGGGTAATTCATTTTATACTGAAGACTATGTAGAATGGTTGGAAGATAGAGTGAAAAAATTATCTATATCTGATGTTAGAAGTAGTAAATCTTCTTCAAAAAGTGGATTGAAAGATAAAAACATCACACCTTATTCTGAATGGGCTAAGAAGTTGAGAGATTTATAAGATTTATTACTTCTAACAAGCAGTTTGGCGAAGTGGCGGTTTAATAGTACATCCGTTCATTTCAGTAC
>ERZ869929.296-NODE-296-length-33832-cov-14.889392_pt1 | contig 33832 bp, 53 predicted proteins | sample MGYA00579312_ERZ869929 | MGnify/ENA primary metagenome ERZ869929 (study PRJEB32216, sample SAMN09231818) | wastewater metagenome | place: USA: Maryland | collected 2016-08-09 | study: EMG produced TPA metagenomics assembly of the PRJNA472060 data set (Reclaimed... | reverse complement strand
ACTGCTCTACCCAGCTAAGAAATCACTATACCCGTTCGGTGGGAAAAGTAAATAGGATTTTTTATGCACCACTTGGTTGAAGGTCAATGATCGGAAGTTCGTCAAACGAGTAGGTAATCGGGAGAGGGAGTTGAACCACTTCGACCAGCGGCTCCCACGGATCTTCCAGCATGTACTTCATGTTCCCCTCCGAGTCATAGATAGCCTTCTGACCGATCCCAGTCTCGGTGTCAATCATGAAGAAAGCATTCTCCTTGGTGTTGGGAACAATTTCTCCACCAGCACGAAGGATGCCTCCTGGGAGAAGAGGACTGTTAATGCCTCGCCAGTTGAGTATCATCACTTTCTCCTCATCCTGCTGAAGTGCTGCTTCGTGCTGAGCACTTTAGCAATCTTTTTAGGTTTCGACACTCTGACAGTCTCAAGATTCCTGAGCATCTGAACTGCTGCCGCAGTAGCATGCCCGACAGAGTTCCCAAGGGCAGCGACATAGGATGATGTATCACCAACCAGTTCTAATGGCGGAAGTGTCGTCCTAGGCAGTATGAACGAGGCCTCGAACCAAGGCTCATTGCCCCACCACATCCGACCGCTGATGTCTGAGAAGATTATCTGGGTCACACTAAACCTCCGCATGAGTGTCAATTGGGTCTTTGTCAAGCACACCCAAGAGGAGAGCAATCGCGATGATGATGAAGAGTATCACGCGCGTTTTCCTGAGGAAAGTTACCACTGCCCCGCCATGAACACTTCCTCCTCATGTTGCATAGCGTAGATGGCAAGCACGAGGGCATCTGCCAGGTCAGGCGAGTGCCCGATCAACGATGTCAGTGTATCACCTTTATAGTCAGGACGGGGCTTGTTCTTCGGTAAAAGGTACACAATCCCCTCACCGTCGCGGGTCAAGGGGATTGGCTCAAGTTCCTCCCTGACCGCACTGAACTCACGGGGGATCCCGAAGGTCTGACGGGTTGAGACTGGGCGACCCTCCTCATTCTCTTCCTCAGGGAGTTCCACGGCGATCCCCTCATAGGGGTCGAGCAGTAGCCGGAGTGCCATATACATCTGGGCTCGGCGGTTCTTGTAGGTGTACCGTTCCTCCTTTGCCTCAATCTTCTCTTCATACTCAGTGATTGCGCGATCGTCCTTGATCTTAGGCGTACAGGACTCGCCGAAGCTCACCGTCTGAACATCATGACCTTTATCGCGAAGTTCATCAGCGATCTGCTTCCCGCCACCCCCACGGTCGATGCACACACGGGAAGCAGGGATACTGTGTTTGTTCATGTAAAAGAGGATGAGCCCCTTGATCTTACTCGTATCAGGGGTCTGACCGTACTCCCAGTCCACCACCCCGTACTCGTCCACCACCACCACAGCCGTCTTGTCACCACCCTCAGCCGGATCAGCCCCAAGACTCAACTTCGTTCCTTTCAGTCGCTTGAGCCTGATCAGCTCAGACATGATCTCAGCACGCTGCATCCAGTCGTAGGGAAACATCTTGATCGAGGCCCCTTCATAAAATTCACCGTCAAGCCCCACGCACTGGCGAGCCTTGTCCCAGATCGTTCTGCGGTTCTGGTACTCGCTCCAACTGATCACCCCTGGGACAATGATCTTATCGTCCGGCACCAACCCGAGAGCCTGCTGACGTCGAGCGTACATGACATTGGGGCTGTCCTCTGCACTGATCTTGAGGTTCTTGCGGAGGAAGTAAGTACCGTCCTCAGACTTCACGTCCCCAGCCTTGATGTTTTTGTAGAAGAACCAGGTACAGGCGTTGGGGTTGCCGAACAGGAGCATCCGCTTGGCCCAGCCCTGTGCCGCCTCGTAGTACATGTCCTCCAAGCCCGAGGCTTCATCCCCCACGAACAAGGTGAAGTCCGCATGGTGACCGGACATCCCTTCAACGTCCTCGCTGACCATTCCTCTGATGAAGTTTCGCACGTTCTTCGCCGTCATTGCCTCCTCTTCGGCACGACGGATTTCCATGCTGAGCATTACGAGGCACTCGGTCTCCGCTTTGTCTTTACTCCTGAGAAGAGGATACTTGCTCGTCGTGACGAATCGGCCGATCTCACCCCACAGGGTTGTGAGGTGTTTCTCGTTGACCGATGTGGTGATGATCTTACAGGTAAGCCCGAGCTTGATACACCGGAGGAAGATCTCCGTGACGATGTAGCCTGCCGTGAAGTCCTTCCCGAGCTTATTCCCCGCACGGACGTAGGTCTCCAGGTTATTGTCGACCGAATAGATCACGTCCCGCTGTTGCTGGTAGAACGTGTACTGAGGCCACATGGCCGCTTGGAGGGCCATAGGGTCAATTGACTTGAGGGGGTTATTCACTCATCGTCCTCGGTGTCTATCCAGGAGTCATCTTCAGAGTCCCAATCCAAGACGTCACTGTCGTCACAGTCTGTAAACTCAAGAAAGGAATCATCATCTTCATCATCTTCAGGGTCGATCATGACTCAGCCTCCACGATCAGTTTGAGGAAATCTTCGGCGGACATGTCGACGGTCGTTCCTGCAGGGCTCCCGCCTTTGAACAGGACAAGGCAGTGAGGAGAATCCGAAGGCATCGTCCATGGAGAAACATGTAGTATCTGGGAAGTCCTGTAGTAACAGTGACCCACCTTCACCCATCCGGAGAACTTAGGCTCCTTCTTTTCCTCAGGAGGTCGATAGGGCTCAGCAAAGAAACCACCAGCCGAGATGCTCTCACAGGAAGCCTCTTCCTCGGCTGCCTTGAGGATCTTTTCCTTTCGTGATTCATCCATAGCTGTTCCTTATCTGAGGTGAAAGACATGCCACACCCATCCCTGTCGGGTTTGAACTGTCCCGATGTAGACCCTTTGCCTGAATTCGTCGTCAATCCCAAGTTCAAGAATTGGCCTGCCTGTTCCGATAATCTCGAGAATGAGATCATGGAGTTTGGCATCTGGTCTTGAATCAACCTGAGCCCAGATGTAAAGGTCATCATCTTGCTCGCCGACTGACAAGAACCGCTCAACACGAGGCATCTTGATGATCTGTCTGTCAAGAACGTCTATCTTGTACTTGTAGATCCTGGTGTTCGAGTCTCTCATGACAGAGTCACCTCCACAGCCAACACCTCGTTCTGAGGCATGATGAGGTATTCCTTACCCTCGTACTCGATGGGAATCCCACCGTACTTGTTGAACACCACCACATCGCCCACGGCGCACTGGAACTCCTGACGTGTGCCGTCCGAGTTCAGCTTCCCTGGCCCGAGCCTGAGCACTATGGCCCGGCCTGTTTCGTTGACCGAGCGATCCGGGATAATGATCCCAGCCTGGGTCACCTTGACGGGTTCGGTACGCTCCACGAGCATCCGGTCATTAAGCGGTCGAATCGGAACCATCACTGATCTCGCTTTCTGAATAGGTCTTTCTTGAGGTTCAGCATCGGTCTCTTCAGTTTTCCCTTCGTCACCAGTTTCTCACCGACAACCGGGGGAACGTCCTTGGGCTTGAAGTAGACCATCTGCTGGTTGCGGGGCTTCTTCATCGTGACCTCATGTCAATAGGAACCACAGCCACAATAATACCGCGATTCCCGAGCCAATGGTCACAGTGTTGATGTGATTAATGAATAATCGGGTGAAAGGTGTCATTGGAGGATTTCCTTGATGTTGACCTTGAGTCTATCAGCCAGGATCCGCTTCATCTTGACCTGGGCACCCTTGACGATTTGTCTGACTCGTTCTTTAGTAATCCCATATTTTTTACCGAGCTGACTCAGTGTCTTAGGTTTCTCAGTAGTTCCCAGCCCATATCGAGCCTTGACCATCTCACGAGTCCGACTGGGCAGCCGGTTTAAGGCACGTTTCACAGCCATCTTAGCCTCTAAGTTCACCGGAGACTCAAGCGACCGACTGGTGAGCTTATCAAACAGGATTCGCTTATTATCCTCAGACGCTAGAGAATACCCGCTAACTAATTCCTTTCCCTCAGGGATTGTCCTCTTCAGTGCCTTACTCCGATGGATAATCTCATGAGTCGCAGCCCTAATCCTTGAGTGAAAGTAAGTGCTGAACTTGACGTTGTATGATTCATCCCACTTCTGACAGGTCTTAACTAGGACGATCCAACTCAATTGTTCCAACTCTTCAAGATCACCACAGATCTCCCAGATCTGTCTTAACAACCCCTTACGTTTGCTGTAAAGGAAAGTCATGGGGGATCCGTATTCTTTGAGGTATTGATCAAACAGCTTTTTCTGATCCGGTGTGAGCGATAAGGTCTTCATTATGCCTCCTTTGGAACACCCTCAGTAATCTTCAAAATCTCAGCCTCAACCACATCCACCTCACGAGGAGGAGTCTTGAGTGCATCCCAGAACCCTCCATCAATGTTATTAACAACGCCATTATTGATGTTGTTCACACTGACATTGATCAGAGTGCCAGTGATCTTCGCCTCCAACTCCTCACATTGTTTTACTATGTTTAACCAGGCAGGATTTCCCTCCTGCCGCTCAATGATCACCTTCACCGTCTGATCCTTGTCGCCCTTCTTCGGCTGAATCTTGACATGCTTCTGCTTGCTGAACTCGAACTCCTCATACGCATTCCGTTTGATTGCCCGGATACTCATCAGCTGTGCAGCACGTGCTTGGTCGGTCTTCATCAGGCACTCCTCCTGCCACATGGCAAGCATCGCCCTGATGTCGTTGCTGATCGTCGGCTGACTCACCTCGATCCCGTGCTCCTTGAGGATCAGATCCTTGGTCTGATAGTGCGTATACCCCTTGCGGTAGTATTCCGCCACCAATGCCTGCCGATGGAGCACGATGGCGATGTCATTCTTGGCACCAGCCTTCCCTCTGGGATTGTGGTTGCGGTAGTTCGCCTTTGACCGTGCTGTGCTCTTCTTAGACATTGCCCTGGCATCTCCTGAGGAAAAGGTATTATAATCCTTCGTGGTTGCATCGAATCAGCAGATACTTCCGCCGCTTTCGGGCGTCGTGTCGCTGGGGGCAACGGGTAGTGGCATCCAATGGGTTGGGTCAATACCAACGGCTGTTCCGTCCGCGAGATGCCAATGATCTTCGTGGTGGTATCCCTCCGATGGCCCGCGTGACCAAAGGCGATGCCAGAGGACTATATCCGTTCCTCCCTTCGGAGCCGTCTCGATGCTGTGCCACTCACGCTCCCCCAGCCGCCGCTTGAGGTCGGCGATCTCGCGGCGAATCCAGCTGATAAACTCAAAACAGAAGCCCCATCCTTCTTTATCCCCTGCCCATTGCCCTGCCACGAACTCAGGATGCTCCCTCAAAGCAGACAATACGTTGGCCTTCCATGCCTCCGCTTTCTCCCGCCGCTCGACTTCGGCGGCAAGCTTGGCGTGTAGGTCGTCAAACTGCTTTTGGTGCGTTGCCCATACGCCTTGCGCGACCTTGTATTCGGCCTCCCGGCTGCGGTCTGCCAACGCGGATTGCTCTGCTTGGCGGGCGATCTGGATGCCGAGCGTTTCGTTTGCTGCCTTTGCCGCCTCGCACTCCTTCACCTTCTCGGCAAGCTGATCGCGGAGGGTGCGAATGATCGGCAGGGCGTCATTCTTGAGGGCGGCAAAGAACGCCGCGTCACTTTCAGCGTTGATGGCATCTCGCACCATGCCGAGGACTACTGGGCCGTCCCTCCCGGCGAGAAGGACGAATCTTCCGTCCGCGTGAACACGCTCCGGTGTCGCGGCTTTCTCCAGCCGCTCCAGTTCCTCGATGGCGGCGGTGAGTACGGTGTCGGTCATGGTTACTCCTTGGCTTCGAGGGCGGCGAGCAAGCTGCACAACTCCATTCTGGCTCCATGTTCTCCAACCAAATAGCCGTAAGCTTCGTCGGCTCCTTCCGGATTGTTGTTGTCAAGGAATTGAGAATAGACCTTTCGCGGTCACCCAAAGGCATTCCGGCAGGTCGTTTTCGCGGAAATACCACACGTAAGGCATCCATCGCGAGATAATGCCACGCCTCGCGGCCTCTTTGCGTCCGAGGGCGGTCAGGTCTTCGGTGGTCATGATCCCGTTTCCTCCAGGGCGATTTCCAAGGTGCGGCAGAGCGTGCGGAGTTGGCCGCGAGTCGCTGGCTCACATGGCAGCATCGCCGATTCTGGATCTAGCTCGATTGACTTCACGGCGATCTCCCAACATGCACCGTCGCCAACGTTGGGGGCATCGCAACACGAGAGCGTGAACGTCGCCACGTCTTCGCCGTACTCCTTGCGGAAAGTCAGGGCCATTCCGAAGGACGGCGTATCGACGAACCCCACGCTCCGCAGCCATGCCTCATCAATCGGCAATTCCTCGTCCGCAGGATGTTCGCGGAGGTAGGCGTCGGCGAGCGTGAGTGCATCCTCAGCGGCCTGCCCGGTCGTGATGTAATCGGACTCGTCGCCGAACCCAAGGCGGATGTAGGTCGAGCGCCGTTCAGCCGCCGCCTTCACTTCATCCATTGGATTGCTCCTTGTGGTTTCTGTTCTTCTCCTTCATCACACAGACGCGGCACGTCCAGTCGGATTCTTCCGGCCCGAAGGCGTTGTCAGGCGTGAACTCATGGCGTGCCGATCCATCCTGCATGTCCTCGTAAGGAATGAACCGCCCGCAAACACAGCACTTGCTACGCATCACTTCCCCTTCTCTGCTTGGGCCTTCGGGTGCCGGGCGCGGATGGCGTGCTCTGCCATGGCTCTGAAAGGTGACCAAGGGAACCTCTCCGCGTACTCCGCAATGCACGCCTCGGCCTCCTCGGCCCGCGCGGCGGCAATCGCGTCGGAACCCATGTCTCTGGCTAACTTCGCATCCTTCTCCCGTGCCGCCTGCACTTCGGCCTCGACGCCGAGGAGGGTGCGGAGGTCGCGGAGGAACGTCGCCACGCAGTCGATGGCATCCTCTCGCGTGAGGAAGTGCCGGCTTCCCTTGCATGTGAAAGCAAGGTCGTAAGAGAGCCGCGTCCAGGTATCCGGAGCGCCGTAGCTGTTGGCTTTGCGGATGGGCTCGCCGATGACTTTCAGGATCGCTTCGGCCCGGTCGCGGTCAAGGGCGGTGAGTTCACTTGGCATCGGCTTGCTCCTAAAACAACTATACCCTAAAAACTTTTCCAAGGGGGTTTACTTCATTCCACCCATGAATATACTTCATAATCTAGGCAACCCGTATGCTACGGGAGGGGGATCTCATATTTATTTGTATATATAGTATACTTACTTATATTAAGGTGTCTTCAGGGGTTTAGCCTGGGTCTGACGAACGAGAGCCACCCCTAGCTTCAGCATGTCCTTCTTCTTGCCGATTCCCATCCGACTAATGATCTTGACAGCATCCTTGTGTTTGACCACCCGTTGAAACTCCTCGAGCTCAGTCGGGTTCAGTCCCTCGAGATACTTGTTCAGTTTCCCGACGACAACCAAGGCTGAGGTCGCTACCTTGAGAAGCTTCTCCGACGTCTTCTCAACAGGATCCCTCATCACTTCCTCCTCACGATAGCTTCGTGGTACAGCTCCTTCATCCGCTCCGTCAGCCTCCACCGTTTCTTGAGTCCCCCAGTGATCCCTCCGTTGACCGTAGGATCACGCCACTCAAACACCTCTGTCACGGCAATCCTCTGGAGAAACTGAAGGAGCTCCCTCGTTCTGGGCACTGTAATCTTCGCTCGTGCGGCAAGGACTGAGGTATCCCCTCCCTCGACCCCAGCCTCGAAAAGCGTCTCACAGATACGGAGTGTGACCCCTCGGCTGGTATCCAGGGCACACCGTCGTACGCGGTCTAGGACGGTCGGGTCCACGCTCTTCCGCTGGAGGACGATGGCAAGACACTTGGCGAGGCGAACGAGCTGTCCTGTGAGGCGAGGGGCCATCTCCCGGTTATCACTCTCAGCGTGCTTGGCGTTAGAGACTGCACCCGGACGAGCCCGCATGTGGGCGACGAAGATAGCCAGGTTCTTCAGTACTCTCCGTGCGTTCTGGGGCACCTCTACTTGCCCCCACTCTCTGACCGCAGTCCTCCGCAGGTGCTCCAGGTATCCCCCGGTCAGTCGCTTGGCGAGAGAAAGCTGGACAGAGTGATCCTCCCCCTCCTCCTCATTGTCACAGAGACGGTTGATGACCCGGTCGCAGATATCCTCTTCATGGTCAAGGTCGATCCCCTCCATGATGACCACGTCAAGGAACCGCTCACCCAACTCGGACTCATCAATCTTCCGGATCTTCTCAGTCCCGCAGAGAACCACCGTACAGTTGACATCCTTGTAATCCCGGCTCATCTTGTTCTTGAACTGAGTACCGAAGTTCCGGTCGTAGAGGGCACGGAACTGGCTAAGGATCGTCGTCATCGCTGGGTTCTGGAGGATGGTGTCACCATCCTTGACGATGAAGGTCTTCCCCTTGAGCTTGGGGATCATAGAGAGATCCTCCTTACCCTCGGCGTCCGTCTGGAACCCGCTGTAGAGCCCTGTGAGTGTATCCTTGCTGAAGGTGTAGTCCCGACTGACGGCCGCACCCTCGACGAGCGTCGTCTTACCAGTGCTCGGTGGAGATACCACCTTGATCCAGAGCTGATCACCGGGGAGATCAGTACTTGCTGCCGTCGCGAGGATACAGGACAAAGCATAGTCAAGTCCCTCAGTCCACTTGAGAGCCTTGATCCAGGTATTCCTCAGGGTCTTCCAGCTCTCGCAGGGCAGCGAATTGAGCTCGACTTTACCTTCCTGAGCAGCCAACGCCGATCGACCCTTGACCCACTCTGCCGGGATCACGTCAACCAGCGTGAGAAGGCTCTCGAGACACGCCGTCCGCTCTTGCACCGTCTCTCCTGAAGAAGAGAGTGAGTCCCTGAGATCCCAGCCGCTCTTCAAGTCAGGTGAGTAACCCGCTGGCCCCCAGTGAATCATCTTCACCGAAGCTGGAGGAGGAGACGCTGTCGCCAGTGAGTCACACACCCGCTGCATACCCTCATAGCCGGCAGACTTCCCGGTCTTCTCGTTCGGATGGTCACTGTCATAGCAGAGAATGACGTGCTTCCCGCCGAGAAGCTGGCACCATTGATCCTGCCACACGTTGCAGCCCGGTGCGGCTAAGACATTGGCGTCCTTGAGAAGACTTGAGGCCTCCCCAGCGAAGACCAGCTTCCCTTCGTCATCTCGCTTACAGGCTCGGAGGATCTCCCAGAGAGCGATTCCGTCCCACAGCCCTTCACATAGATAGACCGTAGATTTGCTCTTGTCAAATAAGTTTACCCCATGGAGCCCATGGGATTTTCCCTCTTCGTGAACCCCTGGTGTCGGGAGTAAACGCTTGACCCACTGACCTTTCTCCTGGATCGAAACGTAATGATAGAGCTGATGGAGCTTACCGTCAACCCCATAGCCTGGAACGAGCCAGTCCCCGGTTGTCGCTGACTTGACGATTTCCCACAGGAGGGGGGTTTCGGGGTAAAGGAGCTTCCTGTCCCCTGAGAGGGAGGCGTAATCGTCAGTCCCTTGCTTATCCGAGAGCTTCCAAAGCTCTCGAAGGAACACTAGGGGATTACCTCCCCCCTTGGCGTTGCCCGTCCCACAGACCTTGCACTGGTACAGCCCAGTCTTGACAGAGACATAGAACTTCTGCTCCTTGCCGCAGAATGGACAGTCGGCGGCCCTCTGGTCGCCGTCGCCTGACAGACTTACCCCATGAGAGATGTAGGGCTTTAAGTTTCTTGGAATTGAATCTACCTTAGGCATCAGTTGTCTCCTACTTTCTTAAGAACCCATACGTTGTTTCGTGAAGCATCAGGATATTTAGGTGAGAGGAAACATGAAAGAACTTCATGGTCATAGTACTGATTCAACTCGGCGTAGAGATCTAACTCCGTCTTTGTCATGACTTTCTTGATTTCATTCCATGACGCAAAAGTTCCATAGCGACGCTCAATTTCCCACAGGCCGGTTCCCTCAATGGCCTCCTTGAGTTCTTCAATGCCATATTCATGAAGGTGATTCGCGGCCATCTTACGGCCGTTGTAGACCGGGGTCGACAGATAGAACCTGCCACCGTCCGCGGTCAGATCATAGGCATTCTGCAGGAGAGTCAGGCCGTCTCTCGGATGCATGTGCTCGAAAACCTCAAAACACGTCAAGACGTCGAACGATGACTTGCCATATTTTTCAATTAGCTCGGTATGCCTATCGACGAAGCTAAAATCGTCCACCACATTGGCCCATGCCGACTTGAATGGCTTCGGAATCTTGTTGAGATCGACCCCTACGTAGAGTCCCGGCACCGAGGCCATCCTGAATGAGAGGACTCTCGCGAGTGGGCATTCTTGACCACACCCTAGGTCTAAGACCCTTGTCTTGCGGTACTCGATCGTCTTAAAGATGAATCCCCATCTGAAAAAATGCGCGGCGTAGTCACGGTGGACAGTAAACCCGTGCGTAGTTGACTTCAACTGCGTCTTGTCGAACCGACGGTTGAAGTCGTTGGGCTTTTTTCCAGGTGCCGTAAACTTACGCTTCGGTTCAGTAACTTCAGACGCGGTCATCTGTCCTGCCTTTGGCATGACTTTCTCCTGGTGATAGGTATAAAGACTACTCTGGGACTGAAACTATATCAATTCTTGATCTAATGGGATGAGATACTCTAACATTCTTAAGGATCGCTCGCATAAACTGTCGGCCCATATACTCTGCAACCGGCGGACAGACGCCTTTACCCAACTGCGCGTAGCAATCTCCTGTTAAACCGACTAGCTCATAGTTGTTTGGAAACTTACACAAAGCCTTTGTTTCTTCGACCGTGATCATCCGGTCTTCATCCGGGTGCAATTTATTGCATGATCCGAGAATTGTGTATGATGGTGAATCACCTCTCAGTCGGTCATATAAGAATGCCGGGCGTTTAGTTGTTGGAGTTCTGCCTTCGGCGTTTTCTCTATCCCATATTTTTCTGACATTTTCTCCTTGGCCAACCAATGAAGCAACTCCAGCAACTGTCTCAGGAGTTGGAGTAATGCTATCATCTAAATCTGAAACCTGAGCCAGAGCTTCATAGACAGTTGGGATTTTATGTCGTATAGGTGGTTCATAGGCACATTCCACAGTACGACAGACCATAAAGTAACGCTTGCGACGTTGTGGGACTCCATGATGATGAGCCTCGACAAAAACATCATCTACGGAGTAACCAGCTAGCATCGCTCGGTCTGCCATGTCGTCCAGCAACTCACCGGCTTTAGTGTAGACCTGTCTCACTGACTCGAAACACCAGATCTTTGGTTTTAATCGATCCAAGAGTGAGAAACATCTCTCCACGCATTGGGTAGACGGATGGCTTCGCCAGTCGGACTGTTGAGCCGTAGTCTGGCCTTTCACTATTCCAGCTGTTGACCATGGAGCGCATGGTGGATTACAAAAGACTACAGCCGGTCCTAATAGATTTTCTATTGGCCAGTTAGCTGGATTCTGATGGAGACGGATCTCCGGCCGATTTTTCTTGATTGTCTCAGCCCCAAACTTTCCATCTTCAAGATGGTCGGTTACTCTGAAGCCAGCAGCCTCCATTCCAAGAGTAAAACCACCTGCAAAAATGTAGGCACCTACTGCTTTTGGTTTTGAGTTCCAGTCACTGGTTACTCGGTTTGGTTGAGCTCTTAATTGTCCTGCTTTTGGCATGTCATCCTTTCAACTTTAATAGCTGACGTAGTTTCAATAAGTATTCGGCCGGTTGGATCACGATAGTCATCAACATAAATCAGAGATTCTATTGACCGACTATTGAGAATAAGTCCCGCACAGTGCTCGCAGGGTGATTTAGTTGTAATCAGGATTAAATGGTCCTTAGCACTCTTTAGCTTCACAAGAGCATTGGCCTCTGCATGAACACATCCACAGGGTGTCTCCCCGCGACATGAATCATTTGAAGTTCCTGATGGTGGTCCATTATACCCGATCGCCAGAACTTCCGTCAGCTCCGGAGTCACGACGACACATCCAACTTTCAGCCGTTTACACGTTGAAAGGTCTGAGAGATCCACCGCAAACCTTACGAATGCTCTCAGTTTCTCATCTCGACGGCTCATTTGATCAACCTCTTACAGAGAACTATTCTACAAAAAATTGTCCGACAGGTGTTTACTTTGTCCTTTGTCTTGTCTAAGATGTCCTCATCGGTCGGCACAGAGCAAGGAGACTTCCTCCTAAATTGCCCCCGATAACCAAGGAGCTATCATGTCTGAACCCGTCACTGAGGCCATGCCAGTTGGGGTTAAGGTCAAACCGACCAAACCCAAGCCTGTGGCTAAGGCCAAATCGGTTAACAAGCCCAAAGCCAAATCGACTGAGAAGAAGGTCAAGGCCAAAGACAAGGTGGATCGCAGCATGTCTCCCCTGCCGGCTTCTGAACAGCGTGATGCTTTGGTCAAGCTGCTGCGGAAGCTCAATGCCACCAGTGGAGCCACCGCCCGTCCTCTCGACCTTTTGGCCGAGAAGCTCGGATATACTCACTACAACGTCTACTGCCTCGTCTATCACAACCGTCCGCTTATTGTGAACGGTTTCGTGAAGACGGCAAAAGTCGAGGAGCACAAAGGCCTCTGTGCTTACCTCACAGCCAAAGGTCAGAAGACGTTACCAAGTGAATAATTCGGCTCAATGTCTATGACGACCTCGGCGCTATTGGCCGAGGTTTTTTCGTTTATTTAACTTCCAACTTCTTTGTCTCAAGATCCTTTACTAAGGCATCACCGAGCATCATGTAGTTTGCTGCGTCAATAAACCTCCCATGAATCGGCTCACTCACCACGTTTCCAACTTTACTGAACCGCATGATTGCCGTCACGTGCTTCATGAACAGGACCATCCATGCCTGAAATGGCGTCACTCCTGACGCGTTGGAAAGCTCATAGTAATTGGCCATAGCATCGTCATGCCCGGCTGAATAGTCGACGTTCTTAGCAGTGGTCACAGTCTCCATCTCATGGAGAAAGGCCTGAACGTGTTTCGCGTAGTCTTCTTTCGTCATCTTACATTTCCTTAGTATAGATTTGACCAATCAAACCAACGTTATCTTCATGATTTGGCGGAGTCCACCCTTCGGGTTTAATGAGATCCGGAAGACCGAATTCATTGGGCCTCGTCGGATTGGCTCCAACAGACTTTGTCATATTCGCGTCATGGACTCTTGACCACGCCGTCCTGACTCCCACTCCGAAGGCGTCGAGTGTCCCAATTGCTACGACCACCAGGTCAATCAGTGCGTCCACGGCATCATCAGCTGAGCTAGCATCACCGAGTTCCGTTAACTCTTCCTGAAGAAAGGCTAGGCGGAACTCCCAGAACTTCTTCCTGATCTCTGGCGACATTTTGGCAACAAGACTCCTCAGCCCGCCATCCTGACTGAACTTCCAGTGCATCATCTCGACATCCCGAATGATGTTGCCGGTGCTTTTTTCACTCAAGGTGCTACCCTCCCCTCCTGGACCCACGCCAGGTACGTCAACGGCCAGATCTCTGAGAACAATTTCTCACAGATTCTTGCCGCCAGTTCAATCTCCCACAGCGGGTACGATATCTTCTCAGCCTCAGGCTCATGAGTCCTGAGAGAGAGGAAATGCATCATCGACCGTGGATTGCACGTTACCCAGCATGATGAGTAGATACCAACAGGTAAGCAATCCCGGGCAAGTCCTGGGTCTACTCCCATCTTGAGATGGCGTAAATATGCCTCATATGACTGTTTATATGATGCCTTTAGTGAGTCACACAATACCTCGTGCATGGCATCACTCTCACACCGTGTGAACTTCGGCCGACCTGCCTTCCAACTCTCGACCTTTATCATCGGCCGGTTACGATCTGGGATGTAAAAGACCGGATCTAAGGTCTTGTAGCGGCCGCTCTCTTCATTGTAGCTGAATCCCACGCGGTGACGATGCCACTCCCGCCACACGAAGATTGGAGCCTTCACACAGAATGTCATGGACCCATGCTCAAATGGAGTACCGTGTCGGTGCTTCATGAGGTACCGAATGACTCCCCCAACTGACTCCGGGTCTCTCTCTGCCCGTTGATGACCATCTTCGGCCGTCGTCGAGACCCATGCCGCCGAGGCTATAGTCACGTCTGACCCTACCGATTGAATCAAACGTACTTCGACGTCATTTTTATACTCCATTGTTATTCTCCTTTTTAAGACGTTTTTGAAGCCAATTGGTACAGGCAAGACGCCAGTCGTCCGCCCTGATTCTCTGTGCTGTCTCAATCGCTGCTTCTGTGTTTTTCATACCCTTGTGTTGGTAGAAAGCCATCATCATCGGGACAGCTACATCAGCGAAGAACGGCTCATCGTACTGAGTCCAGGTCTTGCGGTTGGGGTCTTCACCAGAGAACGTTTCAATGAACAGCGGCAGTTCCTTCTCAAACTGCACTGGGTCTTTGACGAGTGGGAAGTAGTTTGAGCTCCCATCCTGCTTAACAACATCATGCTGGTAGGGATATTGATCTCCCTTATCCTTAAGCCACTCCTCAGGCTTCCAGTTCCAATCATACACGTGCAGATTATTCGTGAAGTGATTATACTTCCCAACTTCACATCCCAACTGAGCAGCCATATACTCTTGGAGAAAAACAAAATCAACGTAGTCAGCTCCGAGCATTCCCCAGATCATGTCGTTAGAACGGTTGGTGACGGTCATGTCGAGGTACTTGAACTCTTTGTCTGGAACTCCAACGCCTTGAGCCGAACCATAGAGAGTTCTAATCGAGAACATCACTGACAGATTACAGCACACGTCTTTGGAGACAGGGATTGGCCTTCCGCCGGCATCGAAGTCCGTTCCCTGTCCGATTTGCAGAGTGTCGTTCTCGATATTCCACATCTGGAGAACTGCACGGCGGGAGTCCTTGTTGTGCTTGAGATGGTTAACGAGCAAGTCGAGTTGATCGGTTTCAGGATACATTCCATCGCCACGGTCGTGCTTTCTCCAACGGTAGCCGTAAGCCCCATTAAACCTGTGCCCATCATCACTGAAATCCTTCATCCTCTTAGAGTAATAGGACACAGAAGCCACGTCGTTGCGGCCAGCAAGCATCCAGAGGGCTTCGTAAACGTGAAAGAAGGGATTACAGTCACGAGCCTGATTGAACAGGACACGCTCACAAGGGTGAGAGTAAGTCATCAACACCGGTTCGTCTAAGACGATGACTCGTCCATTTCTTGAATCACGACCAGAGAACTGCAACTGTGGATCATATGACAGTCCTCTCGAATGGAATATTCCGACAAGAGTCTTGAATGCCGTGTTGACATTTCTGGTCTTGAGATGCACGATATTTCTCCTTTGTTAAATGCTTAAACCTTCTGCCCAGTTATCCTGGTGCAGTTCACATCCAACCGGAGTGGGGATGCTGTAGTCTTCACCACCAAGAGCCATGAGCCGTTGGACTTCTCGAGCGATCGGGAGATTGTAATCTCTGGTCTTACCTTTAGGCATATCTGTTACAAGCTCATCATGAACCTGGAGGCAGATGTAGTATCCGCCTGGCCATCGCTTACCGACGAACTTCTCACCACGGTTGAGCTTGGCGAAGAACTCCTCGACTCGGATGGTGGCCTTCATCGTCCACCACATCGCTGAGCCTTGAACCCGGTAGCTCAGGGGGATAGTCGGCTTGATTCGATTCCATTCATTGCGAGTACAGGCCAGAGGGTATCCGGCATTTAATCCCAGACTTTTATCAACAATAGTTTCAATGTAGCCATGGCGGTCGGCGAAATTACAACACCAGGTGTTGAGCTCCTCTAGTTTAGCAAATCGACTCTTAAGCATTGACCTGGCGCCGGATTTTCTGAAAGCTGCGTCGGCCGTCTTGTCACCGGCCTGGTATTGTATAGCAAATCCACCGTTTTTGACCCATTGGTATTCAGTATATTTATATTTTTCCTTTATGTAGTTTTTATCTCGTTCTTGATTCTTCAATTCTTTGGCCCAGACATCTGGATAGACCACAGAGAAGTTCAACAGGTGATTCGACCCAAAGAATGGAGCCTCATCGGGCTTCTCGAATAGGTCAATCAGAGCCTTCTCACCACTCTCATAGAACGGGAGTCGTAGCTCGATATTCTTAGCGTCAAAGGAGTACCACTCTCTACCTGGTGCCGGCCCAAAGACGTACTTCATACTTCTGAAGGACTTCCCGGTGTTGTGGCAGACACCGCATCCGTCACCATCACAGCGTTCGCACTGCGTCTCAAACTTACTGATCTGTTGAGTATTTGGATTGACACAACTGAACCGTAGCGTGCTGGTACCGGTGATATTGAACGTAGGATGTAGAAGGTACCACCCATAGCTTTGTTCTCTCCAGAATGAAGCGTAAGACTCCATAAACCCAAGACTTGTTGTTCGCTTTTTCTTTGCCTGCCACGATTGAAGAAATAATCTTTCTTTTGTATTTGACTTTGCTAGGAGCAGATACTCGGCCATGATGTCCTTATCAAGTGATCCAGTTCCTGTCTTAGACTTTTTTCCAATCATTACCGGTAATTTAAGACCTTCATAGATAAACTTCTTCAATGAATTATTTGGTGACGCACCTTTCGGAAGTGTAAGTTCAAATCCTAATGACTCTGCAAGTCCTACGCATGTCTCTTCAAGTTCTTTAGATTCTTCAGAATAAACACTCTTCAATTCGTCAAGCCGACCACCACTCAACGTCACACCACGCTGTTCCATTCTGTAGGTAATCGGTAGGACTTTCATCCGTTCTTCATAGAACTTTTTAAGATTTCTTCTATTTATTTCAGCTTCCATCTTTAGCCATACTCCGAGAGTCACAGCCGGATCCTGGAGTGCGTAGTCCCTGAGTACCATCCAGTATTCGTGACTTTCCTCAAGTCCCATGTGTTCCGCATAAGCTCTAGGAAGCCAGTAATCAGCCCGCCAGAGCTCCTTCCCGGCTGAAGGAAGCATCGAGTCACCGTCCTCGGCGATCCTCCAGTGAGTCAGCGGATTCTCCTCCTCTTCCTCAAAGAGGGTTACTCCCTTCTTCGCCTGACGCTTCTCCCTCAGCTTCGCCTGATGAACGATACTCCTGACTTCCTTGACACATCTCTCCAGTGCGTCTTCCAGGGGCTGCAAATCGATCCCTAGCCAGTCAACCCCGAGAGAGGTCAGGTCTTTCGGTGAGTTGGAGTAGATGAGGTGGGCCGCGATCAATGTATCGTCAATCTTCGGCCAGACTGAACTGAGTTTGAGGAGATTCCAGAGACCGATTGAGTTGAGGGCTGAGACGTCAAACTTGGTATTGTGAAAGACTAGCCTATCTTGATCCCTGAGGAGATTGGCGATATCCGCCAAGTCTTCCTGAGGAATAGAGGGTAGCCGTGTGAGAGGATCAACCGACCATTCCCAATACTGTTGTCGCCCTTCCAAGTCGCAGGTCACGACGAAGAACGGACGACAGCCATGATGGAAATCCATGCCAGCAGTTTCAGTATCGAGGGCGATCATCGACTAGTCCTCATCATCGCAGGAACATTCTTCGACGTAGGCAGGTTTCATCTCGGACATCAGCTCGATCTGGTCGAGAAGATCCGGACTGAGCCCACGGACTTGGAGCTGTCTGAGAAGTTCGTCCACCCTATCTCGTTGGTCGTTGGCGAGTTTGGCGATCCGGCAGGACTCTGTCGTGAGTTCTTTCTCCAGTTTGACCAATTTCGGGTCTTTCTCCAGTTCGTCTTTCCGACTCTTGATTTTCTTCTTGAGAGCTCTGGTCTCTTTGGAGTATAAATCGGGACAGCCACCATACCGCGTATCGACCCTCTTGAACTTGTCGTAAAGACTCCGAATTGCGGACTCGGCATTTTTTGTCTCACGCAGTTCGTCAGTTCTCGATTTCGCCATCTCTGCTCCTCGGTTTAGGGTTCGGCTTCTTCCCACCCCGGATACCAGTGCCCTCACAAGAGAGACACACATAGTTACCGGGAGTCCGTCCACCGCCGAAACAAAAAGGGCAGACGGGTGGTCGCTCGGGCATCTTGAAACGTGGTTGACCTGGTTCGCCAGCTTTGGGCATAAAACACCAATTGAAAGAGACCGACGACGGCGATTCAATGCGCCCACTCATCGTTTCGTTCCGTCGTCGGCCATTGTGTTTGGTGGGAGTTGCACCCACTCGGCTTGATGATTCGTGGCTTGATTGCTCAAGCTATCAGGGTACGGCACACCTTCCCAAGCCTTCCGTACATCAGAGCACTAGCTCTATCAAACACTCCAAGGCGGAATGGGACAGCTTCCGCCCACTACTGCTGACAGCCATTATAACCACCTGTCAGAGTGGATCTAAACCCGATGCGGAGAGATCGCTTAGCTTAACATCTCTCTGGTGATGCCAGTCCGTGGACTCCGCCTCGGCACCGCATCGGGTTATTCCTACGCTGCTTCGAGCTCGGCCCAAGGCACGTCCTTGTAAACCACCTTGGAGCTGATAGCCTTGACCGTGGCCGTCTTCTTACTGGCATTCACAGCTTGGACGAGGCAGTCCGCCAGCTTGAGACGCTTCTTCTTGTCCTTCGGATCCGGCGGAGCGTACTTGCAGGTGCCATCCTTCTCGGGGACGAACTCCTCGGCAGCCGGAGCACCACCCGACATGGCCGTCTCGATCAGCTCCTTGACCGCTTCCCAGTCGGCCGCAGCGTCGATGTCATCACCACTGACCCCATGGGTTTCGGCGAACGCCTTCAGTTTGGCGGAGTCCTCGTCTTCACCGCTTTGAGCCGCAGCGATCATGGCATCGAGATCGGGCTCCTCGGTTGAGGATTGGTTGTTCTCGGTGTTGTCACCCGTTCCACCGGTGTTATCCTCAGTTCCGGCCGAGGAGTCCGGCCCTTGGTAGTTCTCGAGACCCTTGTTGCCGTTCCAGTTCTCCCACACACCGTCCGGCCACATCGACCCGTCGGGCTTCTTCGTCCCCTCCTTGAATGAGGTGGCGAAGTTGAAGAACGGCTTGCCCTTGGTCAGCCCCTCGGACAGGGCAACGAGAGCAGCGGGGCTGTCACAGTCCGAGGTGTAGTCTGGGCCACCGAGCTTGCGCATCTCATTCATGATCCCGCGATCACCTGAGATGTGTTCTTCCTGAGTGATAACTCCTTTGCTGTTCTTCGTATCGAAGTACGGAATGAACAGCCACACCTGCCGACCCACGACGTCGTGCTGTTGGCCTTTCCACTCGATGAGACCGTTACGGTTCTCCACGATTGTCGCCTGGCACTGCCACTGCCACTCGCCAGCAGCCGAGGTGCCGTCTGCCTTCTTGATCTTGGTGTCCTTGGGGAGCTCGACGAACTTGGCCTCGTTGAGCTGGCAGATGGCATCCACTCCTGGAGGGAGGGGCTGAAAGCCACCACCGTACTTCGTCTCGTCCTTGGCGTGCTCCTTGATGACCTTGCCGGTGTCCTTGTACTTTGTCAAGAACTTGTTGTTGACCGTCGTAACCGCAGGCATGAGAAACTCCTCAAAAGGAAATGGGTAACGGACACTACTATAACCCGCCAACGTGACCGGTTATCGTATTTCTTGGTCAAATCAGAGCTTTTCGCCCCGAACGACCTTCATGAACTTTTCGTACATGACTTTCGGGTCACTGGCCTCAATGTAATCAGGCACAGGATTGGTCGGATTGTAAGTCGACCTTGGGCCAGCGGCGAAGTTGGGATGATAGCCCATCCGCAAGCGACGGACGAACTTACCGGTCTCCACTTCTTCCGTGACGATCTCCTTCTCTTTCTTCGGGCCGGGGAGGGTGATCTCGTGAGACTTGGTGACGGTTTCTTTTTCGATGTAGAGTTGACAGATGAAATCGCTCTCATCTTGGCACCATCGGGTAGTTCCCCCACCCATCTCCGCCGCGAAGTAGGACTCCTGGTAAACACTCCTGACCAGGGCGTTACGCTTCCCTTCCTGGGGATTATGGTCTTTCTCATTCGCCGTTAGGATGACGTTGACTGGCATCTCGAGATAGGGACGAAGGACGCGACGCATGACCTCGGAACGCTCAGTGTACTGATCCTGGCTGACCTTACCCCACCGGTTCATATTGGTCGTTTCATTCCACCCACAGACTTTGGCGAGAGCGATGGCGTCTAGGCTCGTCCCGGAGTCAAGACCAATCGACTTGTAACCGTCCTGCTCGTGGAGCTCATGACCGAGGTTTTCAATGTCCTCGAGGGAATTGAGTTCCTTACCCCAGGTAAACTTCGTAATACCTGGCACGTTCATGATACTACGAGCACCACCAGTCCCCACGCACTCCAGAGAAATGAGTAGCATGGGCTTGGGGAACATCCCCATGAACGTCGTCTTTCCCACCCGGTTGCGCCCATAAAGGAGCATGTGAACCCAGTCAGACGTCTCTTGGTCGAGAGGCTTCCCTCGAGAGAGTATGCTCCCAGCCTTTGCCTTCGGTGGTGGAGGCGGGGTTTGCTTCTTGATGATGGGCATTACTTCGACTCCTTAAATGCTTTCATGAACGGGGTCTCTTCTTCCTGGGCCAGTCCTTTGGAGATGAGATCTTCCCAAGTCGTTGAACCTGCCAAGACGAGCTTCTTGGCCTGGCTGTAGCACTTCAGGCACAACCCTTTACTGTTAACAGCCGGAGGCTTCCCACAGGTCTTGATCAGACATTTTGGTGTTATAGGCATCAGCTCACCTGTAGGTCAGGGTCTGGGTTAACATCAACGATCCCATCGTCAATGTTTTCACCTTCATACTCGTCACTCATCGGACCATGAATTGCGTTGGCCTGGAGGTAGGAATTCACCTCTTCGATGTCTTGGAGTTGGGTCATCTCGGTTCTCCTCAGGGTCGGTTATTATACTAAACCTTAACTCACTTGAGTTCGTCGAACAGGGAATCAGCTCGGTGCAATCCTACCTCGTTACCCGTCTCAAGGTAAGAATCGTACTCACTCGAGCCGCTTTCGTTGATATAGTTCACGACACCGTGAGGATGTTGCCAGTGGATCGCTGACTCTTTGTCATACCCACTATCACCAGCGTCATGTTCCAGGTACGGTCGGAACGGATCACCGGTCGTTACATGCTCATACCAGTCACAGAGTTGCTCAAGGATTGGCTTGAGAAACCTCTGCTCGAAAGCCTCGACTTCCCGCTGGTTGATCGTGACGTTCCATCGCATGAAAAACGTCTCAGGCTCATGGATGAAGTACTGTTGAAGTCGATCCCAATATTCTTCTGGAGTTTCGGCAGGAACGTTCTTGCTGCCTTCCTTCTGCTTGATCGTCCCCTTGCCCCCTGAGAGTGGCCGACGGATGACGTTATAGCGGACTCCCATGACCGGGAGCTTGGTCTTGACTTCACCCTTCTTGATGGCTTCCTTGAGAGCCACGATATAGAGCATTGTCTGGAGATCAAAGCGGAGCTGACGAGTGAGCCCCATCTCATCGATTTCACCCTTAGTCTTATTCTCCTTGAGCCACACGCCCTTGTTGATGATGTCAGCGGCATCCCATTTTCCCCTGAGCCGCACCACTCTTCCTGAAGGAAGGACGTAGTAAATATCGAACACACCTTCCTGAAGAAGGGGAGTGCGGGCCTCAACATCCTTGTGGCGTTTCCAGTAGTCAACGTAGATCGGGAACTGCATCTTGCAGCACATGTACCATTTCGCCACGTCAGTCTGCTGAGTCGGATGCTTCCTCATCAGACCTTGCATATAACGCTCGAGCTCAGGCTCCCACTCGATCCCCTTGGCCAGAGCTTCCTCGCAGGTGTGCCAAAGTTGACCGTATTCGAGACGGTGATTGAACCCTTCGCTTGGCTTGAGCCCGTCGATGTATCGGAGGCGGAACCGTTCTCGACACGTGAGGAACTTGCCGAGCATCGATTGGGTCACTCCACCAAGAGCTCCCTCAGCTGTTGGTCCAAGCCACAGTGGTCCCTTACGGGTCGGACGGATGATTCCCGGCTTGGTCTTCGCTGCCAATCCAGTCACTACAGTTTTAGCGGGAGCCTTTGGCATTCCGTTCCGCCCTTTCTTGTTGCTGTTGACGGGTCATGAGATCAGCTCGGATGATCTCAACACCCTTCGGAGCCACGATCCCAAGGCGGACTTTTCCCCGGTCAATGGTACAGATGCGGATTGTGATCCCGTCACCAATGAAGATCTCTTCGTTCAACTTTCTTGAAAGAACAAGCATAATCACTCCTTGAAAGTTTCTTCCAGAGCTGTCGCCAACACGACAACAGCCCTTCTTCGCATCATTCCCTGTTGAGCCGGGACTGCTCTGAGGATCGCCGCAGGGTGGACGATACTTGAGATCTTGGCGATCCCACGCTTCATATCGAGAGGCGGCATGTGTTTCAGAGCTAGAGCCCCGACTGTCACGATCATTCTTGGTTTCGCCAGGTCAATGAACTCCACGAGCCGAGGTTGACACTGCTTGATCTGAGCTTTATCAGGTTCCCCGATCTTACCCGTTTCCTCGTCTTTTGCGGGAATACATCCGACGAGATTTGTAAAAGCCAATCTAAGGCGAGTTGTTGGGGGTTCTCCGTGGCCGTTTTGACAGACTAAACCCGATGGAGTTTTAGTGAGTGTGTCTCTGATTCCACCTTTCAAACAAATACTGCAAAGTTCACTATCTCCAAAGGCTTCTTGGATGATTCCGTCAAGCAACTTCCCCGCTGGGCCCACGAACGGCTGACCGAGGATGTCCTCCGAAGCTCCTGGTGCTTCCCCAATAAAGAGCACATCACAAGGAATTGATCCACGACATAGGACGACCTTGTTAGCCGATTCACACTGGCAGGAGCCACAACCATCCTGCCACTTGGCGACGAACTTCTTGAAGGGAGTAAGGGGAATCATTTGATCTCCTGCCATCGACGTCGAGCATACTCTGCGATAAGCAACGCATCAGCGGTCGCCAATGTGATCTTGAGATCGGGGAAGATCTGCTGAGCCGAAGCCTTCAAGCGATTCTTCCACTGTGTCTTGGTCTCTTCCTTCTTTCTTGAAGTAATCCCGAGAGCCTTCTGCCACTTCTGAGGAGTGGCTTGCTCGAACTGGACTCCGGCCGCAATCAAGAACCCTCGGAGCATACCATAGGACATCCCGAACTTGAACATGGCTGAGCCCGGTTGCTTCTCACCAATGTATCCGCTGACTTGCTCGATCACAGCAAAGTTGACTGAAGACAAGCTAGTCCTCAGCCACTCCCAGATGTCACGTTCAGTGTCCGGCATACCCGTACTCTGAACAGAGTTTGGTGATCCGTGCATTGGTTGGAGCAAGGCGATCCCACCACTCGCACCTGGGTCAATTCCAATAATTGAAACCCCCTGAGGCCTGAGACGACCAATAGGGTCAGACGAAGATTTTTCAACAGCTATTGCTTCCGCAAAAAGCGTTCCGGCTTTGGGCATGACTTCCTCTCTTTCTTGGCTGGTAGACTCCCGACAACTTCAACGCTGAGCGAATCCTTGTCTTCATTCACCTTCACGCTTACCGAAAGTCTGAACCGTGGAAGTGCGGCCGCATTCCTTACGGCTTGGGCCATTGAGGAGTTTTGGCAGGCGTAATCCCTCCCCCTTATGAGGGTGAATTTGCCTTTTCGGAACCAGTAATCCCAAGGATGTCTCGCGTTCAGCGGCTTCGTCGAGTTCATGAAACGATTATAAAGGCTTTGACCGAGGAAGAAAACCTCATTTTTCTAAAATAATTTTTGGCCCCTGAAAAGCCCATGAAAACAAGGCTTTTCGTACTTTCTGCGCCCAGTGGTTTCAAGAAAAATACACATCCGGAGTTTACTTTGCTCGGAGAAACTATTATAACTCCTCAACGGACAAGGAGCCAACTTGGTTCCACCCGTTCTTCAAGGAGCAAGTCATGGCGAAGGATAAGGCGAAGACTGACGAGACCAAGGCACCCAAGTGCAAGATCAGTCGTGACCAGTTTAACAAGGAAGCCCCTCGCTTCCTCACCCTGACCATCTCCGACGACAAGGGCAATCCCCTCGGCACCCTGACCGCCGGAATGAAGAACTTCGAATCCGGTTCCGTCGGCTACTACGTCGGTGATAAGATCACTCTCGTGATCGCCGGTGAAGCCTGCAAGCTCCAGGCTGGCGTCAACCTCACACTCGTGGGTTCCAAGGAACTTCCGAAGTAACGACCACCACTGGGCTGAATGCCACAGCCCTTTCCTAAGGAGAAGACGATGAATCACAATGCTCACATTTGTGCGATGTATGAGCGAGACGCGAGAATCCTCGCAGCCGAAGCCAACGCAGCGTGCACCGTCATCGCCCTTCGCAATCTCGAAAAGATTGCTGCTATTGAGAAGGTGGCCGCTGAGAAACGTAACTACACCATCAAAGAACTCAGGAGAATGCTCAATGTGTGAGTTCTGCCCAATCGTCGGTCGGTGTTCCATCTGTGAACATCTCACCGCAGTCGACCCCGCTGACCTCAAGGGGTCGCCCATGCCGTCCTACGTTCCACCTCTTGACGAACTCTCCGACGAGGGCTTCGTGATCGAGCACCGGGGAGTGGCTGTCCGGTTCAGCAGCCACAAGGACGCTCTGACCGTCATGACCGAAATCCCAACGGCCCGACTCAGGAGCTGACCGACCGTCCTTAACCCTTCATCGCCTGCGGATGAGGGGATAGGGAATGCCGTTCGCATTCCGAATCACCCTTTAGGAGCAGTCTCATGCCAGTCGCACCGAAGAAACCCGAGAACGTCGAAGTCGTTCATCCCGATGTCGTTATCCGTGCCTGTTGGGGTGAGGACGCCATCACCATCGCCCAGGCCAAAGAGATGCTCGGCTGGGAGGAAGTCGAAGGCGATGATTACCTCCTGGTCGATGAGGAGGGCAAGAAGATCCGCTGTACGCGGAACACCCGCAACCGTCCGTTCGACCGTCCTCGTTCCGAGCAGTACGCTCAGGTCGTCCTCCAGCGTCAGTGGGCTGGCCCCCGAGGTAATGGAAAGACCGTCAACGGGGAAGCAGGGGTCATCGGCCAGACCGGTGAAGTGCTCTCCTTCCAACACCGTCTCATTGGTCTCATCCTCGCTGGTCAGCGTTGGGCCAAGGAAGTGGACATCGAGACGGGAGTCCAACACTGGATCAAGAACTGGCCCGAGGAGCCCGTCCTCGAGTCAGTCGTGGTGCTCGGTGTGGATGAGTCCGGTGAGACGACCATGACAATCGACAACGTCAAGCCCCGCACCGCCGCTGACGTCTTCTACACTGATCCCGCCATCTGGCCGAAGGAGAAGCCCAAGGATCGTCGTGAGCTGTGCAAGATCCTCGAGTTCGCCGTGCGGTTCATCTGGCATCGTACCGGAGCGAAGAACGATCCCTACGCTCCTCTCCTCCCCCACCCCGAGGCGAAGGCTCTCATCGCTTCCCACCCCCGCCTCCTCCGTGCCGTCAAGCACATCTACGAAGAGAACGCTGGTGAGGAGAACTTCATCAAGAGCGTCGTCGCCCTCGGTACGGCTGCCGGTCTTATGTTCCTCCAGGCTTCGGGTCGTACCAAGCCCGAGAACTACGACGGCGACGAGAAGAGCATGGACTGGACGCTCTGGGATCTGGCGACCGAGTTCTGGGTCAAGTTCGCCCAGCAGGAAGGAGGATTCAAGATCCTCCGCAAGGCCATTGGAGCCATGGCCAACATCGAAGGCAAGGGTGGAGCTCCCTCGGCCGTCAAGCTCGGCATGATCTGTAAGGCCTGGCTTCTCTTCGCTGATGAAGCCCCGCTGACCGAGAAGACCCTCAAGTACCAGTGGGTCGAGTTTACCCATTCCGGTCAGACTCTCAAACGGCTCCTACAGAACGGTCTCCGCTACGAACCCGAAGAGCCCGGCGAAGATGTGGCCCAGTGGTTCGCCGACCGTGACCTGATCGAGAAGGCAGTGGCCGTCGGTGGGATCGACCTTGGTGACCCTGACGAGGCCCAGCGTGAGAAGGTTCAGAAGGCTCGCGAGGAAGCCAAGGCTGAGAAGAAGCGAGTCGCCGATGCTGAGAAGGCTCTCAAGGACGCTACGAAAGCCTCGACCAAGCCCGAAGCAGCTCCCAAGCCCGAAGAGAGCATGAGCGAGATCCTCAGCCGTATCCGTAAGGATCACCCCGGTGAACTCCTGACTTGGGCCACCTCCTCTGATGGCTCCTACGCTTTCTGGGGGAACGATGCTCTCGTCGCCCAGACCAAGGGGATCGGCAAGACCTTCATGGACGACGGTCTCCAGAAGCTGGTCGTTCCGAAGGACAAGGTCGACGAGGCCTTTGGTAAGCTCAAGAAACTCAAGGTCGCCATCGGGGTCTGCGGCTACCAGGGCTCGAAGAAGGTCTACCTCGGGGAGTACACCCCCGGTGGCTATATCCCCAAGGACGACGACGCTCCGACTCCCGCTACTCCTCTCGCGAAGATCTCCACGAAGCCGGTCAAGCCCGCTGCTCCGACCCCCGAGTCTACGGAAAAACCCAAGACAGCTCCCGCTAAATCCGGTAAAGCCTCAACGAAACCCGTCCTCAAGGGTGGGATCAAGTAGGACGACCGTCCCTGTTTCTCCAGTCGCTAGTGGGCTGGGGATGACGGGGTCTGCCGTCGGACTTCCTGACCAGACATTCTAAGGAGCCAAGAAATGGCGAACCACAAGAAGTTGGGCCATGCCGAGTTCTACGCCGTGTGCGAAGCCCTCAAGAAGCACAAAGGTGAGCTCGCCGAAAAGCGGATGACCCTTACTGAAGCTGCTGCGTTTATCTCTACTGTCGTCAAGTTCCCCGTGGCCGACTCGACGATGAGTACCGCAAGAGACTCGACTGGAATTATCTGGACACCGACTCGGAAGACCTCCGACCGTGAACTCTACATGCACCACGCCATCCGGGCCATCAACCGTGCCGTCCGTGAACTCTACATGGAGCTCGGGCGACCCATCCCGACCAAGATCGAGAGCCTCTACCAGCACTTTATCGGCAAGGGTGAAGGCGACGACGAATAATTCTTGACCTTGCTTTTAAGGCTTTCTTGACTATTTTCAACAAAATGCGCACTCCCGAGTAATATCCTTGCTCGGGGGACGTATAGTATCTGTGTGGCCGTGAGATCCAGTAGTCCTGGACCAAAGCCCCCAAGGAGATTCAGATGAAAATCACTTCCAAGTTCGCCAAGCTCAAGGCATTCGTCGAAAACCAACCTGGTACGCCAACGTGGCAAGTTCAGACGGAGACCACGTTTCCTACCTTCAGTGGTCAAGTCATCCAAGAAGAGATTGAGAATAAGCACGGTGGCTACACCACCGAAGAGCTCTTCAAGACCGAGTACTTCTTTGATGGCTTCATCGAGGCTGGTTACTCCATCATCTCCTTCGAGAAGGAATCCGATGAGTTCTCGGGTCTCCTCTATGTCAGGCTCAAGAACGGGCCAATTAACATCCTTGTGACCCTTACTCAGTACGCCTAACGACTTTCCCTGATGCTCCGGGGCTGATGACCGGGGCGACGGGGAGTGCCGTGAGAGTTCGAAGTCCGAACCCAGAGCACCCTACAAGGAGCCTTCGATGGCCATCTCCAAACAATTCGTTCTTGCCGGCACCGCCACTTTCACCGTCCAGAAACCCGACGGCAGTCACGTGACCTACAAGGTCGAGAAGCTCCCCGTCACTGAGACGTTCCGTCGCGAGACCTACGTCGTCAGCATGATGATCGGCTCGGACAACGAGACCGACTACCTCTACATCGGCGTCCTGAGCGAACACCTCGGCCAGGTCTGCATCACCCGTCGCAGCCCTCACAGCATCAAGCAGGACGCTCGCTTCCGCCTCCTCAACCGAGTTCTCGCCCGCGTCTGGGGTGATGATCACAAGGCTTACGAGCAGCACGGCTACCGGACGATCCACTCAGGCCATTGCGGTCGCTGCGGCCGGAAGCTGACTACCCCTGAATCCTGTGACACCGGCATCGGGCCTGAGTGCCGTCGCGTGATGGGGATCGACCCGGTCAAGCCCGCTAAGAAGGAACGACCCAAGGTCGAGACGAAGGACGTGAACTATTACACTGGCCCGAAGACCTACTTCGCCTCCGACTCCAACGCTCCCCCCACCTTCGGGATGACCCCGCACTATAACCACGAGAACGAGCTGACCCACTGGACTGATCCCCTGACCGCCGAAGTCGTTTTCAACGACTGAACCCTGGAGAAAGCATGAGCAACAAAGAAGCCGTCGCGTCGACCCTTGGCCTTGACTATGCTGAGGTCAACGATTACCGTTACCAGTGTGGCAAGACCAAGGTGACCACCTACTCGATCGGTGACTGGTACTACTGCTGTTCCAAGAAGCCGATGACCGGATGGGAACGCCACCCCGATCAAAGCTATGCCGAGAAAGCTGGCACGATCTTCTGGCGTCGGCACTGTGATTCCTAAACTATTTTCAACAATCCGTCATTTTCGTGAAATGGCGGGTTGCTTCGGACGTGTAACTACTATGTGCCCGTGAGAGCAAGTAGTCCTTGCCCAGAGGTACGGAGGATCGAATCATGGCCCGCATGACCAAGCTTCAGAAAGCAATTCTCAAGGCTGACAACGAAGCCAAACGCCAACTCCGTCACGCCGAGGTCGCCCTCGCGGTCAAGAACGGTTGTCCGATCTGCGGAGCAGGCATCCGCCGCAACCTCTCGATGACCGGCTGGTTCCAGTGTTCCCAGCTCGGTGCCGAGGGGTTCCGAGCCGACGCAACCAAACCCTCCTGCTCCTGGCAATGCTTCGCTGACTGACGACTTTCCTGCCTTCCCCTCGTAGCGGAGGGGCGGGTAGGAGTGCCGTGAGATTCTGTAGTCCAGAACCAGAGCCTCCTGAGGAGAATGACGATGAACGTGAAGTACATTACCACCGCATACCACGCCGGAGCGATCCACTACGGATCTGCCGACACGCTGGATCAGTCCATCGCACGGTGCCGTAAGGCGACGGGCACCAAGAAGAACCTTGACATGAGCAGCTACAGGTTCGAGTCCGAGCTGCCGTTCGCACCGCTCGACCGCAAGGCGACAGAGAACGAGGCGGACGCCTGGTTCGCCGCAGACCTGTGCCTGCACTGGGAGCGATGTAACAAGTTCGACTTGTAACGATCCCTCGCAACGTCCCGGAGTGGTGCTCCTCTGCCGGGATGATACGAGCGACCGTGAGAGAAGGTAGTCCCTTCCCAGAGTCCTCACTAGGAGATTCAGATGAGCCAGCCCCAATGCAACGCGATTACTAACACCGGCAAGCGGTGTTCCCGTCGCAAAGACCGTAACCACTCGGCTTACTGTGCCCAACACGCCAACCAGGGTCTTACCCAGACCATTGCCCAAGCCAAGGAGGATGAGAAGAGCCTCCCCCCGTCCAAGGTCGCTGCGGATGCACCTCCGACAAGCCAGCCTGTGGCTATCTCTTCTGTAACGGCTATCAATGAACGAGGTGGTCAGCATCGGACACCCTCACCGGCTGACACCGAGCCCAAGACCACCAACGAGAAGTTCCTGGCCAAGTTTGCCAGCCGACCGGTGGACGACGCTCCTCACCTGATCGTAGAGGCAAGAGCAGGTACGGGTAAGACCACGACACTGATCGAAGGGCTCAAGCGTCTCAAGGGATTCCCGACCGAAGGCTTCGTCCCTTCCCCGCAACAACAGGCCGTGTTCGACTGCATCGAATTGAGTCGCGACAAGGTCTCCTCCATCTGCTTCGTGGCATTCAACCGTTCAATCGCCTCAGAGCTTCAGGCTCGCGTCCCCCAAGGATGCGAAGCCTCCACGATGCACTCGATGGGGTTCCGTGCGGTCAAGAACGCCATCCGCCTCAACAACAACGGTGCGGTCAACGACGACCGGGTCTCTGAGATCATCTGCGAGATCGTCGGCTGCGACATTCGTGAGATGCGCCGTAAGGACATGATGCTCCTCAACTGCACCAAGAAGCTGGTCTCGCTGGTCAAAGCCAACCTCAGCGAAACTGATGAGGAATCCCTCGACCGGCTCGTCAGCCACTACGGGATCGAGTTCACGAAGGAAGAGGATCCGTACCTCGAAGAGAAGACCCGCGAGAAGTGCTTCGCCCTCGTTCCCCAGGTTATCGAACGCTGCAAGGACGTATCGAAGGACGGTTACATCGACTACGATGACATGGTGTGGCTCCCCGTGATCCTCAACCTCCAGATGACGAAGTATGACCTCCTGCTGGTCGACGAGGCACAAGATCTCAACCGGTGCCAGCAAGCCCTCGCTAAGAAAGCTGGCAAACGGTTGATCCTCTGCGGTGACCCTTGTCAGGCAATCTACGGTTTCGCGGGGGCTGATTCGGATTCGATGGCACGGATGGCTCATGAACTCTCTGGGATGCCGGAATATGGTCTTGGTAAGTCTGGCAAGGACGAGCCCAAAGGCCCATCACGAGGCTGTGTCACTCTCCCCCTCACCGTTACCCGTCGATGTGCCAAGGCCATCGTCCGTGAAGCTCAGAAGCTGGTGCCCGACTTCGAGGCGTTCCCTACGAATCCTGAGGGTGAGGTAAAGCGTGCTCCGCTTCAAACAGAGGATGACCGAGTAACCGAACCGAAAGCCAATCTGGACTACCGAAGCCAAGTTCAAGACGGTGACATGGTCATCTGCCGTACCAATGCTCCCCTTGTCCGAGAGTGCTTCCGATTTCTCAAAACTGGCCGCAAGGCTTGCATTCAGGGGAAGGACGTCGGTCAGGGGCTCATCAGCCTGATCGTTCGCCTTGGTCGTGACGGAACCATCCCCGAGCTGGTCGCCAAGATCGACGACTGGCGCAAGAAGGAGACTGACAAGGAACTGGCCAAGCGTCACCCCAGCGAGGAGAAGCTCGACGCCATCGATGACAAGACATCCTGCCTCCAGTGCTTCACCGAAGGGGCCACGATGATCCAGGACGTGATCCGCAAAATCGAATCGGTGTTCACCGATGACAAGAGCAAGCCTGGTATCCTGCTCAGCTCGATCCACAAGAGCAAGGGGCTTGAGGCGACCAACGTGTTTCTACTCCAGCCCCCGGTGAAGTTCAAACGCCCTAATTCCCAAGGATGGCAGGCTGGCCAAGAACGAAATCTGGAATATGTGGCTCGTACTCGGGCCATCATGACTCTGACCTACGTTAGCTAAACTCCCTCACTGCCTCCGGTATCGACCGCCAGATCACCGGAGGCATTCCTTTTGCCAGTAGTTTCTGAGCCAGCTTAACACAATCCAACCGACATGACCGCTGGCCATCGCCCTTCTTGAGCCGCACTTCACACCCGGTCTGTAGCCTCACTAGGTTCGCAATCAGCCTTTCCTGTTGGCACTGGCTCGCCACGTTGTACACCCCTTCCCACCTCCCTTCCACCGCTTCCCTGATGATCCCTGCCGCGTCCTTTACGTGAATGATCGGCTTCCACGCCTCGGGATTCCACACTTCCACGATCCGTCCTGAGTGTCCTAGCTGAGCGAAGGCGTTGACCACGAGGTCAGTACGGGTCTTGGTCATTCCTCTCCCCATCAGTGATCCGAACCTCAGTACCGTCACGTCTTCCTGAGGAAGAGAATGAGCTAGCCACTTCTCAGCCAGACGTTTCGCCCTCGTGTAGCAGCAGTTCGGATTCAGTGAGTCAGTCTCCTTCTTCATCGCCTCACTTGGCCCATAGACCGAGGCAGTCGACGCGAAGATGATCCGACACTCCTGGTCGTCTACCGCACTGAGCAGCCTTTTGGTATTCCTCAGGGAATTCCTCTGCCCAGCCGGATCACCGTTCCCGGCTTTTGCCAGCCATGACAGATGAACCACCACGTCGATTGCCCGACTGTTGAGGTGTTCCTCCCAGTCATTCGGGTCGTGGTTCGTTGGGAGAACGAAGTGGCCAGCCTGTTGAAGCTGGATCGAGGTGTGCTGGCCGAGGTAGCCATTGGCCCCGGTAAGAAGTACGTTCATCAACTACTCCGTTAGTTCGTGGATGGTTCCGGTTGGCCCCAATGGAGGAGCCAAGTAAAACTCTCCATTGAACCACGGCTCGTTCGGCCATTCCAGTTCAACGGAGAGCCAATCATCATAGATAACTTCGATCATGGTCACCTGATTGTAAGGATCGACTCTCCGACCGTTTTAAACTCTTGATCTGGTTTCCATTTTACCAGTATTTCATCCAGATGCTCTCTAATACCGTTATGACAAACAGAGTTTGCACGCTGCCCCTCACCACTCGTGTGCCAGTGGGATGCCTTGTCACGGCAGACGTAATACCCATGCTTACACAGTGGCCCCAACCGACGTTCATCACGCTCATGAATGGCGACCCACATACCGAGTTCGTTGAGGACTTCGATGTGCTCAGGGGTAATGTACCATCCGGGAGGACGGAACCCCTTGAGATAGCCCCAGTCGTTCTTCAGGATTCCCTCATAGATCGCCTTGAGGTTTTGCGGAGGGATTGCCTTGAGCTCCTCATTAGGCTCATGCCATGATCCGTGGAACGCCAGCTCGATCCAGTCCCGGTTATTGCACTTGGCGATCAGTTCCAGGCTGGTCTTGTGAGGAATCGTGAACAGCGTACACCTGAACTTCGGGTAGCGTTCTTTGATCGCGTCCAACTCCGGCAGGCAGTTCCACCGGTCACAGAAGTCATCCACGTCGAACACGACCGGTTGCTTGAGGAACCGATCAACGCTCCAATCCTTCTCTACCCCGAAGATACGCTCCCGACCGTAGGACATGTCACTGATGAAGTTGTTGCCGTGAACGAGCACAGTGAACTTCCAGTCCGGCAGCACCTGGGTCGGATACCGTGAGTTGACCTTGCTATGATCCCCGTAGTCAATTGCAGCGTACTTCACCGGATCACAGAACACGTCACGAGGGATCATCATGGTATGGAACGGTGTGCTCGACCCATGATACGTTCCCGTCTCTCCCGTCCGCATATCGTGGAGGTAGCCTCGACGGAACATCGAAGCCTCGACCCGTCCCATTTCCTGAGGAAGAGTACTGTGAGCGATCTCCAGTGCGTCCGGAGCGTAGAGGTCGTCGCTGTCGATGCGGGTAACGTAGACGTAATCACACTCAGGGATTCTATTGATGACAGAATCACTCGGAGCGTGTTGGTCACTGTGAGACCAGAGGATCGGGCAGTTATCCCTGATCCGTCTTGATGCATTGTCAATGTCAATGGTCGTCGTGTTAACGCCGAAGCTCAGCCACAATTGCCAGTTTGGTATTGTCTGGCACCTGAGACTCTCCAAGGTGTTCTTCATGAAGAACGTATAACGATGCTTGAGCCACTCTTCAGTGATCTCAGGCTTGCGCCGGTCGAAATGAACCTTGACCAGATGATGGATCTTCACTCTCAACTCCTAATGATAATTGGTTCGACCCCTTCTTTGGGGTCTGGTTGGTACGGTGGAGTTTGGCAGTAAGGACAACCCTTACCACGAGCAGGCTTTGGTGCGCCACAGTTGGGGCAGTTTTTATGTTCCCAAACGAAGTCACTTTCCTTTAGCATTCTTCCCTCGATATCGGAGCCACTCTTCAACCGCCATGACGACCCCTGTCGCCACGACGATGAGGAACATTGCGAGGATAATACTTGGCGTCTTCACAGGTTCTCCGTGTACCATTCGATGGTGGCTGACAGTCCGCGAGACAGGTCACGAGCCTCCCACTCGGGGAATGCCTTGCAGAACTTGGTCGAGTCGATACCCTGGTCACCGATCTGATAGGGAGGAGTTCCGTCGGCCTTGACCTCGACACTCCCCTTCCCGATCAGCTTAACGATCATGTCAGCCACGAA
>ERZ869929.295-NODE-295-length-33863-cov-21.814600_pt1 | contig 33863 bp, 57 predicted proteins | sample MGYA00579312_ERZ869929 | MGnify/ENA primary metagenome ERZ869929 (study PRJEB32216, sample SAMN09231818) | wastewater metagenome | place: USA: Maryland | collected 2016-08-09 | study: EMG produced TPA metagenomics assembly of the PRJNA472060 data set (Reclaimed... | reverse complement strand
CACTCTTTCCCTACACGACGCTCTTCCGATCTTTGCTCAAATTGGAAAGAGGGGGCGACCTCCCCCCCCCTGTTAGTTTATATTTTTGGCATTTATACTTTATAATTAATAAATATGAAAAATAATAAAAAATTTGTTCAAGTCTGGGCGGATGTGGCTGGCTATGAGGGATTATATAAAGTAAGTAATGATGGCGTTGTAATGTCGTTAGACCGGCAGATCGTTGAGCGTAATACAAATAGAAAAATAAACCGTAAAGGAAAGATATTAAAACAATGTATCACTGATGGCTATTATGTCGTTGGTCTAGGGCTGAATGGCGTGATAAATACCCATAGGGTACATCGGTTAGTTGCTTTGGCTTTCGTGGCTGGCAGGTCAGAAAAAAATTGTGTTACCAATCATAAAAACGGCAAAAAATTAGACAATAGAGCTGAAAATCTTGAATGGTGTACAGTTAGCCATAATTTAAAGCACGCATACGATACAGGGCTTAAAAAGGGCGCTTACTACCCAAGGAAAGTGCTACAATCATAAGTATATTAATGAATTGGAGTTGATAAATGATAGACCTATCCATCCTAGTTTGCAGCGTACACACTCGCTACCAAACTTTTTTACCACGCATACAAGACCAGCTATACACACAGCTAGGTGAGCTGTCAGAGGATGACCAAGCACGTGTAGAGATCATAGTGCTTACTGATAACAAACAGATGATGCTGGGGCATAAAAGAAATGTCATGGTTGAGATGGCACAGGGCAAATATATTGTGTTCGTTGATGATGATGACCGCATTGCCCATGATTACATCGCTACACTGCTAAAAGCCACCGAAAAAGACACAGATGCCATTGTTTTTGATGCTGAGGTGTCATTAAACGGTGAGCCACCAAAGATTTGCCACTATTCCAAAGATTTTGGGGTAGATTACAACAAATCCAATGCTTATTACCGTATTCCTAACCATATTTGTTGCGTAAAGCGTGAGGTATCACTTAAATCATCATTCCCTAACCTGCTATATGGTGAGGATGCTGGCTATGGCAAGGTATTACTGCCTCACATTAAGACTGAGCATAAAATCAACCGTGTACTGTACTACTACGATTACAATGCTGAAACAACTGAAACCCAAGCATGGCGCTACAATCGGACCAAGCCACGTAAAGGCACAGCAATCGTTGATGTGGTGATGCTTTCCAAGGCAGATACCTTTGTAGATAGCCTAATGACCCAGAAAGCCATAGATAGTTGCCTTATGGGGGCTAATGGCTTGCCGGTCAATATCATGGTGGTTGAGGGTGGCATTGGCGACTACCAAGGCGCTGAAACCATATACACTAGGGAAAACTTTAACTATAACGCCTTTGCTAACAATGCGGCCAAGCAAGGCACAGCTGAGTGGATTATGGTAGCTAACAACGATCTCATATTCCATGACGGCTGGTTACATCAGCTTATAGCGGCAGGCAATGACGTTGTAAGCCCATTCGAGCCAAATGACCCTAGGCAAGAGGGCATCATAGAGAATACCCAAGGCTATCAGTGTGGTAGGCATTTCAGTGGCTGGTGCTTTATGATTAAGCGCTCACTGTGGGAAAAGATTGGTGGCTTTGATACTGATGTTGATTTCTGGTGTTCTGATGACGTTGTTATCGAGCAAGTCAAGGCTGTGGGCGTAAAGCCTATGGTAGTCAAAGATAGCGTTGTAGAGCATCTAGGTAGTGCCACTATGAAACAGCAAACCGATGATTGGCAGGATGATCGCAAATGGCGCAATGTTTACATCTATAACACCAAATACGGCAATAATAAGTTTGCAAATCACCCAAGCTACAATATATGGCTACAAAACAATAAAGATAACTTGCCAGCTGTGAAACAGCTAGAGGAGGCGTAATATGGGCGTTTTAGATGAAATAGGGCTTAAATACGATGCTGATAAAAGCAGTCGTTTCCACCATTACCTAGATTTCTACCAAGAGCATTTGCCGGACCGTGATTTTAGCGGCAGGCTTTTAGAGATTGGTGTTATGGACGGTTTGAGCATGAAAATGTGGCGAGAATACTACCCTAATGCTGAAATCGTTGGTATAGACATCAAAGAGGATATGGCGAGCTATATGCACAACTCTGATTGGCAAGTACCAGAAAGCGTGCAATTAATCACCTGTGATGCCGCTGACCCTAAGCAAACAAAGAAATTGGGCAATTTCGACATCATCATTGATGACGGTAGCCACTATTGGAAAGATCAGCAAAAGAGCTTTGAACAACTTTATTACTCACAGCTCAATAAGGGCGGTATATACATAATTGAGGATTTATGGACCAGCGAAATTGACTTTTACGCTAATGCCAAACTCAACACCAAAGAATATCTAAAACAGCTTGAGAAAAAGGGCTTTAAGATGACCTATTTCAGATATAAGCATAAAGGCAAAGGTATACAAACCGCATTCCCTGATTACAAGGGATTGGATAGCGAAACTGTGGTAATTAAGGCAGGTCAGAAATGATTACCGACTTACTAGAGCAAATGAATAGGCGACAACTTGAGGCTACTGCTAAAGAGATGAAAGTGCAGGCATGGCGATACCCTACTAAGGTCAAACTAATTGCGGCAATCCGTAAGAAAAGAGCAAACCAATGATACTCATAGCTGGCGGTGATGGCTTTGTTGGCACTCACTTAAAAAAGGTACTCGATGGGCTAGATACTGGCTTGTATGAGGTTGCTGATTTAAAAAGCGGTATTGATGTCTGCGACATTCACGATACCAGCGCATATGACGTTATTGTGCTTTTGGCTGCTAACCTAAACCACGATATTGAGATGTTTCAGCATAATCAGCGTATTTACAAATGGGCAATGCGCCAGAATGCACACATTATTTATACAAGCTCTGCGGCAGTGTATGGCGATAGTACAGATGCCCATGTTGAAACTGAGCCGACACCAGCACCCACTTTGTACGGCAGATCAAAGCTATATGGCGAAACACTGCTAAAACAAGCCAAAAGGCATTACACCATTTTGCGACTTGCCAATGTTTACGGCAATGGTGATGGTAATGGCGCTATAGACATCTTTAAGCGTGGTGGAAATAAGATATACGGCACAGGTGATGATGTCAGGGATTACGTTAGTGTAAAAGTGGTGGCAAATGCCATAAAGACCATTGCGCTCAATCCTACTGATTATGATGGCGAAACGTTTAACATATCAAGCAATGAGCCGATGAGTACATTACAGGCATTCCACAAATATGGTCATGGGCAACCTGAATATCTGCCACCTAGGGGCTTTGATGTTAAATACTCACTGCTAGACAACACTAAAGCGACTATTGCAGGTCTGATTGATGAAAATTAGTGTTACGGTCATGGCGGTTGAGCAACGGCGCTTACAGGCTGAATACTTAGCCTCTATACTGCGATACTACCCATTTAGTGATGTTTCAGTTACTTATGATCGAGCATACAAAGGCACGCATGAAAGCGAATGGGATAATGGCGTTGAATGTTTGAGGGCTGGGCTGGGCAAAGGTGATTACCACGTTGTTATTCAGGATGATGCCATACTGACACCGAATTTATACGAAAATATTGAGGGTGCTATTTTGAATTGTCCGGGCGGTAAAGCGCTCATATCAATGTATACCGGCAAAGCTCGCCCATTCCCTAAACGAATACAAGCGGCGGTAGATAAAGCGTATTTTGCCACTTGGCTGCGCCACTACCTGCTAATCTGGGGTGTTGGTATTATTATCCCTACGGACCATATAGAGCCACTACTTGAATTTGTTGAGGATATGACAGAGCCGTATGACACTCGCATTGGTATGTTTTACCAGCGCAATATGTTGCCTGTTTACTACACCATGCCTTGCCTAGTTGATCACGATGACGAATTAGGTACTGCGATACCGGGGCATGGCACTGAGCCGGGCGCTAGAGTGGCGCACAGGCTCGCTACTGGACCAGTGCAGTGGAATAACCAAGTAATTGATATATAAACACAAAAGCGCCCCTAAAGGCGCTTTCATGCTTTAAACCACACCTCACGTATGGTTAGGGCTAGCTGCTGCTTACTGCCTTACGGCACACAGACCATTGAACATATATTAACCACAAGGGGGCGCACTAGCCGTATAACTATTTTATACGGTATTTACTTTTATTCCACGCTTTGCTAATTTGCGCCAAGCCTTGGTAATACAGTCATTTAGTGTGCTTTCCTCATAGTGCATTAGCACTCTGCCCTTTACACCAGCTTTAACAGTATCATCGACATAAGATAGGTAAACACTATCATCAATATCACCATATTTTAGCTTAAACATCTGACTGCCAATTTTTAGCTTGCGTGGCAATTCAGACCATTCAATAATTCGAGCGTAAGTTTGTTTTTGCTCTAACCTTTTTGAATACTTTATATGGTTGTGTGCATCTATAAGGTTTGGGTGTATTGGTCGTGGCGCAAATGGGTTATCCCATCGCTCTAATGCCTCTATAGCTGATAGCTCTGGCACTACCTGATTTGACCATTTACCAGTAGTAGCGTGAGAAACTACACGGATATATGCCCACATAACTAACTTGCGTGGCATCATCCAAACAATCTTACGCTGGACTTTTTCACTAAACTTTGTTGCTTGATACTTAAATTCGTAATTTTTCATCATAATACCTTTCATATTACTTTAGCCATTCTGGGTGATCTATTGTCCACTCAACTGTATTTTTAAGGCTCTCATCAAGCGACAGTGGTGCTTTCCAGCCTTTTGCCGCTAACTTACTGCCATCGAGTGCATAACGCAAATCGTGTCCGGGGCGTGAGCTATGGAAATCAACCAATACATAGTGCAATTCCTCGCCTAGTATTTCAGCCACTTTTTGTGCTAATTCTAGGTTATTGATTTCATACTCACCGACTACGTTATATCGAGCAATTTCATCGCCTGTGCTGTATACAGGAAAATCAACGTTTTTAAGCAGGAATAATAGAGCATCGGCTTGGTTGCGAGCGTGCAGGTAGTAGCGACTGCCAATTTTACTGCCATCAGCGTTTGCATGGATAGTGAGCTTATCGCCATTTAATACGCTTTTAATAATCATCGGTAGGTATTTCTCTGGGTCTTGCATTTCGCCAATGATATTCATGGTATTGGTGATACAGATAGGCAGGTTGTATGTGCGCCAGTACGCATAGCAAATATCCTCTTGTGCGGCTTTGCTGGCACTGTATGGATTGCTAGGGCGGTGTGGTTCGCCCTCTTTGTGGTTATGCCCATCAGGTGCTGGACCATATACCTCATCGGTGCTGATTTGAATAAACTTTTTAACCGGGTTTTGCCTGATGTACTCAAGCATTGTTAGTGTCAGGTGTACATTATTTTCGATAAAATCACGTGGGTCTGTAATAGATCGATCTACGTGACTTTCACTAGCCATATTGATTACATAATCTATCGGACCGATGCGCTCAATGAGCTGTTTGCTGAATGGCGCTTTAAGGTCATGGGTAATGACAGTAACACGCTCACGCCAGTCTGGGTGGCTCTCAAGCATTTCGGTAATACGATCTGTTTTACCTTTATGCCTAAAGCTATCAATAATTGTTAAATGCCAATCGGTATTGTGCATGATATGGGCAAATGTATGCCCTCCGATAAATCCGCCACCGCCAGTTAGTAATGCTCGTTCCATATTAATCCTCCGTTAAAATTCCCCATTTTTTCATTCGTGCCACATATACCCTAGTCAGGGTTTCACGCTGCCTGATGTTGCTCAGTTGCTTAAACCAGCGCCAGCTGGGTATTTGGTAGTATTGGCGCTCAAGCTCACGCCACTCAGCTATATATTTTTTAAGCTGTTCCATTACAGCAACTGCGCTATGCTCGATCACTTACAAATACCTTTAGCGTTCTGCCATCATCTTGATAGCTTAATTCAACTTTGATTTGGCTTGTTTCGGCATTGCTGAAAGCGCCATATACTCTGCCACCCCTAATGCCACTGCCATCACACTTATCACATGGCTGCTCTTTGTAGCTACCATCCTTTTGGCGGTAATTAGCAACCATGCGACCCCTGCAATAAACGCACTGCCGGTGATCAATAACCTCAAACCTATCAACTTTGTCAATATCAGGCATTGTAATATTTCTTTACCATCAGCTGTAGCTTAGGTGTTAATTTGCCGTACCATTCCTTGCCTGTTTCAAAGCGCATTCGGACCGCCCTAAATTTGCCCTGCCGCTCAGTTTCAAAGGCATCAGGATAATCACCAGTAAGCTCTGATAGTCTGGCTGTTGCCTCATAACCAACAAACAAATCTTTCATATCTGGTTTCATAAAGTCAGATGCTAACCACCATTTCTTTTCTGGGTGCTGGCACATGACCGCTATTATTTTCTGCTTATTCGTTAAGCCTTTTATTGGCTCGATTGCTGGGGGTTGTACTTGTGGCATATGTTTAACTCCAATCCTATACCTTTAATATCCGCACTCTTTTTTACCGTTGCTCATTATCCTGTGATGGCAGGTATAGCCCATTTGCTCTTTAGGGCAAGGCTCAAAGCTATCCAACCATAATTGGAATGACAACCATAAATCTCTTAGCCAACTCATAAACCGCCCTCCTGAATGATTAACGGTATCTGCTTTGACCAACTATTTTCATAGGCACTAATGCCGCTGGAATTGATAATAAAGCCATCCTGCTTTTTATCATTGTCGTATTTAAGCATTTCCTTTAGGCGAGGTATCCATTCAGGTATTAGCTCTAGCAGGCGGATACAGCGCCCTCGATCATCGCTATCGCTTGGCGGCATCATATAGCTCTCTGTCATGTTCCCAGTCATATGACCTGCAAGGGTTCGGCTAGAGTTGCCGGTATCGCCTGAAAGCGCCCAGAATAATGCCCTACTCTCTATTGATGCACCATGACAAATAGCAGGCTTATTACAGCTTGGGCAGAAACCTACGCCATTGATTTTCTTGACACTCAGCATACCGTTATCTTTGTAGTTGCGATTACATATTTTACTCATTGCAAGCCTCCGCCTCATCGTGGTGCTTACATCGCTTATAGGTATTGCTATACCAAAGTGCCTGTTTTTTAGCTGCATCAACTCTTTTAATCAATCCCTTTTTAGCGGCACGTTTGAATACTCCGCCTAGTGGTGTGTACTCAGGCAGACCATAACCGGCGCTTTCCAAAAAGATGATGAGCATATCGGCAACAATGTATTGGTTATCTCTAGCTAAAGCCTCAAGCAACCGATCTGCTGCATCACGCCATGCCTGACTTTTACCGTCCATTTTGACCACCTAACTTTGCCTCAATCTCTCTCGCAAATCTTAATAATTCATCTTTACGCATAATAATTTCTGGTGTTCCATCCTCATGCCCATATATGATAAAGGTAGCAAAATCGCCAAAGGTTTCAGTATTACACATAATCATTCGAGTGCCATATGCAACGGTAGCTGCAATATCTGGCTCTTTATTAAACATTTTGCGTAACTTACCGATGTCCACTTTAGCCATTGTGTTGCCCCTCCTTATGCCATGCCGTTAATTGAGCTTTGAGCTTACGCTTGGCTCGTTTATCTACTTTGGTCTGGGTATCAGGGTCATCCATGATGATTACCTGTACAAAGGCTTTATCGCTACATCCAGCAAGCGGGCAAGTGGCAGTGATATGCTTTACCTTTGGCGCTTTGTCAGGCATTGGTAGCCTCCGTAAACGTAAATGCTTTAGCCTCACGCTCGATGGTATCAAACTCTAATACATACACACCGCCATCAGCCTCATGTACTACTTGCCTAACATTAAGCTCATCAGCAATGATGGTCAGGCGCTCTTTGAGTTCCATTACTTACCTCCGCACTGCGCCGCTGGCGCTGGTGTTATGGTTGGCTGATCAGGTTGCCAAGGCTGTAGTTGCTCTGGTGTTGGCTTTGCCTTTTCACATTCTGGCGTGCCATTCTCAGCACCCTCGGTGTATGGGCAGGCATTGTAATAGCTGAAACCGCATATGACACTGCCATCTTTATCAACGCCACGCTCGAAATAAGCGCCTTTGTCAGTGTTTTCTGGGCATTTGGAATATGTACCGCTTGCGCCAGCGCCAGCTGCACTGGCAGGCTGTGTGTGTGTCTGGGCAGGCATTAAGCTCGCCGCTATCAAGCCAATTAATAAGCCAATAACGATTGCTGGACCAGCATCAGCTATACCGCCTGTTTTAAAAGTCGTCATTTCTTTGACCCTCGCACTGCCATGAGCAACAACGCTGCCCAAAACATTAAGCCAAAGATTTGCCAGAATAATAGCCAGCTCATAGTGCTTTATCCTCCTGTAATGCAACCATAATATCTATGATTTGCTTTGTCTTTTTATCCTTTTGTACTTTCTGCCAAGCCTCAAGTTCATCACGAGCCTCACGGACCGCATAACGCATAGCGCCTAGTATATTAAGCCAACCGTTCATGTACTCTAGCCCACGCTCTGCAAATTTGAAATTAGTGTTGGCGTTGTTCTGATCTACCAGCGACACTTTGTTTTTCTCAAAGTCAATTTTAACCCTGATGATAGTGCCATCACTAAATTCGTACTTTTTTACTTTCAGCATTTCAGTTGCCATAGCGTGCTAACTCCTTTTCTGTGGCGAGTGCCAATAAATAACTTTCATCGCCAGTGTGCCAATATGCCTCAACAGCTGTGTAATTGCTTTTGATAACTGGGTACAAAATACCTTTGACGGTTATGTACATGACACCGTTGAAAAATTTGCCGGTAATACTCATGCTTTTACCCTCTGCTTATTGAATTGGCGCAACGCTGCATTAGTAGCCTGAGCCTCATCAGTTAGTAAAACAACTGTACCTTTAAAACTGCTATCAACAATCACACCGGCATCATACAGCAACTTGTGTAGCTGGCTGGCTTTGCCATAGCCTACATTCATTTGGCGGCTCAGTGTCATTGCCTCAGCGTTTCCAGCCTTTAGCGTAACCAGTACGGCACGCCTAACCTCGTCTTTGGTCATCGGCTTAATGATTGCGAATTTACTACGCATGGCGTTTAGTTATCCGTATTGACGGTGATTTTTTTCTCTTTGCTAGGGGCTTGTGGTTTCTTAGCCTCTGGCTTTTCAGGTGCGTTTTCGAGTGAGTGCTTTAGGTCATCGGCTGGCATTTCCAGCAAATCATCTAATGCGCTATCAAGCTCATCATCTGATGGCTTTTCCTCTTTTAAAGTAGTCGTGGGCTGATCTTTGACCTTGAGTACCTTTGCGGCGCTCTTGTTGGCATCACGGTAGATATTAACGACATCGAGCATTTTCTTATAATCTTTGTCGTCAAGACCAAGTAGCCAATCGAGTACACTATCGTAATTTACTGGGTTTTCCTCAGCCATAATTGCTGCTGGTAGCTCCACTTGCTTTGGTGCTTTTTTCTTAAATCGGTCAAACATAAATCCCTCCAATTCGCTCACGTTTGTAACTCTAGTGTATCAAACTACCCAGAGTTTTGTAAAGCCTTTTTTGGTTAGAATTTTACTTTGCCGTTAGTGTCCAGTGTACCCAGTTGATTTGCGTCTTTGACTAGCAGTTTTAGTATTAGTCTTGCTATAGTTTGCATTTTTTGACCCTCCAAGATCAGTGATAGTTTTTGTATCAAGTAGCGGTAACTTTTCCAGCCAATGCCCTATTTTGTTGCATCTGGGGCAAGTTTTAGCCCACATTCTTAATGCTTTAAGTTGTATCGCATTCATGCCATCTGCGTCAATAGCATAACCGCATTTAGGTGTTGGACATTCAAATACGGTGCTAGGCATTTGGACTGCCCTGAGTAGGGCGTGGTAATGGCTCATCGCTATTAAGGTGAGCAATGACGGCATCAGCTATCTCATCAGTAAGCCCATCCTCCCATGTTGTGCGAAACAAATGCTGACCCCACAGGAAATCACTAGCATCATCCAATATGGCATAGCGCCGAATGCCGGGGTGTCTGTTCAGCCATTCCATTATTTCAAAGCCTCGGTAAATCATTCCCCATACAGCGCCTCGGTTCAGGTCAGCGGTAACATCAAAAAATTCACAAACATTTTCCTCTGCCCATTTCTTGCTGTCAGGGAATAAGCGCCAGCTCGATGATAGGACCACTTTACAACCTGTTTCAGCCACAATGCGGCGCACTCGATCAGCCAGCTCAGGCTTGATGCCAATGAATTTGGTATTGCCTTGGCGCTCACGTGTCCGGCGGTTATTACATACCCCATCAATATCCAAAAACAATATGCTCATATGCCTATGACCCATTAGCTAAAATCCTCTCAAACACTGCCTGAATTACATTTGTTGTTACTGCGTTCCCACACATTTTATAACGTTGGGTATCAGAAATCTCGATGATTTTGTCATCAGGTGATACACCAAATTTTGTCCAGTTATCAGGAAATGCTTGCAAGCGCTCGCACTCCATAGGCGTTAGGCGGCGGATAACACCATTGACCTCATAGCTATCCCAATTCTGCTTTGAGCCGTGTGGCGAGTTGCGCCCACCGGCACGGACCGTTTTGCTAATCAGTACGCCATGCCGATCAGTAGCGGTAACAGAAAAAGCTGGGTCGCCATGCTCTTTAAAGCGCCTACCATTTTGGCTCTTATTAATTCGATCTGGCGTAATCACAGGCTGTACGGTGTATTGGTGCATTCCAGTATCAATGGTATTGGCGATGCCCTTGCCGACCCTGCCACGCCTCGTGGTTGATTTTGGCTGTGCTAGGTTGATGCTGTCGCCAACAGTCGCCTCAGCATAGCCCTTTTTGGTAGCCTCTGGCACGTAAACCACTGGCTTACCACTGCCATCATTCCTTGCTCGTGCTGGGATGGTAGGCGAAAGCCCAGATACCATTTCACGAAAGCCATTACCGCTTTTATGCGTTCGTAATGTGCCGACCTTTATTTCATCTGCTTTACCAGCTTGGCTGTCTGCTCTGGTGATAGGAAATACTTGGGGTCTGGGTGTTCCTCTAAGATGTCCAACAATGATAATGCGCTCTCGGTTTTGGGGTACGCCGAAATCTTTGCTGTTAATAATCTGCCATTGGCAATCATACCCCAATTCATCAATGGTGCTGATGATGGTTCTGAAAGTGCGGCCACCGTCATGGTTGCAAAGCCCTTTAACGTTTTCAAAAACGAATAATCTAGGTTGTTTAGCTCGCAAAATTCTCGCAAGGTCAAAGAATAATGTGCCTCTGGTGTCGTTGAAACCGCCCCTTTTACCAGCAACGCTGAATGCTTGGCAGGGGAAACCACCGACCAAGCAATCAAAGTCTGGTAGGCTCTCTGCCTCAATTTTTGTAATATCCCCATAATTCTTTACCCCCTTAAACCAATATTCATAAACTTGGATTGCGTATTTATCTATTTCACTATAGCCAATAACATCAGCGTAATCGCCAGTCAGCTTTAATGAGGCATTATTTATGCCGATCTCGAAACCGCCAATGCCGGTGAATGTACTAAAGATTTTCATGGCTGGTTTGCTGACTAAAGTTTTTGTTACCCTCACACCACCAATCATAAACGACTGCGCCGTAAAGGACCAGAGCAATTATTACCAGCACCCACCATACCCAGCGTTTCATTATTTTGCCGCACCCAATACGTTTTGTTGGTAGTAATTACGTGGCGATTTGCCATTTTTGAGCGCTCTGGCAATGTATTTATCCGGCAAATTCTTACGTTCGACATATTCAAGCAGCGCAATAAAGTCAGCTTGGCTGTTTAGGTTGATAAATTCCTGCGCTTTTTTGACCCAATAATTTTGGAATTTTCCGAAACCAAATTTAACCAGCTTATCTGATAGCCATAGCCCAGCCTCACCTGCCACCTCTTTAACAGCCTCGACAAAGCGATACGTTTCATCCTTAACCATTTTGCATAACTTGGCGAAATAACGGCTGGCATGGTCTTTGGTACGAGCTAGAGCAATCATTTTGCCCCACTCATCAGCCTTACCAGATGCCTCTAATTTCTTTTGTACGGACCGATAGAATGGCAAAAAACGTTGGTCATCAATCAGATCAACTGCATCCCCTAACCTCTGTAACATTGTTTGTTTTCGCTGGTCATTAACCTTGTAAGACATTGATACCCTCCAATTCTTTGTGTCTGCCACCAACTATAACACCAGCATTTATTAAAAGCCAAATGTGCTTGTGCATAAGACCTCAAAAACTGTGGGTAGGTTGTGGAAAACTACGACCCCATTACTGGTAGTTTCTATATAGTATGTAAAACATTTCTAAAAGAAATTTCTATATAGTATAAAAAAGATACGATTAACAGGGGTAGACTAGCCACGCTGATGGGTAAGCTGGTGTAAAAAGATACGGTGGTTGCCCACTATCCACTTAATGCGGTAGACATGAAAGGCACGTTTGTTGAGCATCACACCGCCTGAGTAGATTGGCAGAAACTCACCGGGCTGGTAACGATAGTATTTGTTTTTGATTGTGTTTGTTATGTTTTCTAACATACATACATAGTAGCACGAAAGCCCTATTTTGTCAAGGCTTTAGGGTGGCAAGTGGCATATACTCGCCCTTGAGGTCGTATATCAGTTTAAGCACCTTATAGGTTTTGCCGCTGATCACTACAGTCTGCCCTGTTGGTACGCACACCAAAGCTGGTATGCCCTTTGGCACTGATTTGTACATTCCCCTGCCTCGGCTCATGCTGCGCCGTCCGGCGGTTCTGGTAAGTAAATGATTGTCGTGCCAACGGCTTGCTCTGCAAGCCTAGCCTGCGCCAATCGCCTGAGCCATACACGCTTGGCAAGCTCTGGGTATTCATCCATGTAATGCACATTTGTCGTGTCTGGTTCAGTTTCCATAAGCATAATTATAACAAAGCAAAAGGCACAGCCGAAACTGTGCCTTTAATTGCCGAATTGGAGTTCTGAGCCGCTAGGATGTCTTACTACCCTAGAGCCTACCTGCACTATACCATTATGGCTTGCCCACTGCTACCTGTAGTTTTAGCTTTTTTGAAACGAATAGCGCCATAGTATGCAAATGCCACAGCCTCGGTGGGGTCGCTCTGAATGTCTGGGTTCATGCTGGCATAGCCATACATACCATCCTTACCAATGGACCGCTTTTTAACAGTACGAATGGACAGGTTAAGCGCTGGCTGATCGAAATGGGTAAGTAGCTTTTGCTCAACGGCATTATGAAACGCACCATAAGCCGCACCAGCCTCTTTAGCATTAGGCGTTAGTATTCGTTTACTCATCTTGCGCTCAGTGCGTACCAGCTCCTCTACAAGCAGTTGCGTGCCTGCTGCGCCGTCAATGATAATCTTGTTTGCTTTGCGCCAGCGGTTGCCATCCATGAAAAACATCACCAGCCATTGCGTTCCTGCGCTCATTGGGCGGCGTTCTAGCAACTCAACGTGTATTTTACCGTTAGGCATCCATACACCCACTGCAAGGCTCACGTGCGAGCCGTCAGGCGCAAATTTGACCGCATACACTAGGCTTGGTTCATCATCCAGCTCAACCTTATCAACTTTTAATGGTGTCCACTGTTCATCAGTAATGGCTCGCATATTCTCAACGCCAGCAATCCAGCCAAGGCGCATTTTGTTAAAGCTATCCACTGCCATTTTCTTAGCCTCATTACGGACCGCTTTGACCATTAGGAAATAACCCAGCGATGGGTTTGCCTCATACCAAGCATCCTCATCCATAGGGTATTTGATACTTTCAACTGACCACTCTTGCCAACAGGTTTCAGTGTCCTTGCCATCCAATACAGCCTTACGGACACGCACAAACACCGTACCACTTGAGCCACCGCTTGGCGGCGTACCTACACGAATAGTTTGCTGGTTCTGTGATTTACCAGCTGAAATGGTAGGTAGCAATGCCTCTTGCTGGGCATCCGTTTCCTCTTGATCTTCATCGAGCAATAGCGTGTCATTGGTAGTACCCAAACCGCCGGTACGTGTTCGAGTACGAAATACACAGCGCCCACGATTTCTAAGCTCAACATAGTCTAGGCTCTTTGGCTCTTTATCAAATTCATCAGTGAGCATATCCCTGATTTCCTCCTCAGCGTCATAGAAAAAGCGCTGTACACGGCGTTTGATTTCCTCAACCGTTTTATCCGCATGAGCCGTATAAATCAAAGCCTCCGACATGAATATCATGCCCCCAATAATGCGAGCAATCAGCAACTCCGACTTGCCGTTTTGTCGTGGTACGAGCAAGCCACACTCTGCGTTTACCCAATACCATTTGCCATCAATCAGCTCTACAGCCATCCACCTGTATAAAATAGCTTTCTGCCAAGGCTTGAGATCAATGCCGTAATGCTCTAGCAATCGAATGACTTTATCAGCGAGCCAAATATCACCATCACGGTAAATATCAATGCGAGGCTTTTGATTGCCATAACGCTTTTTAGGCTTTTGACTATCTGCCTTTGGTGGACCTTTCATTTTGCTCTGCCGTATCATTCTGATGCCTCTATATCTTTAATTGTTACCCTGCTTGCATAGCTCGTATTACGTTTGCCACCACCATTCTTGCCTGAGCGTTTGCGAGCGTCAGCCGGTCTGGTTTCAGCGCCGGGCATTCCATCGAGTAGCTGACCAAGCACGGTTGTCTTTTTCGGACCACTGCGCTTTTCGTAATCGGCAATCTGGGTCATAACCTCCGTAAGCTCACGTGCTAGGGCAGCCGTATCCCTTGCTCCTGCGCCCTTTTCCAATTTCTCGGCGATCTTATCACGTGTGGCTTTCAAAACGCCTAGGCGGTCATTGTCGAGCGCCATAGCCACAATACTATTCTTGCCTTTAACTGAATTTGTTAATGATGGCTGGTGGATTTTGGCAATGCGCTGTGGGTTGCTGATAATGTCGTGTAGCATCCTGAGCGCCGCATATGCCTCAGCATCCAACATATCTTGCCCAATACGGACCAGTAAGCGGATGTGGCTGGCTGGGAAACCCTTAAAGTAATTGAGCCAGTGATCATAGTCAGGTTGTTTTACGAGCTTAATCTTTAGTTGCTTTTCAACGTATATTTCGCACAGCGCTTTAAACTCATCATTCGATAGTGAATAAAATCTTTGTTCAAACATCCTTTGTGTGAATGGTGGTTTGGCTGGGGCTTTTTTCTTTACCGATTTGGTAACTTTTTTGGTAGGCTTTTTGGTCGCCTTAGCAGGCAGTTTTTTTGCTTTGATCACATCCTTAATAGGTGTTGGCTCAGTTGTTTTTTTCGCTGGCTTAGGCTCGGCGGTTTTTCTTTTGGTTGCCATTGCCGTTTACCTCTCTAGCATGAAAGCCCATTACAGGCTTAGTGCTAGGATAGACACCATCACCTTTCCATTTGGCGTATGCGTCATGCACATACTCTGGTTTGATGCTCATGTTGTCGTCAGTGGTTGCCGGTTGCATCACCCAATAGACTTGACCACTCAGGTATTCGAGCCGACCAATAGCAATGCCGCTACTTTTTGTAGTAACGTCCTCAATCTCATCGCCTAGCTTGATACCTTTTTTTGCCATTGGTAAAAAGCCTTATTTGTCGCCAAGTTCAAAATGCTCGCCACAGTTCGGGCAAGTAACCTCATGCTTTTGATAGCCGTCATTTTCAGATGGGTCTTTATCAGAGCCACCTTTAAATTTAAAGTCAGCACCCCAATCGTCAAGCTCATCCATATCCCACTCATTGGCTAGAATGTCTGTATCCCAATCGCCAGAGTGGTTGTTATCCTTGATGATAAATTCACGCTTTTTAGCCTCAGTAAGACCAATGACCTGCTTGACCTTTACATCTGCATAGCCCAGCTCCTCAAGTGCATAACACCTTTTGTCGCCAGCCAGAATGAGCAAGTTTTCATCAACAACAATTTCCCTGATGTCTTTCATCTCTGGGAAATCCTTGAGCGACTTAACAAGCTCTTGGTGCTTTTTAGATTTAATGTATCGAGGGTTTTTATCATTGTGGACCAGCTTGGCTAGTTTTTCCACGTAGATTTTAACCTCTACATCTGCTTTGCCCATAGTCGCCTTCTCCTTTATTGCCGGGTAGTTCCCGTATGCGATGTTTGGTTGATATTGTGCTGTAATTATAACACAAGCGTTAATGTATAATATTTTTATACAGATTGGAGGTAACAACGTATGGACCGTTTCCCAAAAAAGCCCTGCAAACATTGTGGGGGTATGGGGCATTTCCCATATATGTGTAGCAAAAATCCAAAGAAAACTTGGAAAAAAAACGGACTGAAAAGCAATGGCAAATATGCCAAGCAATGGGCAATCACTCGTGAAACGTGGCTTAGAAATAACCCAATGCCAGTGGGCGGATGGATATGCTACCTGCAAATACACCCTTGGTGTCCTGTGCGGCTGAATGAAAAGACTATTACGCTCGATCACATAATTAGCAGATCACGTGCGCCATCGCTCCGATTTAGCGCCGATAACCTGCGCCCTGCTTGTATCTATTGCAATAACGAGAAAGGTAGCAAGTCGCTTGACCAAGTAAAGCCAGTGCCTGTACAATAAAGTTATTCACCGTTCAAAAATAAACAGTGCCAATATAAAAAGCCCCATTTGCGAGAGGGGCTTTTTTGGTTATTACTAACCTACAAATGCAAAGCCAAGGAATACTAACACGAATGTTACCAGACCTGCGATGCCTGCATATTTGTTGTTTGGGGTCTTATCGAAAAGACAACCGACAACATAGACTAATGCCGCTACTAGTAGTGAATAAAGAAAGTGCATAGACTTACTCCGTTATTATTTTGCTTTGCGGTTTTGCAGGTATGCAATAAGCGCTGCTGGAATACCGATCAATGCGGCAAGCCCAAGCAATAGCTCAAAGCCCTGTGTTTTGACAAAGTTGTTGGTGTAATCGCTTACGCCCGGCAACTGCCATAAACCATACAGATATGCTACTACAGCTGCGCCAACACTCTGTAAGAAAGTTCGCACTGATTTTGCTTTAGCACTGTTGTTATTCGGGTTTAATGGGTTGTTTGAATTATCCATAGCTTTACTCCTTATCCTCAACAAATAATTGAGGTGCTGGTTTATATTTCGCTCCGCCTGCCTCAGCCAATCCCTTTTGGTAGGCTTTCTGTACCTCCTCCTCAAAGTGTACAGCTTTCCAAACATCGTTTTGCCACTTAGCACCCTCATAGAGTTGCTTTGCTAATGCACCGGCATACTTTGGATTGGCGACCATATTTTTAGCGTGGTATTCTACCCACTCTGGCGTAATCTCTGCCTCACTCATATGACCTAGTAAACCGATGCGCTGTGCCTCATATCTTGCTGTTTCAATATCCATGCCAACACCCTCCTTAAAGGTATTTAATCTATAAAATTTCGGCGCTACTCCGCCTAAAGATGCGTATAAAGGTACTATTGTTACTGAGTATACTACTGTGCCATCAGCCAGTACACGGCGCTTTGCGCCTGCGGTGTTAGCATTCTGTTGGAATAACCTGCCACCGTCCAGCAACGTGCCTGTATGACCGTACTGCCCATACTCATAACAAACAGTGTCGCCTGCCTTTGCATCGGCTCTTGAAACCTCTACAGCAAGCCCCTGCTTGACTAGATTGATGCCTAGGTATCGAGCATCGCCACGTGCGCCAAATGGATTAGGTATATCGGTAAAGTCCTTAAACACCCATTTCTCAAGAGTTACGCATTGACCAGTTAAATCACCATCAGCGCTAGTAGCTGGTGGACCACTATCAGCCGTGAGAAATTGCCCCACTCTAGCTTGGGCATATAACTCAAGGCTCTGGTTCATAAATCTCATCCCCTTGGGTCATCACGCCATCATCATCAAATTCGATTGGTGGTGCTGGGGTGTCTGTGTTGCTCATGCTTTTATTATAACACTACCATTTATTCGATAGCGGCACAGGGTTTATGTACTCTTGGTCGCCGTAATCCTCAGCCATCCTAGCGCCCTTTTTACGGTTGCAAACACTGTGAGTGAGTTGCAGGTTATCTATATCGTAATAAGCGCCCCCACGTGATCGAGGTACGATGTGATCAACCTCAACAGCGCCGGGGTCAAATGCCGGTAGCTCAACATCTATGTATTTCTGGCAGATTGCACAAATAGGGTCTTTGCTGGCAATAGCACGCTTGCGAGCCGCCGCCCACTCGGTTCTATTCAGCTTTTGCGGTGTAGGTAGTACGCCATCCATAGGGCGCTACTCTATTTCTTTAACGTCATCCAAGCCAACCTCAACCTGTACAGGCTGGCTATAAAGTATATTATCCTCACCCTTTGGCGTAATGATTTCGCCCTCTAGGTGTTTTTTACCAGTATCAATAAGATAGCCAATGGCTTGCATACCACGCTTTGTGCCGACTTTACGGACCGCAAATATCTCACCTTTGCGCCATTTGCCTTGGTGCAGGTACTCTACTTTTGTTCCTAAATCTAAAGCCATGTCATGCCTCCTAAGCTAAGTATATCGCTAATTGTACTGGATTGGTTGAGCCAGCGTTAGTATTTACGGTTGCGGCGTTAGTACCACGAGATACTTGCCCCTTAAAGTTGCGTACTCCGCTGGCAGGTGGTGTGTATAGTCGCTTTGCATTTCCAAAGGCTGCATCACCTGATGCGTTGGTTGCGCTACCGGCAGAGCTGTAGATAGTCGCACCTGCTGTTACATCAACGATGCTTAGGGTTACAGCGCTGTTGGCAACTGATGATGTCATACCAGACCCCATAATATTTGCCTCAATGTTTCGACCAGTAGGAATAATACAGTTGAGGTTACATGGCACGATGTCGCCAGTACCTGTTGTTGAGGTGGTAGCAACAGCTTGGCGGAAACCAATCATGCGGCGACTTGAGCCATCACGTGGGCATATAATGTTGCCGATACTATCAGTAAAGGCGTAAGGGATTGATGAGGCGATTGGCAATACTCGATCTAGCTGACCTTGGTTAATTGAGCTTGCTGCGGCGATGTTCGATGCACCAGTTACGATAATACCGATACGCAAAGAGTTTGAGGCTAGTGCTGGTGATGAGTTGTTGTTAGTTACCTCAGTATAAACTAGCGTGCCTGTGCCATCTTGGTTATCAAGCACATCAATATAGGTATCACGTGAGGCTGTAAATGCACGAGCTGTAACACCGCTAATCGAGATACGCCGACCATTAATATAAACCGTACCAGCCGACATTGAGGCGTTGCGAGTAGAGCCAGCTGCATCAGCGGACCACACCAAGCCTGATGCCACAAAATCAAACATCATTTCACTATCACGAGTGCGAGGGCTACCAGAGCCGTCAGGTATATTTACTTGGTTAAAGAAAAATGCGGCAAGAGTAGACAGTAAAGTACGCTTTGTAGTTGGACCAGTAGGGTCATTAAGCACCACATAATGATTGCCGTCTAATGCGCTGTCGAGTGGTAAGCCTGATACTTTTACGTCTGCCATAATTTTATTATACCTTAATCCTTACGTTTAACTAGGTGCGCTTGGGTTAGCTACTGTTTGCTCTGCTGCCAAGCCCCTGATTATCTTTTCAAACTGATCGCTAAAGCGCTTAGGCATATTGCCGATAGTCAAATTAGCACCCATTTGCGTGTATTCAATACGGACAATTTGTAGCATCAAGTTATCAATGAATGTGCCAAAGCCACGCAAGCCGATTGTTTCACCGGGGCGGAATAGCGAAGTATCCATAGTGGTATCAAGCACGGTTACAGTCGTTTCATAATACTCACCTTTATTTTCGTCAATAAAGCTGTCGCCAATAGCGTCTGCCGTGCCTTGGACACTAACACGGTTATCACTCTTACGCTCTAGGCGCTGACCATAGTTGCTAATGCTCTCTTGATCTCGGTATTCGGTAAATAGGTTAGTGCCAGCTGTCGTTGCACCACTAAACAGCACATCGTTTTTCACATTCTCGATGCTCATTACAAGATCGATCTTATTGAGATGCCTGCCCTTAATCAGCTTGTATGTTGCGGTAGTAGGCGTGTTTTTGAAATAGAGGATACCAGTACCCAAATCAACGTAGAAATAGAAACCGCTTGGCGCAAGCGATAAACATTTTTTCAAAGCATCTAGGATGGTTTCAGTGTTGAATGTGGCAGTTAGAGCCAAGCCAGTAGATTGAATGCTACCAGATACTCTAGTGATGCGACCACCACGCAACTGGTAGTCATCAAGGATTGGCGCAATCATTTCGGTTGTAGGGTCTTTAAGCGTGTATGTGGCTGTAGTGGTGTTCACGCCATAAAATGTACCAAAGTTGAGATCATAGCCAGCCATTTCAGTGTAGCCACCACCGCCTGAGCCACCTGAATAGCTTGAGCTGTACATTGAGCCATTAGCATACATATTGCCAGCGTTGTAGTGTACATAGCATTGCTGACCTGCGCCGACAGATAGCGTAAAGAAATATTGGCTGCCAGAAACGACTGGTAGCAGTGATGAGAATGCAAAGCGGATAACTTGATATAAGCCATTGGTGTTTATGGTCTGGGTAACTGAGCCAATTATAGAGCCGTTAATACCGCTATAGGCGGTGAGTGTTACATCACAGTTGCCGTTTAATCCGACATCCACAGCGCCCAGATTATTCACGCCAGCGCCCGGTTGCCATGTCTGTCCATAGCGTTGCCAGCCAGCGCCTTTAGGGTCTTGAGTAATTAATGTATACAGACCATTCTGCCCCTGCGACACATCTTGCGTGTAGGCGAATGGTGCGCCACGAGCAATGTAGTCATCAAGGTCAGCACCATAGCTTAATAGCAGTAGGCTAATCTTATTTGCTGCGCCATCACCAAAGCCAGCGCCAATGCGGTTCACGATGCCGCTAAACATCAGCTTGCCGTTTGGATGGTAGTAGCTATATTCCCAGATTTCGATGCGGTTGCCATTTTGGATGATTGTAGGGTCAAGCGCTGTACCCACACTAATGATTGGCGGTTGCCCATCAGTATAGATGTACTCGCCTGCCTCAGTGGTTATTGGGTCGCCTGCCTCAGTTACGAGCCGTGAGCCGGGCAAGTTGGCTGTATCAGCGGATATACCAACATCAATAGTAAGGCTAGAGCCGACACTGTTAATATCAAGCGAATAGCCAAATGGCGTGGTAACGTTTTGCAGGTTGCCCATGTACACGCCGTCATTAAAGACTTTGTGCAGGTAGCGCTTTGGCACATCAGCTGGGCTAACATCTACTGAGTAATGCCAATAAACTGTAATGCGTACAAAATCAACAGCTATAGTGAAATCATTACCGCTTGAGCTATAGGTAGCCTGAAAGCCGAAACCAAAGCCAGCCGCATTAATCTGCGCTGGTGTCCATGTAGTACCCCATAGGTCAGATGCACCGCCATATGTCCAAATACCGTTAGCGCTAGAGCCTGTGCCAGCCTTATTACTACCAGTTATTACACCAGCCTTTTTGAGCATCATAACGCTAAAGCTCTCTTGCCAGCGTGTGCTACTAGGCACTTCCATCTCTAGCTTGATACCGTCAATAATTGCGTTGCTAGGAATATTAAAGCCGAATGTACGACCATCCAGCTCATCTGTATAAGTTGGTGGCGCTAGGAAAGCGGCGGTGGCATTACTGCCATCATCGGCAAATATATTAGCTGGGTTCGCCCATTGACCGCTAGAGCCACTGCCGTTTGTTGTGCTGGTAGTGGTTGGATATTTCGGACCGGTGCTAAAGGCAGTTACTGGCATATGCTACCTACTGCCACATCGGATAATAAATTACGTTTTCTGTCAGCGTGCGTGTGGTAAAGCCATCAGAATAGGTAAAGTTTTGACTGCCCGGCTCAAACTCAGGGAATGCGCCCAAAAAGTCAATTTCTACACCGTTTTTCTTTACGGTCTTATTTACACAATCAATCTCAAGTACATCAGTGGCGACCCACGTTTGATCAGTGATGGTTATACCCTGCCCATTGGCGTTGTTACCGAATGAAACGAATGATGCGCCACCAGATACAGCCGCATAGGTGATTGTGATTACTGGCAACTGGTATGGTGCTGACCCTAAGAATGTGTGGTTATCGGTATAGCTTGATGCTGTGCGCCCTGATGCGTTCAATGCGGTTGTAGCGCTGGTATTGCGACCAAATGGCTGTGTACAGATGAAATCAACCGTAAAGGTGGCAAAGTAGGCTTTCTGTCGCCTAGTAACGGCAATCTTGTTGGCAGTGGCGATGTATCGCCTAGTGCTTGCGCCATACTGAATATCTAGGTTTTTATTCTTGCCGTTGAAATAACCTTTAAATGTATCAATACGGCTGTCGAGATCGCTAGAGCTACTGCCCACGATTGCGCCAGCAATGCTGATTACCTTGCTACTGTATCCGACATAAGGGATGACACTGGCATTGGTGTTTGCGAGTGGATAGAGCGTAGTGTCTTTATCAGGCAGGTTGGTGTGTTCGATGGCATTAGTAACAATGCCCACTAAAGCGGCGTAGGTTTGCAGGTTATTGCTATCAAATGTAATTGCGCCGGTCATTATGTTGTTGCCCCCTGATTAGGCGTAAAGCCCATGCCTGTGTTTATTGTATCTCGATTGAGCTGCGCCCACCACTCTTTAACTGCCTCAGCCGAATTGAGGTTTACGTTTTGGATGGTTACGGTTTGCTGTGTGTTATTTCCACCCACTGTTGCTGGGCTTGCTGCGCCGCCAAATGCGACCTGTGAATTAACCATTGGATTTGCGACAACTGCTAATGCGTCATCAGTCATGCTGTACATTGATTTGGTAACTAAGCCAGCGCTGTCATCAAGACCCTTAGCCAAGCCTTTGTTGAGGTTCATACCTACCTCAGCGAATACGGTTGATGGCGAGTGGATACCAAAGAAGCCTTTGATGCCATCCATAATCTGTTTGCCAAAGCCTTTGATCTTGTCCATTACCCAGCCAGCTAGGTTGCTTATACCGTTCCACAATCCCTTAATCATATCGCCACCGATGCGAGCCAAGTTGCTTGGTGAAAGTACATCAGCGATGGTGTTAAAGATTTTCCATACTGCACTGCCCAGACTGCCCAGAATTTGCGGTATAGCCTTAACTAGTGCCATAAACAGCTGAATGCTCGCCTGTATCATCATATTGATGAATGCGGTGCTTGTGAGCGTTTTAACGATGTTATCAATGATTACTGGTAAAGCGTCCACTAGAGCGACAATAATCGTTGGTAGGGCAGTAATAATAGCTAGGAATAGCTGAATAGCGCCCATAATCATGGCTGTCAGTGCCTGTGGGTTAGTCAAACCATCCACCAGCGCCTTAATGACCTGTGGGATAGCTGTGGCGATAATATTGATGATTTGTGGCAATGCTTGTATTAGAGCCAAGAATAGCTGGATGAATGCGTTGATAAACATTGGCAGTGCGGCTAATAGGCTTTGGATGATAGTAGGCAATGCAGTGATCAGCGCCTGAATTAGAGCCTGCACAGCTGAAATGAGGGCAGGGATGAGTACAGGTAGTGCTTTTGATAAAGCAGGCACTAGAGCGCCCAATACTGAGCCTATACCGCTAACCAGCTTAGGTAGGATGGCAACGATTTGTGGCACTGCAATCTCAATGGTGCTGACCAAACTATCAACAAAGTCGCCAATGTCGCCACCGCCACTCATAAAGTTATCAAATGCTTTTTTGGTCGTATTGATCGAGCCAGAAAGGGTGTCATTTTCCTTGGCATAGTTACCAGCATATTTGGCGGTCTTTTCCATAAACATTTGCTGGGCAAGTCCAACCTTTTCCTGTATGGACATTTCGGATGTGCTTTTGTTGATGCCCTTGCTCAGTGCATATGCGCCAATAGCGGTGTCATTCATGGCGACACCTAAGTTATCCATCATGGTAAAGTTGCCTTTAGCCATGCCGGTAACAGCCTCTAATGCGTCAGTCGTGCTGATGCCCATGATGCTGGCGATGTCTGATGCACGTTGCATACTCTCGCCGGACATTTTCATTGATGCCTGTACGTCAAAGCCAGCGCCTTGGAATAGCGACCCCATTTTATTTGCGCCCTGCAAAAACTCATTCTGGGATAAACCAGCATTCTTGTAGGCAGTTTTGGCTTGCTCTTGGATGGTTGAGGCATATTGACCAAACACAGCCTCACTACCGCCAAGCTGTTGCTCTAGCTCTGCGGCTGACATGACCATCTTTGTGGTGAGTGCGGCAATACCAGCTGCGCCAGCCGCCATACCGCCAGCAATAGCAATACCAGCGCCCTTAGCAAATCCGCCTAGTTTACCTAATGCGTTTTGGAATGGACCGCTATTTTTTTCTACCTCATCGCCTAGTGCGGCGGTGGCTGGACCAGCAGCGCCCTTGAAACCAGCGGCAATTTTGCCCTGTATGCCGGTCATATTCGGCGCTACTCTTACATATGCTGTTCCAATGTCTGCCATTTGATTGCGTTTCTTTGCCTTTTATTAAGCCAGTTTTACCGCAACCGTCAGCGTGGTTTGATATTGTAAATTATAACATAACCAGTAATTAGCGCCCAGCGTCTTTAGCCTTGGCTAATACCATATGCCCAATGTAGTTTTGGTGAGCATTCTTACCAGTCGCTTTGATGGTAGCGATAGCACGCACACCACGTTTAATTGTGCCGGGTGCTGATGTCATTGTTATCTCAGGTGGGTCGCTCGATACGCTTTGCGCCATGCTTTGCGCTCGTGATGCAATCGCCTGACCACGTGCCTTGATCTCACTCATCGCAAGATTTACGAGAATATCTTGACCACCAGCTGGGTCGAGTGAAAAGCTAACATCATTACTCATATGCTTAGTATAGCTCATGCGTATAGGTGGTTACTATATAGCACTCCCCTACTCTGCCTTGGGTGTCGCCTGTTTTTTTGTCGTAAGGTGTTTGACAGGCTGTAAATTTTATTATGATAGGGCAGGGGAGTGGTCGCCACCCCTGTTAAGCGTTGTAATGCCTACAATGCCACTTTTTGGCTAAAAATGCCAGTAGGGGAGTGGTTTTACACCCCTCTAGGCACTGCTAACCAACTCTTTACGTCATCAACAGTCATTACTCCAACACCCTCATTTATAGGCAAGTCCAGTGATGGCTTTTTCATAAAGTCAGGTATGAATTGCTTTGGTTTTGCCGCCTTATGTTTCGGCATATCTTTCTTTTTGCTTGGCGTTGCGCCCTGCCACAGCAACAGCTCAAGCAGGTATACAGTCTTGTTATTAAATACCTCATCCCATCCCCATTGGTTTGATGGGTCTATAGCACAGAATACCCGGCATTTGCGTGGCAACTGCAACAATAAACGACCTCCACGCTCACGATCAGCTGGCGTAGTTAGCGTGTTTAAATCGAGATTGTAATATTGCTGAAAGTCTGCCTCAAGCTCGTCAAAATACTGCTGGCGTATTCTGGCTAAGGCTAGTCTTTTGGGCTGAAATCTTTGATGATTGTCTGGTATAGGCTACCAAGTTTGCTAACACGCATTCGGGGCTTGTATCCAGCCTCATCCTTATGAGCCTCAGCATCCTTTTCGGTAAAGTAGGTTTTCATTTTCTCAAATGCTGGCTTACCAATCAGGTAGTGCATAAGCGGCACAACAGCCGTGATTTGGTTATCGTTTTCGATTTTGTTAATCAGTGCGAAAGCATCAACGTCATCGAGCAGGTCAGTATCAACCTCGAATTTATAACCCTCAAATTCAAGCTCTTTAGTTGTTGATGTTTTTTCTTTGGCATCGGTATCAGCCATAGTATTGCTCCAATCCTAATTAGTTATCGTAAGCATAATTATAGCATAACAAAAACGCCCCATAGTGGGGCGCTCTTGCCGTATCAAACCACTTAGCTTGAAAGCGCTGTAGCGATGTACTCTTTGTGAGTTGCGCCGTTTGCGTCTGGGTAAGCAACAAATACAGCTGGGTATGTAATTGCCTCGCCATCAACATAGGTGATCTCACCGCTGCGGTCTGTAATCTGAGCGATAGGTACGACAATTCGGCGGATACGTCCACCGGTCATAACCATCTCAAATACTACACTAACATTAGGTAGCACTTGGCTCGTCTGGGTAACGGTGATTGAGCCGTTGCCCTCGACCACAACATTAGCATCGCCAAAGTACGTTTTCAAAGCATCTGCGTTGGTTTCGAGCAGATTGACAGTAAACATTTCCTTGAATGTAGTTTGACCTGATAAGACCAGATCACCACCCCAAGCGTTTACGTCCTCTACATCAGTTTCAACGCCATTTACTAAGCCGTCCTCGCTAATATAGCCCAAGTTCTTGAATGCAGCATTCAATGTACTCCAAGCTGTAGTAGGCAAAGCTGTACCATAAGGGGCGACATACACCGCACCAGTGGCTTTAGGCTTACCAAATGATACTTTTGTAGCGTCATTTGCCATGATGATATTTCCTGTTGAGGATTATTGGCGCAACACTCCGCATGGGATAGCTCCGCTTATGTTTGAATTATAGCACAAGCACTAATTAACTTGCACCTGCCTGCAATTAATTCTGACTATGAAATCAACAGTACAGCGCTCCTCATATCTTGGGGCTGGCTCAGTTGGCGGTGTGGATGGGTTATATGGGGTAGTCGTATTGTAGGTATTGTAATTGGTAACTGGTGATTGCTGGGTTTCAGGGCTTGACTGGATGGCAGGGGTATCTGTAGTGTTATCGGTTTCCTTGCTTGGTATGTCAATGATGAAATTACAATCTTTGCGCCCTGATGCCTCGCATTCGAGTTGCTGGCGGCGCTCTTTGGTAACGATGCTAAAGTTTTGGGTGTAATACTGATATTCCAAGCGCCTGATGCCAAATGGCGTTTGTATCTCATACACGTTGGTAAACTGTAGTACGCAGTTCGAGCCAACCGGCACATTGCTAGGCAAGTTACCAACAATGATTGTCTGCCCCTCTAGGTGTCGTGGCTTTGATTGAGTGCTAAAGAAATTGCCAACAGAGCTTTCGGCTGGTGGCTTAATTACACCCTTGTAGTCTTTACAAAATACCTCACGCAATACACGGATTTCACCAGTGTAATATGTATCACCAAAGAATATGCCGCTGATTTCCTCACCGGGGTAATAGCTTGCCTGATCAGTAGCCACTGGCACTTTGATGTTTGCTGTCGCTATTGGCCGCACATAGAGCCACACCAGCACGATAAGTGCTATAAAGGCACTCACGAAAGCTAACACCGCTAGGGCATTAAAAATACCACCCCAATCAATCTTGCGTGTTTTCACCCAAGAGATTGCTTTATTTAACTGTAACTTTAAGCCCTGCATTCCTCTTACTCGCCCTTTCTAGTGCATCCAAATGTGGTTGTAGGTTTTTTTGAAAGCGCCGCCGAATAAATATACGGCTACCGCTACTCAGCAATATTATAACAATAAGCAGTAAGGCAGTCGCCATGCTAATTACCTCGCTCATTGTCCAGCCTCTTTTCCAAGCGCTCTGCGACACCTAACATCTTAGTATCTACCTCTGTGCTTTTATTAATAGCGTCCACAGCTTTTTGGGCTATGTCTTTGACGTATTGATTATACTCCTTACTGGTAGCTGTGTTCTGCCAAATAAAATACACTAACAGTGCTACAGGCAGTCCGAAATCTTTGATAAGTGGCGCTAAATCCATAGCACCGCCTAGCTCGACCACTCGCTATATATATCTGTCTGCGATGTGCTAATGCCGTAAAGCTGTTGGTTGCCAAACAAGCCTATAAGCGATAGCTCTGCTTTCTTAAAGAATAAATCACCAGCTGGATTACTATATTTAAAGTTTTCACTGTACGGACCAGCGGTTTGCCCATAAGTTTCAGTAGGTTGCTGATCGGTAGGCGCTTGCAATGCACGCTTTGATGCCTCCATAACAACTGATTGCACGTTAATGAAATATACAGCGTTTGCATTCACCTTGGCATCAAGATCAATGCCAACATCTGTTGCCATCTGTCTGAGCCGGTTACTTGCGAGCTTTAATATATATTCCTCTCGTGCGCCATCGCCTGTGGGTGCTTTCCAATAGAGGGTTAAATCATCCTTATTCGCATATGCGTTAGGTGCTGTTACTGGTGTGGTTACGCCTGCCATTACTGACCCCCTCCGCTATTAAATACACTGCCACCAGTGCTTGCGGCACGCTTGGCGGCTAATTCCTCAGCCTCACGTACACCAATGCCCATCATCTGATAGCCAGCGACAGTACCAATAAGCTCTGGGAATACCTGAGCCAGCTTAAACATGGCATCGCCAGTAGCGCCAACATCAACTTGGAATATAGGCTTGAATGCCGGTGTAATTGAGCGCAAAGCATCAGGCACGTTGGAATTGTCATCAAGTGCTAGGCGTAAGGTGATACAAACCTCTTTGAATTGCTTGCCCATTTCCTGTTGGCTGTTTTGAGCCTCAAGTAATAAATCATCTGACATGGCAACAAGGCTTTCAGAGCTTGATGGGTTGCTGGTTTCATATCCTAGGTTGCGTAAGGTGAGGGCAGTTTCAGCACAGAAATCACGAGCCTTATCTTTTTTGGATGTTTCAAACTGGTCAATGCTCATTTGTGCGAGCTGACCAACATCAGGCTTATCACCATCCTCATCCTTGGTGATTGCCCATACACGACCAATGGCGCTGTCTAGGCTGTCATCTTTTTTAGCGCCCTCAGCAAGTCCAGTAATGTAGCGCTGTGGCAGTGCATAAAACTCCTCTGCGATTTCCTCACGGCGCTTGAGCCGTCCAACCTCATTGATGATGCGGCGGACCGTGTTGCTGATGCGTGATTTACCTAATGGGCGGTCAGCGCTGGCACGGTGGGTAACAGGGTGCAGTAGGGTACGACCTGTAGCGTTAGGGATAATTTCAACTAAGTTGCGATCAACAAAGAGGGCAGTGTACACAGGGGTAAATACCATGTAATCAGCTGGCGCAAAACGAATACCACGCTTTTTAGGTTGTGGCTCTGCCCAGCGAGTTACAGCTAGACCGCATTTTAGCAGTCCTGTGGTCTGATCAATCTCACCAGTCGCCTCAGCTGCGGTGAATGGCACTAACACTTTTCTATCAGTTTCCTCATCATCTGAAACGGCGATAAACGCACAGCCACCAATAAAGGCATCGTGCTTTACGTTGGTCATCACACTATAGCCATTAATTGCCTCTAGGTAATTGTTGATGCCAAAAGTATCCTTGGCAAAGCCGTCAAATATAACACGATCTGAAAGCGTGTTTACGGCACGACTAGCCCAGCCGATGCCGGGCGTAAGGTTTCGCATTCGGATAGGTGTACCAATGCCAAAATCAGGAATATCGTTATCAGCATTGTAGTAGTCGTATTTGTGCTTTACGTTCACCTCACGACTAGCCAACTTAGCCAATAGTTTTTGGGCTAAGGCGAGTGCTGATGTTTCGAGTGGGCTTACTGGCTCTTGGTTCATTTCTGTCCTTTTAAGCCAGTTTTTCCGCAACCGTAAGCGTAGTTGTTATTGGTTATTATTATACCAGATATTGTAATTGTAACATAAGTAGTTTGGTTGATTAATCCATCTCTGTTATTCGCACAAAAGCGCCGGGCTTGGATTTGCGATACTCAGCCTGCACTTTCATCAAGGGTACATTCTGCCATTTGTCATCAAGTAAAACTAATGCCTCTACTAGCATATCAAGAATGCTAGTTAAACGGTTATCCAAATCAGCTCTAACATTCGTGCCAAAGTAAATGATGCACTCTACCTGCACAGGCACTAGAAAGCGATGGCGTGTCTGCATCCGTACTTGCTTGAGTGCGTCATCTTGCCATTGAATAAATTTTTTACTCGGAAAGCTCTTACCATCGCCACGATTGATGCGCTGGTTTTTCTTGCTAGGTACATTGCCCTCAAGTACCAGCTCAATCATTACTGTGTCATTCGCTTTATGATTTTAGGGTCAATAATAGCGATGCCAGCCAATGGGTCTACAGTCGCCTTTACCTCAACCGCTTTATAGCCAAGATTTAACACATAGGCAGGCAGGTAATCATTTGGGTCTAGGCTAAAGCCTGTACGGACCGCCCAGCGCTGTGCGTCCAGCTGTAGCTTGTCTAATTGGTTATCAGTAGCGACTAGCAGAATATCACTAGCTTTTATTGGCATACTTAATTGTGCGACATCACCAAATTGGCTTGCGGTGGTCTGATCTCTCGCAACATACAGCGCATTACCAAACATATTTGCCCTGCCAGCTGGTGCGCCGCCAGTACCACGAAATACAACCTGATTGCCTTTGCCGTCCACTGCGCCAGTAGTTGGTGCTGTTCGAGTTGGTGCAGTGCCAGCCTTATAGTTGCCCAGCAATCCATTGCGTGATTTATAGCCCTTGGTAATAATGCGCCCCTCACAGCCTCCGTGCCGTGCGAAAACATCACTAGATGGGTCTGTATACGTTCCAGTCTTTGATTGACACCACTTACAAGCATCGCTATGCTCAGTACGCTCAACAACCGGGCGCTTTCCTGACTGCCTAGCATTGGTAGTAGCGTCCTGTTGTGCCTTGGCTGCGCTGTTCATTAAGAAATTAGCTAGATATTCCTCCATCATGCCGCTCCTGTTGATACGCTATTACTTGCCACCTTAGCCATACCATAATAACGATCATCAATGCCTGAGCCAGTAGTATGCTCGATGTCCATATCAAAGGCATTCATTTCGTAAGTCTTGTTATAAATGGCTGTAGCGACCTCTCTAAAAAATATCTCTTGATTGCGCTGTCGAGTGTCCGGCTGAATTTCTGGGTTATTGAGTAACTTGACCGCTGACATCACTTTTGGCAGTAGCGCCCTTGATGCTTTGCCATAGTCGAGCGGCTTATTTGGGGCAGGGAAATCCCAAGCATCAATTTCAGCCTTTATGTCATCCAGTATGGTGGTAACGGTAGTGATGCGCTTTTTAGAGTAGGCAGTGCCACGCTCTGGCTCTTTAGTAGATACCAGCACATCAATAAACTTAGATGCCTGTAAATCGGTTAGGGCGTTAGTGATTTCTGCAATGGTCTGGGCGTTTTTAACAATCTCAGCATCGGCGCTGACAATTTCATTGGCAAACAATAATTCCCTGACCTCTTTAAATTCCTTGGTCTTTTTGACTGCCAGATCAGCAATGTATTTACTTTGTATTTCGCTTGCCATCAGTCGCCTCCAACTCTACCGGCATTTCTATCTCAGTTAAATCTACTATAGCAGTACCTTTATGCACTTTGCCATCTTTGCCGGTTACTGTGGCATCCAGTTCAAACCTAAATACCTTTTCACCTTGGGCATTTTTTGCCATCCTAGCCCCTGCCCAATCCTCATTGAGATTTTTGCCATCCTTACGGCTCATAACTTTGATGTCGCCAGTAAAGCGGTTGATGAATGGGTATAGTTTGGCATTTCGCATATGTATATTTTACCACTAAATAGAGAAAAGACCGCCTAAGCGGTCTTGTTCTCTGCGTAAGGCGTAGGCTAAGAGCTTGCGCCGTTTTTGCTGATGATCGAGAATGCCTGACCATCAAAGATTGCGAAACCGAATACGCTCTCGGCACGAATGGCAAGTTCGTTAGTTCGCTTTAGGTCGCCCAAGCCATCTGGATCACCGTACTCGATAAGTTCGAGTGGCACTTCTCGTGCAACACCCCACTTAAAGGCTCGGTAATCACCCATGATTGCCTGAATGCTAACCTCAGATGCCTCAAGCTCTTGGCGACCTGACACAGTGTCAGATGCTGCGGCTTGCAGACCTTGGAAACTGTCGAAACCGAAACCAAGACCAAGCTCTGGGTAAAGCGGGCGGTTGTTGCTGTCTTTCTTACGAGCCAGCTGACCGGCAAATACAGGGTCAAGTGCGATACCAGTAGCGGTGTAGCCATAACCTTGTAGCTGACTTGCGGCAGTTTCAAGATCGGTTTGCACGTTGCCAGTTGCAACTACACGTGATACGCCGTTGCCAGCCTTATCAAAGTAGTTGGAAACGCTAGTAGCAATTTCACCAGTCTTAGGGTTGATACCGTGAATGGCAACAAGGTCAAGCGCACGGCTCAAAGCTGTTGCGATGTTGGCTACCAAGCCATCAATGATGCCTGTCTGGTAGTCCTCATCTTCCCACTGCACTTCATTGCTAAAGCGGTAGGTAAGCTGTACCTTGTAAGTTTTTACGGTTGCCTTGCTAGGCGTGCCATCGTTAGATGACTTGCTGGCACTTTCACCGACTAGCTCCGCTTTTGGCGTGCCAGTGAATGTAAAGTGATCGGTGCTACCGACTTTAATATCAGGTGCTTGTGGTGCTAGTGCAGCAAGTACACCACCACGAATGTTTTTGCTCCAACTTTCGCCAGTGTGATTGGCTAGGTTCAAAGCGCTGGTTCGGAGGGGATTACCCATAACGATTTTCTCCTTTAAAGAGATTAAACTTGTAAAATCGTCAGATTATTCTTTAGACTTGAATAGACTTTTAGCAATGCTCTTGCTGTCGCTTGTTTTTTCGTCAGGTTTGCCGTTTTTCTTGATAACGACTTTGCCGCCACCTGCGCCCTTAGCCAACTTTTCAGCTCGCTCACGCATTTCATCAACAGTTTCACCTGTAACAAACTCGTGCAGTTCATCTTTAAGACCAAATTCATGGATGATCTTGACTTTTTCAGTGCCAAGCTCTGCCGCTTTAAGTTTGCCGTTGAGTTCACCAATAGCGGTGTCTTTCTCAGCAACTTTGCTTTCCCATTCTTTGGATATGGTATCAACCTTGCCAGCCTTTTCTTTGAGGTCATCGTAATCAGCGAACTTTTTACGCTCACGCTCTAAGCGGCTTTCAACAACTTTGTCCATATCGGCTTGAGTGTGCAGATTGTCATCTACCTTTTTAAACTCATCGCCATCTTTGTAAAAGTATTCAGTCATCCCCTCGTTTCCTTTCCGGTGAGTTACCGTTTTTTCTGACTTATGCTTACTATAGCATAAACGTTTTTATTGCAACAACCTTTTTGAACAACTTATTTGTTCTAACGCCTAAACCAGACATCGCAATAAACTTGGTAGCGCTGATAGTTGCCTATTAGGTCGCCAAGATTAACCACGCTATTCACATCCGCATGGGTGATGTTGTCGTTGTATGCCTCAAGCTGAATAATTGCATCAGCAATGGCATTGGCTTTGTTACTAGCCTCAAGCCTGCTGGTTTTGTGGTAGACCTCAATTAGTATTTCGGCTTTATCCAGCACCATGCTCTCACGTGGACCGCCGGTACGATCAACCGTTATAAAGCTGTCAGGTCGTGGGTCAGGAATATCACCACTAGCTGGGTAAGTGGCGTGATCGGCTAGGCTATTAAGCCAAGCAACTACTATTGTTTCAACATTATCCATTTACACTCTCCGCACGAAAGTACCTATTCCATCGAGTAGGCGTATTACCATCCATAAACTTAACGGCAGAGCTATCAATCGTGAATGTCTTGCCCTCATAAACAAAGGTTGAGTGGCTGACATCCTCGGTACTGGTCTTAGGCAGATGCACCCTAACCACATCACGGCTTTGGTCAATCGCCTGTTGCTCACGTGCCGTTGCTGGCTCGCTTGGTGGACCAACTAAACAATCATCAATCGTGATTTCAGTTGTGGTAACGGTCTTGTTGCCCATTGCATCAGCCGCACCCTGCACCTGCTTAGTAAATACCAGCGTCATACCTATCATGCTTATTATTTTAACACCTTTTTCCTGTCCACAAAAAACGCTTGTCAATGTTACCCCCAAAAATTCGGCAT
>ERZ869929.294-NODE-294-length-33910-cov-12.894846_pt1 | contig 33910 bp, 44 predicted proteins | sample MGYA00579312_ERZ869929 | MGnify/ENA primary metagenome ERZ869929 (study PRJEB32216, sample SAMN09231818) | wastewater metagenome | place: USA: Maryland | collected 2016-08-09 | study: EMG produced TPA metagenomics assembly of the PRJNA472060 data set (Reclaimed... | reverse complement strand
GGCCCTGGGACCAGGCGCTGGAGCGGGTCCGCATGGTATCAAGTGCCTCAGATGAGGCAGCAAGGAAAGCTTGTGCCGCAGATGAGCCAGGGCCGTCCCAGAAGCGCCGGGTGAGGACACCAGCGGCGTAGGTGGCCTTAACGAGGATGACGATCCCGGCGATGAAGGTCTCGAGGACTTCCCGCCAGGAGAAGTCTCCGGCGATGTCGGTCGCGATGGGGACCAGGGTGCGGGGGTGAATGGGGGTGAACATGACGGAGAATGCAGGTGGAAATGCACCGTTGTGGAGGTGCAACAAGAAAAGCCCCACCCAGCAGGAGCCAGGTGGGGCGGGGTGGTCAGAAGAGGTAGTCGTCAGTGGAGTGCAGGAAGGCCAGGTCCTGCTGCTCCAGGGCCTTGAAGGCTTGGAGGTAGTGCCAGCCAACGGCGGCTCCAGCGATGGCGAAAACCACGGCGAGGGCGATGCCCACGTACAGGCCCGTGGTTCCGGCCACGCGGTAGCCAATGCCTCCGTACATGAGGCAGCCGAGGGCAAGCCCGATGGGAGCACCCAACAGGAGCTGGCGAACAAGGACAGTGGACAGCGGAGCAGTCATGAATGCACGGTTGAATGGGTGCAACAAGAAAAGCCCCACCCGGATTGGATCCCGAGTGGGGCGTGTGAGGCTCAGGTGATGTCACCCGGCTGCGGCACCGGGTAGAGGAAATCCGCTAGCTCGCGGCGAGCCTCCTCTTGGGTTGGGGTCAAACCCATGGAGAGGTCTTGTAGCTCCAGCCTGTCGTAGTACTCTTGGCATGCCAGCCAGAGGCTGTCACGCAGTTGCTCTGCGTTGAGCTGATTTCCGGCCTTGGCCTCTCGCGTGACATAAAGCCAGAGGGCGGTCATCTGGGCTGCGGCGAGTGTGGACATCGAAGCAAGCCGTGAATGCACGGTTGAGAAACTTCAAGAAGAAAAGCCCCGTTCGGATTGGATTCCGAGTGGGGCGTGCGGGCTAGAGATAGATGAGCACGTTGTCCGGCAGCGTTTGGAGTGCGGGCTGCACGTCAGCCCAGCTGAGCTTGCCGTTCCCAATACCAGGGGCATTGAGGTGGAACGTGACGTGCTGCCGGGCGGCAGCGATGTTGGCCAGCATGTCGGCGCTGGCGCGAATGAGCCGGAGATCGGCTGGGTCTCGCCAGTGGTGCTTGACCTGAAACCAGCCGATGTACTGCTGGTTTCCACTGGGGATTGCCGTGAAGGTCACGGGCTTGTGGGTCCGGATCAGCTGGTCAATGCCGGGGTAGGTGTCACGGACTTGAAGGGCTGCGCCTCGGCCCATAACAACACCACCCCGAGCATTGCGGATGGGGTTACCTGTGAAGAGGTAGACGTCCGGCAGGGACCACGGCTTGGCGTAGTCCAGCCGGTGATGGATGAGCTTCATTTGACCTCGGGGAAGAACCAGCCGATGGCTTCGCCCTCAAAGCCGGAGCCTGGGCTGAGAGCCCAGTTCCAGCATTCGAGCTCCTCGTCGCTGAGCGTCAGCTCGTGGAGCTGGCGGGCGGTCTCGATGGCCTCCTGGCGCTGATCTTCCAGGTCAAACGGGTGTACAGCGGAGTTGGTCATGAAAGGCACAGTTGCGGGTGGACAACATGAAAAGCCCCACCTCGTGCGAATGACGAGCTGGGGCGTGTGGCGTGGGATCTATTGGTTGAGGAACGCTTGTGCCCGTGAGAGGGCTTCTGCGTTCCCGAGGTTGCGCACGGGAATGCCGTAGTCCTGGGCCATGCGGATGGCCTGGGAGGTGCCGCCTTTCATGGCGCCACCTGGGGTCCAGGCGACGACCAAGTTGGCGGGGCGGTCGAGATTGGGGCCCAGGATCTGCATGGCGTTACGGGCGTGCAGGGAGACAGCGAAGGCAAGTTTCTCCGCCTGCTGCTGTGGCGTGAGTGGGCGGTTGTAGCGATCGGTCTGGGGCCCGAAGCGCTGTTGAAGGTCGGTCACTGTCTGGAGAGGTATCTCTCCGGTGGTGATCATTTCGCGGGCTGCCTGCTGGTAGGTCTGGCTCGGGTGGTGCTGGACCACTGTGTCGAGTGCTCCGGTCCAGCCCGGGAGAGCCTGGGCGTTGTAGTAGCCGCCGGGGCCAGCGCGGCGGCCATTGAAGTAGTCGTCGGGCAGGAAGATTGCACGGTGGGCCGGGTTGGTGACGCCGGCCTCGAATGCGGCATCCGCGCCGCGTGCGCCGCCGGAGCGGAGAAGCCACCCCTGCTGCTCCATGGCACCGGCAAGCCGGGTCATGAGCTTCAGGATCTCTGGCGGCGTCTCGCGGGAACCAATCCCGGCGTAGATGCTGTTCACTGGGCACTCCTCGCCTTGTGCATTCCTTCTAGGGCGGCTTTCACGGAGTCGCCGTGGCACCGCTTGGGTGCGCAGCAGCAGACGAGCTCGAGCGGCCCCTGCTGCGCCAGGGCGTAAAGGCGTTCGAGCTCAGCCCTTGCGGGGCCGTTGGTCTTCCACTTCCGGCGCAGCCAGTCGTGGAATTCGTCGCAGACGCGGTTGCGTTCTGCGTCGGAGCGGTCGAGCATCTCAAAGGGATTGCCCAGTGGCGTGCCCCGCATGATCCAAACCCGGGTTACGCCGGGGAGCGGGTCGCTCAGGGTGTACTTGTTCAGTACACGGATCTCAAGGTTCTCCATAGGTCTCAATGCACGGTTGCGAGAGTGCAACAAGAAAAGCCCCACCCGGACTGAGTTCCAGGTGGGGCGCGTGGGTTAGTAGGCTCCGCCTTTCAGGAGGTCCCAGAAGATGTCGTGGGCCTCCTGGACGGAGTATTGGGTTGGCTTGCCCAGGCTGGTTGTGATGGTCACTATGTCTGAGCCGAAGGGCCAGTCAAATGTGGCGATCATGTCGAGGTAGCGCAGGCAGACGCGTTCCTGTTGTATGACAGGCATGATGCACGGCTGATCAGGGACAACAAGAAAAGCCCCACCCAGCGAATGCCAGGTGGGGCGTGGGGATCACATGCCGTAGTTGTCTACTGGCTCCGGATAGCTCCGGCGCTTGTATTGCATGATCACCCAGGAGAAGCCGAGGGCCTCCAAGGTGGTCCTATCGAGGATGGCCCCCTCTGGTGGCCGGTTGTCGAGCTTGAAACAGAGGAAGCGATCTCCCACTTCCGGCTCCACGGTGAGCCGTGCCATGGGGATCTCAGCCCCCAAGAGCTCGGTCATCACTTGCGCAGTGGACTCGTGGCCCACGGCGCTGACGAAGGGGTGGTCCTTCACGATGCGCTGCGCGCATGTGAGCGTGATTGGAACCACCTCCCAGGCGCCGACGGCGCTGGCGGGGACGATGGTCGTGCTCATGATGTAGAGCATGGATTGAGCCCGGTGGTGTGCCGGGAAGTGGGTGAACGGCTCTCGTCATGCCATGAAGGCACGGTTGCGAGAGCTCAACAAGAAAAGCCCCACCCGGATTGAGTTCCGAGTGGGGCGTGTGGGTCAGCCGCAGTAGCTGTTGCCCAGTTCGGCTGAGCCTGGGCACGAGGCCCAGTGCATGCCGCTGCCGCACTGGCAGGGCCGGACACTGGGGTCCGACGCGATGCGCCGGAGCTCCCACCCGGCGTCGTCGTCTGCCCGGAAATCCGGGTGGGCCACATGGGCTCGAAGGGCCTCCACGTTGCGCCCGGCCGCCCAGGCAAGCAGGGCGTACCCGTTATCGCTGTCGGCGACGAAACGGGTGTTAGCGGCGTTGGTCATGGTCGTGTTGCAGTGCTGGCGCTCATCTCCAGTCGGTCGAGCGTAGATCTGACGGTGCTTGTCAGATGTCGAACGCACCGTTGGGAGCGTTCAACAAGAAAAGCCCCACCCGGATTGAGTTCCGAGTGGGGCGTGTGGGGATCAGAAGGGGCACCTGTGCCATTGAGAGGTGCGCTGGCCGTCTGGTCGCCAGACCACCTCCAGCGCCAAGTCTTCACGACCTGGGGCCAGGGCCCAGAACGTGAGGAGATAGCGGCCCCGAGGAAGAGACTCTTGGTCTGGCTCCCAGCTTGCGCCAGGGAGCGGAGAGAATCCCTGCTGCTCCAGGGCAGCGAGGTCGCGGTCGACCGCCTCTTCCATGCAGGTGTTGAACCTCGAAGCAAGCCGCGAATGCACGGCTGAGAGAGGACACAACGAGTGATCCCACTCATGGGTGCGTTCAGACGGGGCGCATGGATGTAGAGGATGACCTCGCCCGAGGATGAGAACCACTGGGCGTGGAGAGTAGACGCGTTGCGCTGCGCGACACCTGGCGAACTACTCACTGGCTGAGACCAGAATGAGACGGGCGGGACTGGGATAGGAGATGGCGGGCGGTGGCGGCGCGGCGGCGTGGCGGGGCACTGCGCGCGCGGTGTGGCCACCTGCTGCTCCCAGTGATTGAACACCCCCACGCGATGCGCTACGCGGTGTGCTCAACTCCCTAGTTGCACCAAGGGGTTTGCGCCCCCCGCGCGACGCGAGGAGGGAGAGCGCGAGGAAGCGTAGGAGACATAAGAGCGCGAGAGAGAGTGAACGAAGGCGTTCATGTGTTGCGCGTGTGGATAACTTGAGCTGCGCTTATGCTGCGCGGGCGTGATCACTCATGAAACGCGCGTGGCCTGCTTCTGTTACACCTGGCGCATCGCGTTGCGTCGCGCTCTTCTTTTTTTGTTCTCCACCCTCCTCAACTCGCGGGGGGTGTTTGATGTCCACCGCGCGGCGCAACAAAAACCGACGCGCGCTTAGGGGGCCGTTTTTCGTTGAGATCCTTGATTCATGGTGAGAAACGGCATCTACGCAGAGCCGCGTATCCCAAGAAATCTCAATGGTTCTCGCTCCTAGACTGAGGCACACAGACTGAGCGCCGGGGCGCGGCGCGTGAATCGCGTGGTGCAGCAGATTTCCCGGGATGAATGGATGCGCCGCTTTGGTCGCGAGGCGCCAACACCCCAGGCAGTGAATATTCCAGGTCTGCCACCTGCCGACGAACTCCTTTTTGTGCCGGCCGATGGAGTCGACGCCATGGAGTACGCCGCCGCTCGTGCTGGTGAACTCGCCGCAAATCCCAATGATCGAGTGGTTCGCGCCGAGCAGGGCGGTCGCACCGTATTGGCACGCCTCGGGGACATCACCATCGAGGGACTACCCCGTGGTCGCAAGGGCGAGGGTTACGCCATGGATCGCCAGGTCCAAGCGGAGGCTCTCCTGAAGCAGCGCATGAACCAGATGGTGCGCGACGCCATCGCCGGGGTAGACCCGAACAACCCGTTTGCCCCTGCTGCTGCTCAGTTTGGAGTCGCCGGAGTCCTTTCCCAGGCGCTGGGTCGCGAAATCGCGCCCGAAGTCGCTGAAAAGGCCCAGCAATTCATGCAGATCCTGGATGCAGGGCCCCAAACGGCGGTTCAACTCGCTGAATTGGCGCTGCAAACCCCGGATTCAGGGCTTCGTGGGACCAAGGAACTCCTCAAGGGCATGGCACCCGCCGAGCGGCAAGCCCTCTTTGCCAAGTTGCAGCAGGGTGCAGAGCGCGGAGAGGTCCGTCAAGACCCGTTTGCCAACGCTCTGGCGCAGTTGAACGCCCAGTTGGCCGAGAAATCCGCCACCGGAGCCGGTGTTTACGTCGATGCGATGGGCAACACTCGCGACGCGGACTCCGGCGCAGTCCTCTCGGAGGACGCTTTTGACCCGATGGGACGTCCAATCGCCGAATCGGAGCTGAGTCTCGCCGAAATCGCTGCGTTGGCGCCCAATTCGCCGGAAGCCCGCCTGCTGCCCTATGCCGCGCAACAGCTTTCCGAAGCTGAAACGCAGCAGGTTTTCGATGATTCGGGCGCATCACGCACGCGAGGCGGTAAGCGGAACCCCTTCGCGCGCTCTCCTCGCGATATCTCCACCGAGGCGGCCACGTTTTTCACCCCTGGCAACGTGATTGGCGCCGGAATGGAGCCTAATCGCGCCAACGCGTTGATTCCACTGCTGATTGCCCCCAAGAACCAAGAGCATTCGCAGAAGCCCGGCGTCATGAACGTCGCTTCCGTGCAGGTTCAGGGCAAAACCAACCTGCCTGGTGGCGCCGTGGACTACGGATACCGCCCGGGTCTCGCTGATGCACGGATTCTTGATGTGAATCCCATGGCGCCGGTGCCCGTTGAGGTCGCCAACGCCCTGGATCTCTGGACTCGCGTCCCTCTCGACAAGACCGACACCGGCAGTTACGGCGCTGGGGCAACCAATGTCCCCACGCCGGATCCCCTTGGTGGTGGATTCCGCCCCAGCCAGGACCCTGCTGCCTCGCCGGGCGAGGGCCCCGATCAGACATTCCGGCCCGAACTGCGGCCAATGACTGTTGCCGAGGCCGTGCAAGCCATCGCCAATCGCAATGTGGCAACGGTGCGTGCCGTGCGTCCCCAGGACCTCGTCAACGGCGACCAGCTCCTTGTTGGCAATCCCGGGAAAGGGACCGATCGATTGGTCAAGGTCTATCCCCTGCAGGGCCCGAGGAGTCCGGAAGAGGAATTGATGAGCAATGCCGCGCTGATTGCGGCACGGATGCAGCCCACTGCCGACGACCCCGTGACGGACGTTCGCGTTGGCTCCAGAGGCCGGTACCGCGATTCGCTCTACGCCGAACTGGATGCCCTGGTCGGGGGGCTGGCTCAGTACGGGGGCACACCTGAAGGACTGCGTGGTCAGACGGCGTTTCCGGGCGCAACGGCCATCCAGGAGACGCGTCTTCCGGCCCAGGAGGGACGGTCCAGCCGCCCGTTCAATCGCGAGAGCACTGGGCGGGCGCCAGTCACGGATTGGGGCCTGCTCATCAACGCACCGAGCGCCTCGCGCGATGACACGCTGCGGGCCTATCAGGCGCAACTCCTCAAAGAGCGCGGCATCGAGAGCGAGTACGACAATCCACTCTTCGCGCTACTGGACAACATCAAGGCCTATTCGGGTGTTCCTGCCGGAGACGTAGCGATTCCAGCTGCCGGATCCGCTGCGGCTCGCCTGCAGCCGGGTGAGGTCGAGCTGGAGAACGCACTGCGGAATGCCAAGGCCGAGTCTCGGACTGCGGCCCGCATGGCCCCCAGCTGGACCGATGCGCGAAGAAGCGCTGAACAGCTGGCTCGTCGCTCTATTGAGCAGACCCTCAAGGGTCGCGTCGCCGACGACGCACTGCGCACCCCGGGCGAACCGGTTCAAAGTCAGTTCGTTCGCGACACCTTGGCGTTGCCCAATGAGCGCTACCGCCAGCCGGTTGTTCCAGGTCTTGAGGGAGAAATCCTGTTCCCACCGGTGACACCCATGGATCCAGGGACGCGGGCTTTGTCGAACTACATGGCACGCGTCGCCGAAGAGCGCGGACTCAACGCCTCCCCTGCTGCTCCACAGCGAGTGATTCAGTGGACGCTGCCCTTGGCGGATGCGACCCCTCCCGCGCCTCAGCAGGGCGAGCTGTTTGCGACATCCCAGTTCGGAGCCGCTCAGCGCGTGCTCGGCGGCGCCGGTGGAATGGCACCATCGTATGTTGATGACGTTGATCGGTACATGGCACGCCGTGAAGCAGCCGCAGCGGGCTTGCCCGCGTACATGGCCGGCGCGGTGCCCCCTGCTGCTCCACGTCGTGTTGACGCTTCCGTGGTTCAGCCCATGATCCCTGGAATGGTGTCTCGAAGGGTCCCCGCGGAGTTTGCCTCTGAGTCGGTGACGAGTCCTGAGTTGCTAGCCATGTTGGCTGCCCGTCGAGTCGCTCGCTGATGGCGCAAGAGGATCGCCAGAAAGCCCGCCAATTGGCAGAGGCTTTCAGCAAGATGAGCAAGCCCGCCAGCAAGGGCGGCACCGGTGGCACGTTCACCGCAGCGGCCACCAAGGCGGGGCACGCTGATACGCCAGCAGGTCGGAAGGAATTTGCCAACAAAGTGCTCGCCAACCCGGGCGAGTATTCCGAGAAAATGCGCCGGAAGGCCAGCTTCTACAGGAACGTGATCTCGCGATGAGACACGCCTAGACTGATTGGAGCGTGCTGCCTCCGCGTGCCGTATCCCGTAGGGGCGAAGAACCCCGGCGATCTACAGAAGATCTTGCAGCAGGCCCTGGCTGACAAGGGCGGCCGGGAGGAACGCCCGGAATCGTTTGGCGGCTACACGCAGGGCGTACCGATCCAGAGCCCCGGGGACTTCCGTTTTGCGGGGGATCGCATTGCTCGTGGCCTCAATGGCGCCTTTGGCCAGGACGCGCAGCAGGCAGCCGCTGGCAAGGACAAAGAGAAGCAGCGCTACTTCCAGGAGATGGGCAAGTTGATTTCCAGTAGCCCTGTGATGCCCGAGTATTCCGGTGGCGGTCCTGTCGGTCCTGATCGCAAGGAGGTGGCGTGATGCGCGGACTGGGCCAAATGCTTCAAGGCCTCAGCAGCCAGCTGGGCAAAGTCAAGGTGGATCCCCTGGAAGCAGGGATGCGATTCGCGCCCGACCTGCTGTTTGCCGGTATGGCTGCTGCGACTGCACCGGGTGGCCCCAGCCTGGCGGTCGGCGCTGAAGACCTGGGCATCTCCCTGCTGGGCTCTGGCCTGGGCTGGGGGATCAGCGGTGCTGCCCGGCGTTTTGCGGGTGATCGCCTCAAAGGCTTGGATCCCCGCATGACGACGGCCCTGGAATACGGGACCGACCTGGTGCCAACCATGGCCCTGCAGTACGCCATGCCGCGCCCGCAGCTCATGAATGCGATCGAAACCGCGACGCGTGACGAGCAGGAGCGGCAACGGCTCCTGGCCGAGCAGGAACAGCTGACCAACCTGGAGCAGCTGGGACTGGCTGGTTTCGCGGGTGGCTTGCTGGCCTCGCCGGCGCTGGCACCGACTCCTGCTGCCCTCAGCACTGGATTCACCGCGATGGTGTAGCGATGGCAGATCCTCCGCTCAATCCGCTCACGGGTGAGGACTACCTGAGGCTCTTTCTTCACGGGTTCCACGCAGATCCCCAGGCGTACCGGAAGACCCTGAACGCCTCGCCGCTCGAGGACATGCTGGGCTCGTCCCAAATGCTCGACTCCCTGCGGCAGCGACTCCCTGAGAATCTCGGCCAAACAGGTGCCGGCAAATGGATCCTTGACCTACTGCCTGAGTCGCAGAAACCCAAGGACGCAGCGGCTCGGGTGCGGCAGGTGGTCGAGGGCTTCCCATTGGGTGGCTACACGCAGGAGTACAAAGACGAGTTCGCCGCGCAACGCGCCGAGAATCCTCGCCTGCAGATCGACACGGTTGAGATCGGCAAGATCCCTGCTGCCGGTGGCGGCGAGATCCCCACGGGTGAGAACCTGAGAGCAGCAGCAGCCCAGGCGGCGGGCGTCACCACGGCGGACTTGATGACCGATGGGGCCCGCAACCTGTGGTGGTTTCTCAATGCACCGCAGGCTCTCTCGACGCTGGCTGTGCTGCAGGGCCTGAGTGCAGCAGGGAAGGATTTCACGGAACCCGGGGAGAACAACTTCATCAAGCGCGGCCGGACGCGTCTCGCTGCTGCAGTGCCGGCATGGATTGGCATGTCCATGGCGGTGGGCAACTTTGGGCGGCAGCCGGGGTACGCGGCAGCCGTGCCTAGCGAGGCGGATCCCACCCAGACAGCGGATCCCCTGGCGGAACTCGGGTCGCGGTTCTTCCTGGGCCGGACCGGCTCCCTGCTGCCCTACGACGAGTTCGTCAAAGAGCGGCCCGATGTGTCACGCAGCGAGTACGAGTCCTACAAGGCGTACCTCTTTGGCGACAAGCTCCCCCTGAAGGCGACGCTTGACGGGATCAACGGCCCAGAAGTCACCTTCATGGGCAAGAGCATCCCGGTCCTCACGGGTCTTCTGCCCGCAGTGGCAGCAGTGGCAGGCGCTGGGTACGGCGTCCGCAAAGCCGGCCGGCTGCTCCAAGGCATTGATCGCACCGGGAAGCGCGTCAATGATGCCAAGGGCGAGCCGATGGTGGATCGTCTTGCGATTGAGCAGAGCATGTTCAACGATGTGGCGCGGCAGGTGCTCGGCGATGAGCGCTTGGCTGCGATTAAGCCTGAGCGTCGTCGCTATGCGCTGGATGAGGAAATCACGGAGCTCACTCGGCCGAAGTACGACCTGGAAACTGGCGAGCGGAGGCCATCCCGCTTGGCGCCTGGCGTGGACCGCGAATATGAGAAGTTCCGCGCCTACGAGCAGGCCAACCAGAACGAGATCCTCAAGCAGGCGCTGGTCTATTCGAGCCTGGGCCTGACGGGTACTGCGCTTGGCGGGCAGACTCTAGAATTCATCAGGCGCTCGCTGGATGGCGAGGATTCCTCGAGTAACACGCCATGACGAGCTCCTATCAAAGCACTGCGTTCAGTGACGGGCTTCTTGGAGCGCAGAATCTGCAGCGTGATTTTGGCGCTGGATTGGCCGCTCAGGGCCTGCGTTTTGCTGGGCAGAAGAAGGGTCTGGAATCCCTGCTTGCTGCTCAGCGGAACACCAGTGGCGGTGGCTGGGGCAACATCCTGAAGAGCGTGACTGGCGTTGCAAGCGCTTTCGGTCCTGGGCTTTTTGGCAAGGGTATCGGCGGGTTGAGCAAGGCTGATTACGGCGCCTACTCGGGCGGCTTCAACATGGGCAAGGACTTGGCGGGGATGTTCTGAGAGCCATGGCGTACTACGACCAGTATCAGGACAGCTTCGGCGTTGGAGACACCCCGCTCACAGCGTTTGGCGGCCTCGAGCATTCCACGACGGCAGCCAATGCGTTCTCGAACACCATCAAGGGCAACACGAAGGCGATGTTCGACGTCGCCAGTGGTGCGATGGAGGGCAAGGCGGCCTGGGAAGAGGCGAAGCTTCGTGCCAAGGCTTTCGAGGATCAACAGCGAGCCAAGAGCAATCGAGGTTTTTTTGGCAATCTGCTTGGCGCGGTTGGTACTGGAGTGGGCTTCCTGAATCCCATCGCTGGTGCCGGCATCAAGGCTGCTGGCGGATTCTTCGGCTGAGTCCCACTAGACTGAGGCGAAGACTGATTGCAGCGGCAGCGCCGGCATGGCTCGGATCTACGACTTTCAGAACTACGTCAGTCGCACTGCGGGTGCTCCATCCGGAATGCCGTCTGCATCGCCGCCGCCAGCGCCGCTTGATGATGCCGGTGATTCGGCCATGCGTTTCGCTGGTGATCTGTGGCCGTGGCTGCAGAGCAAGGGCAAGGCCGCTGGCAAGTTCATCGCAAGCCCTCGAGGTCTTGCGACGGGCGGTGCGCTGACCCTTCTTGGCGCTCTTGCTGCTGCTGGTAACGCAGCGCAAACCCAGGATCCGAGCCTCACTGGCGTTCAAGCGGCAGCTGGTCCCGCTGGTGCAGCGGTTGGCAGCCTGGGAACAACTGCGATTGGCGGCGCACTTGGCGGCTTGCTGACCATGGGCAATCCGCTCGGCATCGCCGCAGGTGCCACGGCTGCCAACATGCTGTTTGGCGGTGCCGCTGCCGAGGGTGGTGCGGATCTTGCCCGCGCCGTCACTGGCGTGAGTCCCAGCGACAGGGCCATCAACGAGTACAAGCGGCGTGTCGCCGCTGAGCTGGAGATGCGCGAAAAGGCCCTGCCGATCATGAATGCCGAGGCCGAAGCCGAGCTAGCTCGTCGCATGCGGGCTGCTTCCATGCAGGAAATGCTCAATGCGCAGGCCCGTGCAGGTCAGTCCCTGTGGGGCTCTCTCGGGTATCGCCCTGACACCGGTGCCGCGATCTACGGAACGGTGGGATAATGGTCTGGAACTCGTCACTTGCGCAATCCGCGTTTCGCGCAGGGGCTGACACTCCGGCCTTGGCGGCTGCAATTCAGATGCCAAGGCATTTGCAGTCTGACGCGTTCACCATTGGCCTGGGCGCCATTCCCCAGGCGAATCTCCAGGCAGCAACGAACATCCTGTCCCCGATCGCCCAGATCGGCGCCCAAGCGAAGGCCAACCAGGACTACCTGACGCTGCAGAACCAATTCCTGCGTCGCCGCGATCGGCTGCGCTTGGCGGGTGAAATCTTTGGTTCCATGGATTTCGGCGGAAGCGGGGCCGCCGCTACTGCTGTTGCTGCCGGTCGGATGGATCCACGGCGTGCCATGCAGAACGAGCTGGACTTCCAGTCGTTCCTTCGCTCCAAGATGGCAGAGGCGAGCAGCGGTTCACGGCAGAGCGCTGCCAAGTTCCTCGAGCAGATGGGTGGCTGAGCGCCCCAGCTAGCATGACTCCAGCCCTCTGCTGCACCGACATCGAGGTTGCGCAATGACTCAGCCCCTCAATTGGTTCCAGCGGTCGATCTTGCAGATGTCCGGCCTAGACCCGGAGCAGATTGCCACCAAGGCGAAGCAGGCTGAGGACACCTGGTACGAGAAGAACGGCTTTTCTCCAGCGCAACGCAAGGCGATGGAGGCGCTGGCCAACTATCAGACAGAGCAAGCCACGCGGGGCATGCCTGGTCAGGTTGCTGACTTCCGGGCCGCCTCTGGGGCAAATATTGACAACATGCGTGGAGTTAACAATGCCACGCTGGAGTACCAGACAGGCCAGACTCAGTTACGCGGCGAGCAGGTCGATCAGAACACGAAGGCGATTGGCGAGCGAACGCAGTTCCAAACCGAGGCCGACACAGCTCGCATCGGTGCCAAAACGGATGCCGCGCTAAGGATCCTTGGTGGTCCGGTGCAGCAGCAGGAGCTGGCCGTGCTGGATCGCTTTGGCAGCATGTATGACAGGACCCTGGCCAACAGCGCCGCAGAGCGTGAGATGCTGCAGGCAATGGCTCAGCAGGAAACCGGCTCTCGCAATGTCGGCAACCTGCTCAAAGGCATTCTTGGCGGGGCCGCCCTGCTGCTCGGGTAACAAGGGGGATTCACCATGGCATCTGCTGCATCGGGTTCTGGCTACCAACCGCAAACGCTGGGGGCGTCCTGGTACCAGGGTGGCGCCGGTGCGCTGACGGATCTTGTCAACAAGTACGCGGGTAACGAGACCCTGGCAAATCTCACTGTCGGCACGCTCGCTGACAGCTTTGCCACGCGGATGAAGGCAGGCATCGACCTGGACTATCAGTCCGCAATGATGAGCAACCTGAAGGACTACACTTACGGGCTGGAAAGCCTGAAGGCTGGCAACGCCCTCAACCTGCTGCAAGCAGAGGGTGGAATCGCTCGTGACCTGGCCAACATTCAGGGTGGATTCCAGATCCAGGGCAAGCAGCTAGACCTGGAGGGCACCAAGTACAGCGCCGACAAGGTAGCCCAGGCGAACATGTACATGGCGGATCGAACCGCCAAGGCATCGATGTATGGCGCCGACAGGAACCTGGAGGGCACGCGCTTCACGGCTCAATCCGACCTGGAAGGGCGCAAGTACGTCGCCGATGCGGGCCTGGCCGGGACCAAGTACACCGCCGACAGCGAAGAGCGGCGCATCGGCCTACTGGGTCAGCAAGAGCGGCTGAACCTCCAGGAGAAGACCAACCAGGAGAAGGAACTTCGCCGTGACGCACGCGGTGCCATTCGCTCCCAGGGCTCGCGGTTCTTCGGCTAATGCGCCGGCTTAGCTCCCCGCCCCCTGCTGCTGTCGGTGCGTTTCTTTCCGCGCTGGACGATGAAGGCCGCGAGGCTTTCCTGAGTCACGCGGAGAACACGTATTCCGTCTACGAGATCTGGCTCTATGCCGGGGTCCTCGGCTACGAGGGCACGTTTGTGGACCTGGAGTCCTGGGTCCAGGCGACCTACCCCAAGCTGAACCGCCAGAAGATCCTCCTGGGCGAGATCGTCAAGCTCGAGGGAGACATCGCGTTCCTGCGGCAACAGGTCGAGATGGATCTGATCAAAGCCGACGTAGCTGGATCCCGGATCGCTCAGCTCTCTAAGGAGCTGCGGGGTCACATCGCCGAGATCGACAAGATGAGCAAGGCGCTGGACCGCCGAGGGCTCATCCTCTCGGGGGCGGACCACATGATCCGCGCTCTCAAGGCGATCTTCAAGGGGAATAACAAGGTGCTGGAAGCGCTGGATCTGGCGTGCCAGTCGGCCTGGGCGGAACTCGCAGAAGACAGCTGAGAGCTGGGGCGCTCGCGTGGTGAAAAACGCGGGTACGGTGGTGACATGCCAGGAGCCTCCATCGCTGCCGCTCGTCGCAGAAGTGCCCAGCTAGCAGCGCTCGCCATTAAGAAGCAGCCGGAGCAGGCCGTGTTGCCACCGCATGTTGAGCGGGCCCGGCGGGATTTCAGCGCATTCTGCGCCCTCATGGGAAAGCCCCTTGCTGCTCACATGCAGGTGTGGCATCGGGCGTTTATCACGAATGAGAACAACGACAACCTGCTGGATATAGCTGGACCGAATACGGTGCTGCTTTCGCCGAGGGGTCCCCTGGATCCCGAGCTCAAGGTGGCGACACCGATCGGCTGGCGTCGGCTAGGGGATCTTGCGGAAGGCGATGCCGTATTCGCGGACGACGGCACTCCCACGGTGGTGACCGGCGTTGTGGATTACCCGGAGACGCCCTGCTGGGAGGTCGTGTTCTCCGATGGCTTGTCCGTTGTGTGCGACGACAGTCATCGCTGGGATGTTCGTCGCATGGGGACTGATCTCAAGGGTACGTGGCGCACGGTCACGCTTCAGGAGATTCGAACCCTGGTCACGACTGGTGTTGCCGGCAACTGGCGCACCGGGATCCAGCGAACAGTCCGCGAGGCGTTACCAGGCGAGAGGCCATGGCTGGATGGCAGGGGATACGCGCGTTACCAGGTCCCCGTGCCCGAAGCCACGCGGTATCCGGAGCAGGATTTACCTATAGACCCATACCTGCTTGGCGTCTTGATTGGCGATGGCGCATTGACTACTGGCTCTGTCAGGTTTCACAAGGACGAGCCGGAAATGGTTGAGCGAATAGCTGATGCATTGCCGCCCGATTACGTCGTGAGACAGGTAGGCAGTCGAGCCGGAAGCTGGGGCATCGTGCATCGAGACGGCAATCGCGTTTCGAAGCCACCTGACGGAAGTGGTGTGCATCCAATTGTCCGCGCCCTGGAAGCCCTGGGCCTATGGAACAAGCTGTCCCACGAGAAGTTCATCCCAGAGCAGTACTTGCTTGGTTCGGTAGCGCAGCGATTGGCTTTGCTTCAGGGATTGCTCGACACGGATGGGACCTGCAAGAGTTCCTCTGGTGGCGGTGGCGTCTCGTTTGGCAGCAGCTCCGAGCGGCTGATCAACGACCTGGCCCAGCTCGTGCGCTCCCTTGGTGGAATTGCCACTCCGAGGAAGCCTTACAAGGCGGGGTACCGCAACGCCGAGGGCGTCCGGGTCGATTGCCGCATGAGCTATCGACTGGGTCTCCGGTTCCCTCAGGGCTTGGAACCGTTTTTCATTTCCCGCAAGGCGCGCGTCTACGAGGGGCCATCCAGCGGTCGCAGTAACAGCGGAATTGTGCGCAGCATCGTCGACATCCGCCCTGCTGCTCCGAGGGCAGTGCGTTGTATCAGCATTGCGCACCCCAGCGAGCGATTCATCGGCGAGTCGTATCTCAGCCTGAAGAACTCGGCCAAGAGCACGTCTCTCTGCCTGCTGCTTGCCTGGCTAATTGGCAAGCATGCACTTGCCGGCAAACTGCTTCGCGTGCTCTACGTCTCGTACAACGTCGATGTAGCGCGTGGCAAGAGCGCTGCCATCAAGAACCTGATCTGCTCGGAGGACTACCAAGAGATTTTTCCCACGGTGAAGCTCTCCAAGACGCGCACCTCTGACGAGCTGTGGAGCATTGATTGGGACGTTGCCGGCGTTGATATCCGAGGGGAGGACGCGTTCACCATCGCCTGCGCCGGCCTGAAGGGGACCATCACGTCAAAGCGATCGAACCTGATTGTGGTGGATGACGCCATCAAGAGTCGGGCGTCCATTGCGAACCCAGACATCCGCCGGGAGATGGAAACCAACTGGACCAACGTGATCGTGCCCACCATGCTGCCGGGGGCCCGGGCGGTGGCGCTGGGAACGCGGTTTCACCACGACGATCTGTTCGCCACGGTGTTCACCGAGAAGTACGGCTGGCAGGTGATCACCCAGTCGGCCCTGGAGTACGCCGAGGACGGCAGCCCCCGCAGCTACTGGCCGGAGTGGCACTCGGTGAAATGGCTCCTGGAGCAGCAGGCCTTGGACCGGGTGGCGTTCTCGTACCAGTACCAGAACCATCCGGTGCGCTCCACTGAGCTGGGCATCTCGCCGGAGCTCTTCATCAAGGGTGAGATCCCCGAGACCTACGACATGATCGGGGTCGGCATCGACCTCTCGGCTGGCATCAGCGAGCGGAATGACTGGACGGTGTTCACTCTGGCGGGGCGCTTGGGGGACAAGTGCTACGTGATCGACTACCGGCGCATGCGCTCGATGGGGAACCTCGAAAAGATCGAGGCCCTCTGCGAGCTCCTGGTGGAGTGGAACCTCCTGGGCCAGGACAGCGACGGCGGCTACACCAGCACCAACAGCGCCGTGACGATCTGGCCGGAGACCGTGGCCTACCAGAAGGCCTTCGAGGGGGACCTGCGGCGTGTGGCCTTCGAGCAGCTGCAGCTCTACAACCTGGTGATCAGCCCCGTAAAGGGGTTCCGTGGCGACAAGCTTGCCCGGCTGCGCGGAATCATGGGCCTCTTTGAGACCGGCAAGGTGATCTTTAACAAGTACCGGGACTTCGCGGTGTACGTCGACGAGATGTGCAACTTCGGTCACGCCAAGCACGACGACTGCGCTGACTCCCTGAATCTTGTGGTGCAGGGCCTCATGAGACGTGGCGCCGCTCAGATCGAGTGGGAATAGCCGCCCCCTGCTGCTTCCTGGGGCGCTCGCACCGTGAGACACGAGTAGATTGACCCCATGAGTGCTGCACCTCGCTCCGAGCGCTTCCGCCAGATCCTGGAGTCGGCCCGCAAGCGTGACGGCGCGAGTGGTGTTGACACGATGATCGTGTCGAGCCATCTGTCGCAGCTGCGTCTGTTCATGCTGCGTCAGGGGCTGGAGTTCTACCCCTCGCAGGACACCTTCGGGTTCCGCAAGTCTTTCATTGCCCAGCTGGTCGAGGAAAACGAGATCGACGCCCGTTTGGAGGGGGTGATCGATGATTTCCTCCTGGATGGCAAGGGTCTCTTCTATTTCCGCCCGGTGCGTGACAGCTACCGGATCATGTGGTTCTCCAAGGAGAACTACCGGGCGTACTACGACGCAGCAGGGGGCCTGGAGGAGGTCGAGCTGATCTACTCGTTCCAGGTGCGCGAGGGCCTGGCCGCGATGCCGGGCACCATGGGCGAACAGGGCTCGATGCGCTACGTGAAGCTCAAGGTCCGCAAGGACACCATTGTCGAGTCGATCAGCAGCGAGAAGCCCTCGTTTGATCAGGGCGTTGTGCAGGCGATCTACTCACCAGCAACGACTCGGACGCTGCGGAACAGCCTGGGATTCATCCCGGCGATCGAGGCCTTCAACAACATGCGCTCGACCGGCATGGATGCCACGGGCGAGTTTGATTGGCTGGCGGAGCACATCGTTGTTCACGACGAGATCGTCAAGAACATCCGCGCCAACATCACGTTCTACGGGAACCCGACGCTGGTTTCGAGCCGGCCCAAGCACGATCTTGTCGAGACGGGCGGCGACACCGAGCTGCGTCCCACAATCAGCTCCCAGGCCGGGTTCTCGGCGATGGGGCGCCCCTCGACCCGGGTGTCGCAGCCCCTGGGGTCCGGCGGTGTCGGCGGGATGCGAGTGCCCCGGATCATCGCCAACATCGAGGCGAACGACCGGGTGGCTTACATCACGCCAGACGCCGTGTCGGGCGATCAGAACCTGTACGCCAAGCAGTACCGCGAGGAGATCCGCTCCGCCCTGGGTGGTGTCGATGAGATCGGGATCAGCACGGGCGCCACGGCCTACGAGATCAAGTCCCTCTACGGGCGGGTGGCCACCACTGCTGCTCGCAAGTGCCGGGGCCTGTTGACGTATGGCCTGTGCAAGCTGCTGGGGCTGATCATCTACCACGAGGAGCAGATCTTCCGCGACTCCTTCGCTGCTGCTATCGGCATGGAGAAGCCGGAGCCGCCGCTTCGTGAGCAATTCCAGGATGGCCAGCAATTCGTGCAGGCCGTGCAGATGTTCGAGCAGGCCTTCGGTGGTTACATGCAGGCCCTGGATCAGAAGATCCGTGAGGCCGTGCAGAACGAGCAGCTGCCGCCGGGCGTTGTCGGGTTGATTCCCGATGGAGATCGCCGCATAGAATGGCGCTGGAAGGGTCCTGTTTTCGAGGACTCGACCGAGGACATCCTCAATAGCAGCATTGTCGTTCGGAACCTTCAGGAGCTCGGTGTGAACAGCATCGAGGCCCTGCGGTACCTCTTCCCGGACAAAACCGATGAAGAGCGCAGCGCGATGTTGAGCGGCTATCCCTTTCGGATGGCCCAAGCCACGCAACAAAGCATTGGCACCTTCCTGTCGCTGATCCAGAACATGCGGCAGATCCCACATCCGCAGGCACCAGACCTGCCGATGTTGGCAGATCCACGGCTCGATCTGACGCCCTACGTCTACCGAGCTCTTGAATTCCTCAAGCGCGAGCTGACTTATGCAGGACAGTACAACGATTCAACAGCCAGCGGCGACCCCGCAGGTCTCGATCCCATCGAGCGCGCCCGCGCCGAGCGTGGCCTACCAGCCATCGTCGGTCCCCAGCGCCCCAGCTTCGTACCAGACGGCACCGGCGGGGTACTCGGCGGCACCGGCGCAACCGGTGGCCAACCCATGGCAGGAGGCGTACAACAGCCTGGCCGCGAGCCTGAGCGGGACGCAGACATCCCCCTCGCAGGCTCCCTCATGGGCGCCGACCCCACAGGTGGCCCCTATCCCGGCGGCCTATCCAACAGCGCCAGCGCAGTACCCGGTGGCTTCCAGTTCGGTGCAGCCGACCTGGCAATCCCCACAAATGCCGGCCTCGTACCCGGTGGCGACACCGGCGACGAGCTACGCCAGCAACGCGACCGAGCTCGCGAGCGACGGGTATCTGCAAAGCGTCAGCAGCGAAAGTTTTGAGGTTCTGAACCACTTCGGTGTAGAAGCTCCGGCCCTGCTGAACCGCTATGCATGCGTTGTCGAGGATGCCCTGCTGAACCAGGCACAGCAGACCGCCAACGCCCTGCAGCAACTGCAGGCCACCCAGGAGCAGCTGCTCAATGCCCACGCCGTGATCAAGGGCGCTGCCCAAGAAAACGCGGCGTACCACACGATGCTGACCAACGCCGATGTGCTGGCCAGCTACACCAAGGAGTTCTTCGGGCCCAACGGTCCGTACCCCACGGAGCTCCCTCAGGATCGCCTCGCCGCTGAGGTGGCTGCCAACGAGCAGCGCTATCAGCCGATGCCGACCTTCCAGCGGCCCCAGATGGAGATGCCCGCCCCTGCTGTTCAAGCCGGTGGGAACGATTTCTGGAACACGTTCAGCGCCATCAGTGACCGCAACCCAGCCGACGCCTGGAAGCTCCTGATGAACGCCAGCCCCGATGACCTGCGCGCCAAGCTGCTGGTCTCTGAAGGCTGATCCCCTGCTGCTCTGATGTCACGCGGCCCCGGTCTCCGGGGCCTTTCCGCCATGAACCTCCCAACGCGCAATCCAGTCGCTACTCGTGAACTGTTGGCGGGACCGGCTGCCACGCAGGTCAGCACGGCTCTACAGCAGACCGCATCCAAGCAGCAGGCTATGACCCCTGCTGCATTCACCCAGGGCGCTGCTGCTGAGCGTGGCGCCATGACGGCTGCCATGGCACAAGAAGGCACGCAGCAGCTGATGGCCAACCGCTTGCTGGAGACCTACAAGCAGGGCCTCAATGAAGCCGTGGTTCAGGTCAAGGGTGAGCTGCCCATGGGCGCGGAGGCTCGTAGGCGAATAGCCGCCATGGTAAAGGCGGACCTATCGCCTCAACAGTTGATGGCCAGCATCGGCATGAGCTGAGCGCCCTGGTTTGGCGCAGTACATTAGGGGGTGCCACGTTTGTGATCACCCCCGATGCGTCTTGCTGGTGGTGCCGCTATTCACAATGCGCTGGCGAAGTATTTCGACGCCGATCCGCATTCCTCGTGTGGGCCGGCTCCGAGTCGGCCGATCTCGCCGGAGCTGATCAACCCCAGTAGCGCTGACTCGATGGAGTCCTTTGTGGCGACCTACGAGTTGCTGCGCTCCAAGGGATACAACGACTCCTCTGCTGCCGATCTGGCTGAGGCCATGGCAAAGGGCGAGATGCCAATGGCTAAACCCACCACACGATTTGCTGCCATCTATGGGCCTGCAACCGGGAGCGCTGGAGCTGGCGGCCTCACTGATTGAACAGTTCGAAGGCATTGAGCTCAAGGCCTACGAAGACCCCATCGGGATCCCCACGATCTGTGCGGGCATCACGCGATACCCCTCCGGCAAGCCGGTCACCATGGGGGATACCTGCTCGGCCGAGGTCTGCCGGGCTTATCTCATGGGGCTCCTGCGGGATGAGTACATCCCGGGGGTCAGCCGGATCCCTGGGTTCGGCTCACTGAGTGAGCGGCGCCAGGCGGTGCTGCTGAGCTTTGCGTGGAACCTGGGGGCGCGGTTCTACGAGGCGGCGGGCTTTGAGACCATCAGCAGCGTTCTCAAGCGCGGCTTTACGGATCCCGTCGCCTACAAGGAAGTCCCCGCTGCCCTGCTGCTCTACGACAAGGCGGGCGGCAAAGCGCTGGCGGGCCTGACGAAGCGCCGCCAGATCGAAGCCTCTCTCTGGGTCCAGGAGGATCACATGATTGCCGAGTTCCAGTGCGTCCAGGACACGTTCCTCAAGAAGGCGCCGATTGATTCGAAGTACCTCTCCGATCTGGGCAAGGAGCTCCGCTCAAAGGACTCCACCATCAAGGTCGCCCGCGTCGAGGAGATTCCGGCCGACGGTCACGCGTGGTGGACGCTCGAGGACGGCAGCCGGTGGGCTGTGTTTGAGCCTCACTGGAGGCCGCACGTCTCAGGACCTCGCCCCCCTGCTGCTCCAGTGGATTGGAACAACTTTGGGGCCCAGGTCGGCAAGTACATCACCGTGGGTGAGGTGCTGCAGTACGACAGCCGCCGCAAGCCGCGCCCGGGTAGCCCTGAGGAGAAGTCCATCCTGGAGATCTGCCGGCAGTTCGATGCCATCCGCGAGGCCTGGAATGGCCCCATTGGCGTGACCAGTGGGTATCGGCCGGAACCGATCAACACTCAGGTAGGTGGCGCGCCGAACAGCTATCACGTTCGGGGTCAGGCTCTGGACATCTATCCGATCGGTGAGCCCATTGAGGCCTTTCACCACTGGCTCGTGAAGCGCTGGACTGGTGGGTACGGCGATGGTCGGAAGAAGGGTTTCATCCATCTGGACTTGGATGGAGGTCACGGCAAGTTTTCCAAGACGCCCAACGTGCGCCCGTCTCGGATCTGGGACTACTGAGTCTCGGTAGACTGGAACCACAGGGTTAGCGTCCAGTCGTCATGGCCGTCGTCGACAGAGTCAACCGCCGGGGTCTCGATGGCCGGCGTGTCATCACGGGGCCCGGGCGCCTGGGTGTCCCCCTCTCCGGTGACGTGAAGTCGGACTTCTACGACCTCGGCGGAATGGCCGCCCATGTGGATCGCTATCCGATCACCACGACTGGCACGGGCGTGACCGATGTGGCGTACACCTTGTCGCTGGGACCTTTCGCGGAGAACGGCCTGCGGTCGCGTCATCGCTCGGTTGGCGCCGTTGCTCTGCTGCGTCAGGCCGGTGGAATCGCTTCGCCGACCGCAGCGATTACGTGCCTTGGCAAAGCAACGCCCAGCCGGGAAGAGCAGACCGTCTCGATCGGCCCTGTCACGGTGAATTCCGCTGATCGCCTCTGGGCTGTGGTGGAGTGGAAGGACCAGTCCACCCTGAAGTACCAGCTGGTCCTCGATGTCGAGCTGATCACCATCAGCGCGCAGCCACCCAACCGCTCGATTGCAGCCGGGGGTAGCACCACGTTTACGGTGACGGCCTCTACCAATGATGGTGGATCGTTGGCCTATCAGTGGCAGATCAGCGCCGACAGCGGCGCCACTTGGAGCAACATCACCGCTGCTGGTGTGTACAGCAATGTGGACACCGCCACCCTGGCAATCAGCAATGTGACTGGCCTGAATGGTCGTCGCTACCGGGTGCGGATCTCTTCCAATGGAGGTTCACCGCTGGTGACCTCCAATGCTGGCGTGCTGACGGTGACTTGATCAGGAGCCCTGGCCGCGAGATTTCTTGCGGCCGTGACTTGGTTTGCTGCGAAGCCCGTCACCTTGGCGGGTTTTCTTTTTGACGGGTTCGCGATGGGGCCCAGCAGTGGGCGAGTTCTTGGATTTCATCAGACAACCTTGATGGCCATGGCTCCGGCGTTGAACTGCACGGTGTCGCCGCTGACGATGGACACCGAGGTGTTCAATGAACCAGAGGCCAGAAAGTTACCACCTGTGATGGCATCCCAAATGCCGAAATGGGTTGCCGTGACGGGCGATCCATTGGAAGCGCTGGCCGTGATCTGAACCGTGCCGGTGTTGCTGATCTGGAAGCCACCGCCCCCTGCTGCTCCCACGGTGCCGAGCGCCGATGCGGCCACTGAGACGCGGTTGGCCGTGCCGCGCACCGAGTTAGTGATGTCATTGGAGGTGCCAGCCACCCCAGGATCGCCGCTGTGGATCGAGATGAAAATCGTGGCCAGGTCCGTGGGAAACGCCGTGTCCTTGAACCAGTTCAGGACTGCGGTGGCGAAGTATTGAGAGAAGGGCATCTTGCGGCGACGGCAGCGCCTCTATTCTGACTGCTCCAGCACTCATGGAAGCAGCCCGGGCGCTCAGTACGGCGTGAAGACCGTCAGATCGGCATTCACCGGGGCTGTGCCGCCAGCAGTGCCCACGATTTCCCAGCGGTTGCCGAATGATCCGCTGAGGATCAGTGTGCCGCCAGCGGTGCCGCCCAGGATGGCCAGTCCGCTGGTGATCTCAAGGATGCCGCCAGCGCTGCCGATCAGGAGATCCAGGGCGGAACCGGTGGGCATGGTGCCACTCGGGTCGAGCAGCCCTCCTGCTGCTCCTTCGAGCTTGACCAGTGCCAGACGTGCGCTAGGACTCATGAGTCCAGTCGCGGCTCCCTCCAGCTCTCGGTTGGAGATCACCGTGAGGAAGATCTCGAACGGCTGGACCTGCCAGCGGCTGCTCTTGACGGTGAAGTAGTAGATCCCCTTGGGCAGGATGCCGCTGGTGTCGGGTGGATTGCCGTAGGTCTCAGCGGGCTCAACGAAACCGCTGTCACCGATGGGCATGGGGTCGAGGTTCTCGTCCACCACGCCAATCGAAATCGTGGCATCCACGAATCGGTTGATCGGGGTCTTGGCGATCCCCAACCGCGCTGGAGCCAGGGTCTCCACCCGGAAGAACAGTGTCGGTGCGCCAGCCTCGGCGCCGACCGTGCCACTGACGATGGCATCCAGGCTTGCAACAGCGCCGAGATCCTGCGCCTTGGAGATGCTGTTGTAGCGGACGTATTGGGGCCTGATGAACGAAGGCGCCGTGACATCCGCGCCGCCGTAGCTGCGCAGCGTGGCAACGTGCTGTTCCGACTGATCCACTGCCACGGCGCGGCCCCTGCTGCACTCAGGTTACGGATCCTTCTTGGGCGGTTTCAGCTTGTGGCGCATGCTCACATGAGTCAGCGGTCTGGCAAGTTTCACGAATTGCTGCATGCCGGTGACACCCAGAAGAACCTGAGCATGGTCGCCATTCAGAACGTCATAGCGGCATGGCACGTTCATGTCCGAGAGCCATTCCGCCACGGTGAGCGTGTCTTCTAAGGAGCTCAACCCTTTGATGCAGCCGGTGGTTTTGCTGAGCCAGCGTCCGTTGTCGAGCCATAGGCATGCGGCACCTAAGTGGCCTGCCACCTGCAGCACCTCTAGGCTGATGCGCCGCTGGTCACGGGGGTAGAGCAGGTCCCACACGCGATAGAGCGGTCTGGCCTGAAACCGCAGGCGGAGCCGGTCATAGAAGCCCTCACTGGGAACCAGCTGGAGTTCACCCTGACAGAGCTCTCCGTGGTTGAGTTTCCGCAGGGTGCGCAGCTGGTGATCGAGGTAGGTGCGTTCGGTTTCGCAGCGTTCAATCTCCAGCCACGGCACCTTGTTGCGGCCCTTCAGGGAGAGGCGCCCCCTCCCCAAGCAGTAGCTCACTGCGCGCGCTACGAATGGTGCTGACATCGAGGAAACGGGGTTCAACAGCAAAGAGGTGGGCCCGGCTCTTGGGGGCGTAGGGCATCAGGGCGTTGGCGATCTTCTCGGTTTGCTCAGGATCGAAGAGCAGCCGGGGGCGCTTGCGGGGCGTACTGGCCAGGGACCACCGGGCGCCGCAGAGCATCTCGAGCCAGTCACCGACGAGGCGGGCCTCTGTTTCGCTTGAGCCAACGCGGGCAAGTTCAATGCGGGACTTGCTCACATGGCGCACGCCCTCGGCCCACAGCCAGCCTGCTGCTCTGGCGCCACAGAGCTCCAGTGCGTTGCGCGTGATGCGGCGAACTCTCCCTGGGTACAGCAGGTTGTAGATCGGCCGCAGCTTGCTGGTTGACACCCGGAAACGCAGCACGTCGGTGCGCTTTCCATTGGCACGCTCTGCACTCTTGTAGGGAGTAATAACGGCCTTTGTGGGGATGAAATGGCGGAATTCGGCGACCTTTTCCTCCAGGTAGGCGATCTCGTGAAGGCCTGCGGTGAGCGTCAACTGGACATAACCCCCGCAGGGACTGGGATAGAGGACGAGACTTCCATCTGCCAGCAGTAAAGCCAGGAGACCGCGCACATCAGCGGTGTCCACACATTGCTCCCTAGAAAGCCACACTATAGTGCGACTCAGGAGACGCAGCGCGTGCCAAGGCTCTCGGTGCTTCTCCCGCCTGGCAGTCGAGCCAGGCGCACCTTGACAACTTGACGGAGCATTTCATCCCATGTGGATCGATAGCCAGCTATTGCTGATAGGTCTCTCCACGTAGGATTCGGTAAATGGCTTTGTGATCGCAATCAAAACATTCCGCGATCTTCCTGTAGGAAAGCCCGCTTTGACGCATGGCTTTCATTTCGTCCACCTGTTCGCTTGAGAAGCGTCGCAGGCTGGGCTTGGCGACTCCTTTACTGGCGTAGCCGTTGCGGGCGTAAGCGCCCGACGCCCAAGCTCTTTTGAGGTTTTCGTTTTTGGTCACCAGTTCAAGGTTTTCAAGCGTGTTGTTGCGCTTGTTGCCATCTCGGTGATCGACTTGTAGCGAGTGGCTATTTCTTCCTTGGCGCCTGGGGTCTAACCCTAGAAAGCCCATGGCCATCAACACATGAACATGCATTCGAATACGACCGCGCCCTGCCCACAGGGACACCCGGTCGTATTGACTCGTGCTGCTGATCGTGAGTTTTTCACGCCCATTGGGGCCGTCTTGATAGACGCCGCCCATTGGATCAACGAAGACCCCTTCGAAGCCTGGCACAGGAACTGGTTCCATGTTATCGGTCCACAAAGAGAGACGCTAGCAAAGGCTCAAGCGTTGTCGCCTGCTGGAGCAATCCAGCAGTGAGAACCGGGTGAATTCAGGGAAACCTAAGGGCTTCGGCCTATGGCAATCCTGAGCGAAGCCAGCCAGGCGTGGCTGGAACGTGCAGAGACTACTGGGGGCAGTGCGATCTCACTGCGTAAGACCAGATCAGCGCCCGGCATCCAGCTCTACTGGATGAAGAGATAGTCCAACCCTGCAGGAAACTGCGGAAACGGTTGAATGATTTTCCGAAGCTGTTAGGCGCAGAGCTTTATCGGCCCCATCCCAGCTATATCGTTGAGATGGCAGTTGAGCCGGTTGTAGTACATGACTTCTCCAAACAACCGGGCCAGACAGTACAACTAGACCGTAAATTGCGGTCTTAAAATTCCGTGAATTGCGGGAACCCCTCCGTTATATTGGGGAATCCGCAGCCAAGTCGGGACTACATCCCGAAAGGTTCAACGACTAGGTCCCGAGAGGCAACTCAGTAACGGACTCACGAGCGCGGAACAATTGCATGGCAATTGATGAGATAGTCTGACCTTGCGGGATGGTAAACCGTAAGAACCGGGAGATAAAGAGCTCTCGGGATAACAATGTGTATCGCTTCTGGGGCGCACCCGGAACGAAAGATAGTCGAGCCCGTACTGCTGATCAAACTCTGGGCACAGCTTCTTCGCGGAATATCGTGAAGGATAAGGTTCTAGTTACGCTCACCGAGTATACTGGACCCGCAGATCCTACCGATGCGACTGCAGCAAGCACATTCAAAGTTGCTCGCGAGACTCTACTTACCGCCCAGCGTCTTTTGCTGGATACCGGTAATCTGAACGTCTTCCATCAGTCGATCGGGAGTCTAACTCTCCTTGACGATTATCGCCGCTGGCGTGATCGTGTATTCGCCGATGAGCTGTTCAAAGCCGAAGCCAATGGCCAGGCTGACAGCACCAAAGGCGGCTACTACTACCCCCTGGATAAAGCCAAGGCGGGTAGCGCCCCTTTCCTGACCTACGCGGCAGGTGAGTCGGCGAAATTTGATGTCAAGACCGACCTCCTTGAGGTGGTCAAGGACATGCGGAAGCGAAACGTTCCCAGGTTCGCTGACGGCTACTACCGCTGCATCGCGGATCCCACCGCAATGATGCACCTGCGGCAGAACGATGCCTTCCGCGAAATCGCCCGTTACGCCGGTAACGGGATGGTGAACCCCATGCAACCGGAGCTGGCTCCTAACGCCAACTTCTTCCGTGGTATGGGCCCTGCTTACGGCCAGGCCGGCTTTGTTGCTGGTCAGCCCGTGATGCCTAAGACCATTGGGCCTGCGTAGTGCGAGCTGCGCAGCAAACAGGGTGAATTGCTGGAACCCCTCCAAACACCGGGGAATCAGCAGCCAAGCCAGGCCTACAGCCTGGAAGGTTCAACGACTAGGTCCCGAGAGGCAACTCGGTAATGGACCCACGAGCGCCCTGCTGCTCTTCGGAGCAGATGAGATAGTCTGACCTACATCAATGGCAAAGATGTAGAACCACTAGCTAAACTCTAGTGGGGTAACATTGTGACTGGTTTCCTATTTGAAGGAGTGCGCTGGTTTGAATCTACAAACCTGCCCGAGAAGTCCCTTCAAGTGACTGTTACCGATGCTTCGATTACGAACACGGTGACCACTGCTGCTCCGATGCTGTTCTTCGGTCCTCAGGCCGTGGGCGTGGGCATCGGCGGCAACAACGCCCAGATCCTGCTGAACAACAACGACGACTTCAGTCGTTTCATCATCATGATCTGGTCTCTCTTCGCTGGTTTCGAGATCCTGAACAAGGATTTCGTGACCGTGGCTTATTCCTTCGTCTACTGATAGGAGGTAGAAACCATGGCGAAGAAAATCTATCCCGGCAACTGGGTCAACCCCCTGAGCTCGTATCAGGGTCAGCCGGTTGTCGGCCGTCCGGGCCGGCAGTATGTCCACAAGGTTGGTTACGCACTGGTGAATTCCACTGGTGGCACCAGCTTTGATGTGATCATCCCCAGCCCCGACCTGCGTCAGGACGACAAGCCTCGTCCGGACATCGTGGGCCTGACCATTCCCCAAGGTGCTCGCGTGTATTTCATGGGCATTCGCGTGCCCGATATGCGCAAGGACCGTGGCGTGGGCACGGCCTTCACTGGTCTGGTCGGAACCGACACCAATCGCCTGAAGCTGGCCGATGCGCTGGCAAATGACGATGCGATGACGACCACCACCTTCTCGACCAACTCTGCAACCATTGCGGTTGCGAGCTCCACCGTGGCCCCCGTGTCTGCGGTGAAATCGGTCGAGACTGGCGTCGTGGCTGCTGGCAATGAGACCCTCAAGGTCTACGTGACCACCAGCGGCGGCACCAGCGCTGGCTCGACTTTGACCTCGAGCCTGGATGGCGGCACCCCGATCATCTGCGAGGTGGCCTACTGGGTGGATGACGACGTGACTGAGCTCAACGAGATCAATCTCCCGTACATCACCCAGAAGTGACCCCTGCTGCACCTCTCAAGGTGAGCACCCAGGGATTTACTCCCTAAACTACGGGGCGTCCCGCGAGGGGCGCCCTTACACCATTGGCCATGGCGCTATACCAGAACACTCGGAACGGCCAGATCGTCGAGCTTGTCGCCCATCACGACGTGCAGTACGCGATGGTCAAGAACGCTCAAGGCATCATCCAGTACGTCCCACTGGCGGATCTGGTGGAGTACGAGCCTGGTAAAGGCCGCACCGGCAACAAGCCCGAGCCTCAGTCCGCTGAAGTGGAAGTGGATGAGGACGCCATGCCCCCTGTTGCCATCCCGCCCGACGTGCGGGTCAACCTCAATACCGCCTCTGCCGAGGAGATCGCCAAGCGCATCAAGGGCGTTGGCTTCTCGACGGCACGCAAGATCGTGGAGCTGCGCATGAGTCTCTCCGGTGAGAAATTTCAGAACCTCGACCAGGTCCGGCGCGTGGGCAGGGTCGACTGGGACGAGGTGATCAAGGAAGACCTCGTCTACGTCGCTTGAGACTCGTCTGAGCCGGCCTAGAATCCAGGGAGCCCCTGCTGCCCTTGGCGCGTGGAGTTATCCGACTACGAGAAAAGCAGGGCGCGCTGGCATTTAGGGCTCAATACCGGCGCCAATTTGCCAGCGGGTGACATCGCTCGCTTCGAGGAGGCGGTCGCACGCATCCCGGATTCCTACTGGTACGCCAGGATCACGGAACATCTGGATCGCTGCGACAAGGCTTACCGCGTGTCGCAGATCTTCCGCGACGAAACGCAGCCGCAGCCCAGCCGGATCGAGCGCATCACGGGTGACACCGAGCGGGCGATCTATCAGAGCGATCCGGTCAAGGCCGATCGCGACTACTGGGAGATCTACCTCCGTGAGGTGGATCGCCTGGCGGAAACGCTCTACGTGCCGAACTACCGGCGCGACGAGGTGCGGCGGTATGCCTTTGAGCGTGCCGGCGCTGAATTCATCATGGCCGTTCCAGGCCCAGCCGATACGTCGGTGGGCACACGGCTTGTCCAATACACAGGTTTTTCCAGCTGGAGGTAGGCGATGTACTGGTTGTTCGGCCAGGGAGCTCAGATGACGTCGCCCCGCCAGCGGCGCGCTTCGCAGCAGCGGGCCAACGTGCAAAAGGCCGCGAGCGGTCGACCCATTCAGCTGCGTGATGCGGCTTTTGGCGCGACGGTGCCCGGTGGCCCCGCCTATGGAGCCCGACTCAATGGACGCCAGGTCCTGGTGCAGCCGGGTGCTGCCGCCGCAGGAGCCCTGGGTACCGGATTCGGCCGGGAATGGAACGCCGCGAAGGGCGTCAATTTCGGGGGACAGACGCTCTATCCGGCGGAGCTGAACGGCAACGTCGTTTGGATGCCAAGCCGCAGTAGTCAGCCCACCCAGCTGGAGCGCACTTACGGCGCTGGAGCGCCGGGTGCAGCGCCTGCGCCTCGCCCCAGCGCCCCGGCTACTCGCCCTGCTCCTGCTGCTCCAGGTCTTGGAGCTCCCACGCCGATCACCACCGGACGGGGTGCTTCTCGGGAGCGGATGAACGAGATGTCCCAAAACGCCGGTGGCGCCAACATCAGCGAGCGGATTCTCCCAGGAGAGGACGCCGTCAAAGCAGCAGGCGCCTACGCCGAGGCCCGCGCCAAGGATCCTTTCGCTGAAATCCCAGCGCTGGTGGATCAGCGCAGCCAGGAGCACGGCCAACGCGCTGACATCGCTGCGTGGATCGAGGCCAACAAGAACGCACCCAAGGGCGCCGATGGCATGAACATCGTCGACCGCTTCCTCGCCAAGCAGCGCCGCGCCGAGCCTGGAGCCATGCGTCCCACGGATGCCGGCATGGAGCGTGCCTACTCCGGTCAGATCCAGGTCGCCCCTGCTGCTGCCACGCTGAAGGATCTGCCCTACGGCGAAGGTTCCATGCCTGCTGGGGTTCCAGCTGCTTTCGGCTCGGATGGTCGAGGCGCTGCGTTCACTCAAGAGTTCGGTGTCGGCCCAGCCGCTGCAGCCCCCGTGTATCAAGGGCCAGCCCCGGATCGCGAGCCTGCTGGGATGGCCAACACGACGGCCGCCATGCAGCAAGCCTTCGGCGGCGAACTTCAAGTGGTTCCGCAGGCCACCGCTCAGGCCAGCAATCTGAATTTCAACTCGCCTCTCCCTGACGCCAACATGAGTCAGGCGTTCAGCGACGAGACCAAGACCCTCTCGGAGGATCTACTCAAGAGGTACAAGCTCGGAATTCTGGGCAACCAGGGCTTCGCATTCAACGCAGGGTGATCCATGGCCAAGTCCGAACACCTCAAGTACCGCTCCGGCCCTGTGCGGCAACCCCAGGTCACGCCTGACAACGGCACGGGGCACTGGTACGTCGATCGCAGCCGAGAGGCCGAGATCAAGCAGCGCTTCGGTGGTGGACGGGTTCCTAACAACCCGTTGAACTACCAGTCGTTCGTGCCCAACAGCTCGAGCTACGCCAATGACGCGCCTGCCCCGGGTGAAACGTTCCGGCGCCAAAACCCCTACGGCGATGGCGAGCAGGTGGTGGTCGGCACACAACCGGTCCTCACCAAGCCCGATCAATGGGGTGCCGCCTGGCGATCCCCCGCCCCTGCTGCCACCGATGGCGACAAGCAGCCGGGTGGTGCGACCTTCGGGTTTGATCCAGCGCAAAGCCCTCTGGCCCGGTTCGACAGCCAGAGCCGCGCCGCCTTTGAAGCACGCCGTGCCGATTCAGAACCCCGTGGCATGTCTACGGGGATGAGCCGCTTTGGCAGTGGCCCGCAGCGCAACGTCACCCGAAAAGGCAACGGCTGAGTCTCGATAGACTGATCAGGAGAATTGCGGTCGCATGGCAAGTACCTCCACGTCCAAGCAAGCGATGCTGGTGGACCGGCCGCTGCTCTCTTTTGCGCGCATTGGCCCCACTGCGTGTCTGTCGGCCTCGACCAACCTCAACAGCATTGTTGGCACCGGCTGCACGCTGATCGTTGACTGCAGCGCCAATGACGGCGCTGTCATCGACTCGATGACCGTAGTTGAAAATCAGGCCAATGTCACGGCCAGCCGGATCTGCGTGTTCATCAGTACAGCCGTCTCGGCCTCGTTGATCACGGATCTGAACACCGCCTATGTCACAGGCGTCACCATCAATGGCAGCGGCACCCTGGGAGCTCGCACCAATATCCCGCTTCCGCCATTGAGCGTGCCGGTGCCCTGCCTGGCTTCCCCTGCTGCCACGGTGTCGGCTTACCCAAATGAGGTCGAGAAGAAGAACACCGGCCTCTACGTGCCCTCCGGTGCGTTGCTCTACGTGGGCACCGATGTGATCCTGGCCAACCCGGCCGGGACGCAGTTGACCGTGTTCGCCCAAGGCGGATTCTTCTAAGGAGTAGGAGCCATGGCAACCGGCGGCATTGGGAGCTACATCACGCAAGGCGATGCCGATGGATTCGGCATGGCCGACCTGGCTCGCCTCCGGGAAGCCAACTTTTCTGATCAGCAGATCCTCCAGTACCTCAGGGGATCGGGCTACTCGCCCAACAACTACAACAATGAATCCCAGCGGATCGGCCCCACGGCATGGTCTGCCCTGGGTGGTGCTTGGAATCCAAGCGGTCAGAACACCTCCAGCGGATCTTCCAGGCCAAGTGGCAGCAGTGGTGGGAGCGGAGGTGGCGACACGTCCTCCTTGCTGGCCTATCAGCGCGAGCTGGACACGTATCGAGGCGATCTCAGTGATGCCCAGTTCAAGCTGAGCGACTACGAGAGCCAGCTCAACCGCTACAAGAGCGACCTGGAAACCGCCAAGACGCAGTACCAAGATGTCCTTGGCAAATACAACACCAGCTCCGCCAGGATTGACACCCTTGGCCAGGAGCTTGAGAAGGTCAAGGCTGACTCGGAGCTGTACCGCTCCAAGTTGGACAGCTATACCAAGGACACGGTGTCGCAGCAGCTGGACGTCCTGCGTCGCGGCAGCGGCACTAACCAAGGCCCTAGCGCTGGCGGCGTTGATCTCACCAGTGGCGGCGCGAATGTGACCCGTGCCACCCGGCCCAGTAGCGGCGTGAACGTCGTCGCCCAGGTGGACGCCACCGACAGCGTGCTGGATCGTCGTGGTCCCGTGGTGGAAACCATTCGGAGTGGCCCTGCTACCAACCAAGTCCAAGCGCGGCAGAGCTCCTTGGCCAGTGGTCGCGGCTCGGCCGCTGGTTACTACGCCAGCCGCTTTGGCTGATGGCCCGCCGGGTCGGATCACGCCTGAATCGCGGCCTCGGAGTTGGCGGCGTCACCCGCCCTGCTGCTCCCGGGCCCATGGGCACCTACCCAGATCGCAGCCGAGGCGCTGGTCAGTACGGCAGCACGGCGTACCCCTCCGTTATTGAGCAATACAACCGGGCATCGGACTACAAGCGCTGGGTCCTGGGGCAGTCCTACTACTTCGGGACCAACCGGATGTGGGCGGACTATCAGATCCACTCGTTGGCGCGATTCCTGAACTCACCTACCGCTGGCGGCGCTGATGAGCTGGATGCCGCTGGATCCAAGGAGATCACCACGGTGTTTCCCAGTGCCAACAGCCCAGAGAGGGCCTGGTACACCAGCACCCGCACGCGTGGCAGCCTCATGCTCCCTGCTGCGATTGACGTAGGAGACATCACGCTCAACACCTCGGATCCGGACCCCGCCAACCACACGCTGGTGTATCGGGTCAGTGATTTCTACACGCCGCAGCAGATTGCGGTGTACGGCTCGTTCGTCGGCGATCAATTTGAGGACAGCGCCAGCGGTCCGAATTACCCGGATGACCTGATCCGTAAACCGGTGGGCAGCGTGGCGTTGACCCTGATCGCTGCCAACCCTGGCGCGGGGACGCTGGTGTTTGATTTGTCCAGGCCGCACGTTCGGGCCTCGAAAGGAGGGCGGGTCTACTGGAAAGCACCCGCCTACGACCCTGCTGCTCCCTTGGTGTGGAATACCAGTGGATCACGGTATCTGTGCAGCTCGTTCAAGTTCTTCTGTTGCTGCCCGGACTGCCTGGCCGGTGACATCGCTGACCTAGAAGAGCTGCCTGGCACTGGCGGCATCGTCAAAACGTTTCCCCTGCCCAATGCGTCTCGCCAGGTCAACTCTCCTTGGGAGCGGGAGGGCGTGAGCTACTACCGGCAATGGCGTACGTTGTCGCAGCGCCGAGACGAACGCCGTGAGTGCAAGCACATTCATGCTATGCGCTGGGAGTGCGGGGTTCCCTGGGAGGAGCCCAGCGACTACCCGACCGCCGGGGAACGCGATCTTCTAGAGGAGGCCGCCCGCCTGGAGGCCCACTACCGATCCATCGGCCCCATGGATTTTTATCGGATGCAAGGCGTCAACTGGGATCGGTACATCCTGACCCTCGGGGATTCCGTTGGCATGGTGATCTTTCCGGGTGGTGACGTGCGTCGCGGCATTCGCCCCTCTGCTGCTCCATTGCTATGGAATGACGGCGTGCAGCCGGCAGCGGCCAATTGCAGGAACAACGACTGGTGGCTTCCTCGTGGCACGCAGGCACTGCGGATTTTCAATTCAGCAACGCAACGCTTCCAGGATTTCGTCACCAAGGGTGGGGTGGATTACCCGATTCTCGAGAAGTTCAAGCGCGGCCAGCCCGGCGCCCCCGTGATCGTTCCCTAGTCGGGTCTCAGTAGACTGACCCTGCTGGCGTGGGTTCGATGTCGGGCATCCGTGATCCTGAGAAGCGTCCGCTCTATGTGGACCGCAAGAACGGGCGGTTCTTTGCGGAGCCCGTCCTCGGCACGCC
>ERZ869929.293-NODE-293-length-33972-cov-7.106289_pt1 | contig 33972 bp, 88 predicted proteins | sample MGYA00579312_ERZ869929 | MGnify/ENA primary metagenome ERZ869929 (study PRJEB32216, sample SAMN09231818) | wastewater metagenome | place: USA: Maryland | collected 2016-08-09 | study: EMG produced TPA metagenomics assembly of the PRJNA472060 data set (Reclaimed... | reverse complement strand
GCATTCCTGCTGAACCGCTCTTCCGATCTCGTCTGGGGCGGCCACATTTTTTCTTGACATTCGCCCAAAGTGTGCTATACTTGAATATGAGAAAAGCACATAAACAAACAGTCACTGTGATTATAGAGACGGTCAGCGGAATTATAGCTATACCATCATTCTGGGTGGTGTTAGTTGGATTATTAAAGAATCTGATCAAGGGGCTGATATTGCTAATGTATTAGGAGCAGCCCGCTCCTGCGTAGCTAGTTGACTTTTCGTTATGTCGTGCTATAATACAGTCAGTTGAGTTTTTACATTCAGGAGAATTTTATGTTGACAAGTCGCCCAAAGGTTGGTATGGTAGTAAGTGTTCTTTACCCTGTTCATGGCCACTGTAATATTTTGCAGCGACTGGACGGCGTTATTGAGAAGGTAGCTAAGGGCCCCAATGGCCGCTATCTTGTTCTGAAAACAGACAAGGGATATCGTTCATTGCTTTTTAGTAAGATTGTGGTACGATAGTAACCCTGTTGGGGACCACCACCCAACTTAGGGGATCGGCCCCGCCAGACCCCCTCTTTTGGAAAAAATAAAAACTCGCTTGACTTCTGTTGTCGGGGTTGTATAATAAGAGGACAAGGAGAAAAGAAATGAATTTGATACAAATCGAAAACAAAATCAAAGACCTTCGAGAAAATTGGAGCAAAGCTTCTAATAAGCTATCGGCGATTGTTAATAATCAAAATTATAGAATCGCCTTAATTGATGCTCGCGACCCTAGTAAGATGATTAATATCGGTAGCTTGTTCGATGAGGCAACTTGGAAAATCCTTGAACAACGCGCCCGCAACGAATATCAAGCCGCAGATCAAGCTATTACTGACTTTGAAAAGAAATTCGCTTGACAACGGGCGGATCAATGGTATAATTAAGACATAGAAGAGAAGCCGCCAATCCAGCCTAGAGCTGGTCGGAGAATTAGAGAAAGGGCCCTTCTTATTGCTAGTCTTGGGGCATCCGGTATCATGAGCCGGTTAATTACGCCGGGGGTTCGAATCCCTCGCTAGCAACTTCCGGAAAGCTGATAGCTTAACTATCCGTGTCGTTAGCCTTTGTCACGTTAAAAAGTAAATGCCATTTGGGCCGATGTAAGGCATCCGGTTAGCCGCCAACTTAAAACGCTACTCGGTGTAGTAAAAAGTCCAGTTTTGGGACAACTTAAAAACATCCGGCCTTGGGCATAGGCTTAAACTGCAACCACCTTAACCCACCTGCAAGATGTGAAAAATGGTGGTGCTTGATTAAGAATCTGGTACTCGAAAGAGTTTAGAAATAGCGGATACAGAAAAGTAAGTCGCTAACCAAATATATTTTATAAACTAGGGGGCGGCTCAATTGAGTCGCTCCCTTTTTTTATTTTTTAAACTCTTTTTCGGTTTTTGTGCCCTTTTTTAAATTACAAGAAGAACACGCTGGAACAATATTAGCAGGCCAATTAGAACCACCGCGAGATAATGGTATTCTATGTTCAATATGTAGTTTGTCCTTGGAGCCACAGTAATAACATTGATTGCCATAATAATCAAATCTATCTTTTATTTGTTGTCTGGTGCTTAAGCCTGTTGCATTTTTTTTCATACATCTTCTTTTGTTAGCCTTAGCAACATTTATAGACTTATATTTTTCAGGATTTTTTTCTTTTAATTTTTTCCTAGAAATCTTTATTTTTTCTTTATTGTTTTGATCCCATTTTGAGTTATGTGATCTGACTTTTTCTTTATTGTTTTTATAATATTGCTTCTTGTAATTCTTAATAACGGTCTTGTTTTTTTCATAGTATTTTTTACAAATAACCGCTATCTTTTCTGGGTTTTGTTCTCTATATTCTTTATTTCGCTGTAATATCTTTTCTTTATTTTTATCATAATCTTCTTTCTTTCGCTGTTTATTTTCTTGATAGTATTTTTTTTGATACTCTTTTTGATATTGTTTTTGCTTATCCTTGTCTTTGTAAGTCATTTTATCACCAATAAAAAAAGCCCAACAATCTGGTGATACTCCCTCTTAACGAGAGACAGATTGCGGGCTATAATGTATTATAACGTTTGAAGGTATCACGCTTCAATAATATATACACAATTTTCCCCGATTTAGGGGATCGGGCCCTGCCAACCCCCTATAAAGTAGTAGAAAAATAATACTTGACATTCCCGGCCCCCTATGGTATAATTCAGACATCACAACGATAACCCTTTGGAGCTTACCTATGATTCGATTTTCGCCAGCCAATACTAAAATAAAGGAATTAGCCAATGTTGATGGAATCCGGCCCTATCTTGTTAATCGTCGCGTTTATTCGTTTGACCTACTATCGGGCCATACTTGCCCCTTCGCTGAAAATTGTTTATCAAAGGTTGTCGAAACCGATGGTAAGCGGCGAATTAAGGACGGCCCCTACACTGAATTTCGCTGTTTTTCAGCAAGTCAGGAAGTTGTTTATCCGTCTGTTTACAATTTGCGTAACGCCAATTTTACGGCTCTGCGGCGTAAAAGTCAAGCGGAAATTGAGGAACTAATAACGGCCCATATGCCCCCTGATTTGGGGGTGTGTCGAATTCATGTTGGGGGCGACTTTTTTAGCCCTATTTATTTTCGTGCTTGGGTTAATGTAGCCGCTAAGAACGAAGATAGGCTGTTCTATGCTTACACGAAAAGCTTGCCTTATTGGGTCGATAATCCGCCCTATTCGGATAATTTTGTCCTAACCGCTTCATGGGGCGGTAGAATGGATAAGTTAATAAATAAGCACAATTTGCGTAGTGCTAGGGTAGTTTATCATCCGGACGTTGCGAAAAATTGGGGCCTTGAAATTGACCACGATGACAGCCATGCGGCGGACCCCACAAAGAGGGGTAAAGATTTTGCCCTATTGATTCATGGCATTATGCCCAAAGGAAGCGAAGCGGCCCAAGCAATCAAGAGACTCAAGAAAGAGGATATTAAATTCTCTTATAGTCGATAGCAACCCTGCCGGGGACCACCACCCGGTTTAGGGGATCGGCCCCGCCCAACCCCCTCTTCTGGAAAAATAAAAATCCCCCTTGACTTTCTATTTCCCTACTGTATAATAACTGTACATACCGGGGTAGTGGTGACTAATGGTAGGTCATAAAAGTATTTTTTTATTGGGAATTAAATACTAGTCAAGATTCTGAAAGAGAAGTACAATCTGGATAACAATAAAGGAATATTTGGGTTAATTGCCTTGCGGTTCGATTCCGTCTACCCCTGCTTTTTATTAAACAAAGGAAAAATTTATGCATTCGTTTGAAAGCCCTGAAGACGTTCGACATCAAATGGAACAGGCCCTCGATTTTATGGTCAATTTTAAGCGGCTAGTCAGCGAAATTAACCCCCACCTATATGAGCGATGGAAGGCCGGGGGATTTATGGTCGATAGTAGCATTGTTTCCCATTATCCCAGTGTCGAGGAAGTTTACGAATCAATCGAGTACGACATTGAAGAATTATTTGACAACGGCGAAGACGATGATATAATGGAAGAACAAGAAGAGGATCAATTCTGGTCTCCCCACCCATTGAATAATGATTTAGACGAAAGGTAGTTATGAGCACTACAACCCGGATCGACCTGAGCCCATTTTTTGAAGCAATTGAAGACATTGAAGACAAGAATGCGGGCGGCTGCCTGATGTTCTGTTACGTGTTTTATTTGTGGCTTAAGAAAAATGGCCACCCCTTGGATTCCTTTACTATCACTCAAATAGGATGGAAAGATACCATAGAACATAATATGGCATTTTTAGAAGGAAGGCGGGCTACGGCTATGTCCTCATCTCATTTTGTATGGGATTATGAGGGCGTACGATACGATGGAGAGGGCCTATATTTGGGCGGATATTCATATTGTGACAAGGCCCCACTCCCTTTGTTTGAAGATTCCATTGAAAACTTTTGCCTAAGTGCGTTAAATAACGCTAATTGGAATCCTACATTCAATAGAAACCGGGCCATTGATATTGTTCAAGAGCGTTTAGGATTGGATTTATCTTTAATTAAGAGGTTTTAAAATGAAACTATTAGGTATTGGTTCACAACTGGGCGAATTTCGCGTGGTTAAAATTACGAAATCTGGGGTAACTGTAACGAACGATAAGGGCGTTAACCAAACATTAACGCTCAAACAGGTCGAAAATTTGGTCATTACGGTTGACAACTAGGGCCCTTTGGGGTATAATACTAATAGGAGTTCCCGTTTCTTTCCTATTAGGAGTTTTTTAAATGAAAGTAGCAAATGTTTTGGTCTTTTGGACCCCGTCAGTTTCAGGGGATGTTGTATCCCAACAAGTTGTTCTTAAACTAGCTTCTGGTGAAGTGGTTCAAGAGCAATTGCTAGATCGCTCTGTAGATCAAGTGACCTTTGTTGGTCTACAGCAATCTACCGATTATTTGGTAGAACATACAGTAACAGACGGCGTTAATTCCGCTGTTGCGACTCTACAATTTAACCTAGGTGACTTGGAGGCCCCAGCCCCAGTTACCGGCCTAGGTTTCTCAGTTGTTTCAGTTTACGACGTTGAATAACGATTTAGACTGACGGACTTGGGGGTGAGCAATCGCCCCCTTTTTTTATAGGATAAAATTTATGTGGTTTGATTCTCTAGTTTTTTCTTACCAGATTCTAAGATTGTCAAACGGCAAGAATAGAATTTTAATAGATTTACCAATAACCTTTTGGTGGTGCCCTTATGAGGTAGTAATAAAAGGAAGCAAGGGGAATACGAAAAGATTATTAGTCTCTGATGAATTGGGCGAGTATCTTATTATTACGGCCCCCGATGGTTGGCGTCTTGAGGTTACAATAAAATATAGGGGCTGGTTATGGAATAGGGAAAAAACAGTTAATATCTCAATTCCAACTAGATTAAAACCAGTCACCAATATAAGATACAAAATTGTATGATCTTATTTATTATTCTAATAATCGCCGTAGGCTTTTTAGCAGAGTATTGTAAAAGAGAATAGGCGGCCCCTGAAATAGGGGATCGGGCCGGGCCGACCCCCTTCAAAGTGGGGTTTGGCCTTTTTTTATTTTTCTATTTGACTTCTTATATTCTAGTGCTATAATTCATGCATAACCAAGTCGGTTATAAAACTTTCTATTGAGGTGAATTATGGTTGCTAATGTTCAAACAATGTTGTCGGTTCGGGAAACTCCTTGGCATCGTATCGGCAAGGTTGTCGACACGGCCCCAACAACGGCTGAGGGTATCGTTCTGGCGGGCATGGATTGGGAAGCTCTTGAGAAGCCCCTATTCACGCGAGAATCGATTCTAGTGGACGGCGTCGAGCAAGTGTCTCAACAGCTTGTCAAGGGCTACAAAGCGATTGTCCGCAGCGATACGGGCGTTACGCTGGGTGTTGTGCGTGGTCGTTATACCCCACTACAGAACCGTGATGCGTTCAATTGGTTCGATCCATTTATTGAGAGCGGTGACGCTAGCCTTGAAACTGCCGGTGTTCTGGGCGACGGTCAACGTGTCTGGATTATGGCGAAAATCAACCGAGACCCATCGGTTATCGTTCCGGGCGATGAAATTTTGAAGTACCTTTTGTTGTCCAGTTCCCACGATGGTAGCTTGGCGATTCGAGCGGGCTTTACCCCCATTCGAGTGGTATGCCAAAATACCCTTTCGATGGCCCACAGCGATAAGAAATCCAAGCTTTTACGTTTGAAGCACACGGCGGGGGCTAAGATCGGTTTGGATAAGCTTCGCGATACAATCAATTTGATTGACCGCGAATTCGAAATGACTTCGGAACAATTCCAATTCCTTGCATCGAAACAATTCAACAAGGCGGACCTTGAAAAGTACGTCAAGCTTGTTTTGTTCAACACTGAGGGCGAATTGTCAACGCGAGCTAAGAACACTTTGGAACGTGTTATCGCAAAGGTAGACCAACCTGAACAAACGCTGGCAGGTGTTGCCGGTACATGGTGGGCGGCCTATAATGCAATCACTGAGCACCTGTCTCATGATGCAAGTCGCAACCCTGAAAACCGATTCACTTCGCTGAACTTCGGTGTTAACTACAACATGAACGCCAAAGCTTTAAAGGAGGCGTTAACCTTTGCAACAGGGGCCTAACCTACTATTGCTAGCGTTAATTATCCTATCCGTTCTGGCGGGCTATATTAGTAAAAGGAATTAAGATGGGGGCTACCCGAAAGGGGGCCCCTTTTTTATTTACCTCGATTTAGGGGATCGGGGCGGCCCGACCCCCTCCTTTGGATTTTTTATTTTCTGCTTGACTTCTTTTCTTCCTAATGTATAATAGGGGCGTGGTAAGTATTCTATTGAGGGTTATATATGAAGATTGAAGTTGGTAAGAAGTATATTGTTAAGTTTCGTGGTGAAGATGTAGAATGGACCCCTCTTTGGGTTGATAGCACCGGTATGGGTTGGGGGCCTGTTGATGACAATATGGTTCATCGTTACCCCGGAATGGATTCTATTAAATTGTGGACACCCGACCCCAGCGAGGGATACGACATATTCGTGTATGGTCAGTCGAATTTTGAGGTAGTACAAAACGGTGATCAATATTATGACGGTCGAGAGTGGAAGAATTCTCTCAACGTTGGATTAAAGCCATCTCAAAAATTTTTCTATCGCCGCCCCAAAGCTAAGAAGCTAGTCCCATTTACTTGGGAAGATAGGGATTTCTTGCGTGGTAAGGTTATTGTTTCAAAAGATAAAACGATGAAAGTAGAATTGTGTATTTTCTGGGAATTTAGGGGAGGTTTTATGGCTAATCATGAGAATGCCGAAACGCTTTTGAAAGATGGCTGGACCTTCGAAGACGACACCCCGTTCGGAAAATACGCTTGACATTCTAGAATCCCGTTGTATAATATAGAAAAGGAGAAAAAATATGGAAGAGATTAATTTTAAGCTTGGTGAGAAGTACGCTGTCGATAAACTAGCAGGCTCTTTTGAGGTTACCCGCAAAGTTGAAGAAAAAGGTGGCTGCTACGCACATGCCTTAAATGAACACGGCATGGAAATTATTTTAAATCCAAGCGGAGTAGCCTATTATTCTGGCAAGGAATATGAAATCTTCGGCTTGTATCAGCCCCTACTAGAGGGGTTCCGATATGTTAGCCGTAAAGAAAAACCAGAAGATGGTATTTTTTATTACAGTACCACGTATAAGAAGTGGATACTAAGACTTGAACCAAAAGTTCCACTTGACCCAATTTACCACAAGACTCTTTACGCACGCAAGATCGAGACCCCCAAGAAGTTGGTCCCCTTTGATAGGGGCGATATGGTATTCTTAAGGGGGAAAATTCTTGCACGAAAAAACGACGCCTCTAATTGGTTTGAAGTGAGTTATTTTGGTGGTATAAAAGATACATTTTTTATCAACGGATTTACTGCCACGTATTTGCTACATGATTACACTTTCGAAGACGGCACCCCTTGCGGAAAATGGGTTTGATTGTATAATGGGGGGGCGGGCAACTGTCCCCTTCTTTTTTGGAGTTTGTTATGGCAAAGTATTATTGTTATTATAACATTCATAAAAAATGCTTTTCTATAAAGTATAAAGGGAAAGTGATCAAGCATCTCAAGCAGTTCTACGGAATTGGCTGTGAATTTATAGTAAGCGAAAAGGGCCGTCAGCGGGTTTTAAAGAATAAAAGAAAATCAGTCCACGCCTACGTTGCCTGTGATATGATTAATCAACCCCTCTTAAATTTTGATGATGGCGTACCGGTGAGGTATAACCCATACGAGGGGCCCCATTTTGTCTGTGGTAGTCAGCCCGTTTTCCACGCCCTCTCTGTTAGTTTTTCAGTAGAGAATAATAAACCAGTTGTGAAGATTAGACACTGATGGGGGGTGATAGTCCCTATCTATCAACAGCAGGCCCATCCGGAGTAGTCAGTTCAATTCTCTTGACAATTCAATTCTATGTGGTATAATAAGGAAAAGGGGAATAATATGTATAGAGTAGTATTAAAGAAGTGTTTGGGCGACCGTGTTCGGCTACATGCTTGGGGTAAAGTAAAAAGAAAATTAAATTATGGAACCGAAAACATTCCATATAAATTGGCCATGTTCTTACAATTAATGCCCAATGGAAACTCTTTTACTAATTCTCTTTATGGTTTCGATCATATAGATTTTGATAACTTTTCAGACAGTGAGAATGTTAAAGTCACGTCAAAGAAGGGTTTAAATCTTTACTTGGTAGTGAATAGGGTTGATTAACCCAATATACTAGAAGCAGCCCGATCCAGAGTAGTCAGCCCATTTATTAGGTGTAAAATGAAAGATGTTCGGATAGAATTATTAAGACGTAAGTTACGGGGTGAATTAACCCCAGAAGAAGAAAAGCAACTTAAAGAACTTCAGAAAAAGTTTAATGAAGAAGTTGCATCTGTTGAAGCGATGTGGTACAACTGGTTAAAAGGTGAAACTCCCAAAGAGTAAGAAGCAGGCGGCACCTTGTCTGTCAGCCTGATTTTAAGTAAAGAAAAATAATCAGATATACTATATATAGTTACATATTGTTACATATAGGGGGCCTCCTATACTATTAGTAGTATGTAGCTATACTATATTTAGTAGTTACTTCATTTGGTCTAAATTGTGTATAATTCAATAAATTGATTATTCAATTCTCGAATTGAATTTGAATGATTCAATTTCTCGATTGAATCTAATTCAATTATTGACTTGTGTGGTTTTGGCACTATATTTAGATTTGGTGTATTGACTTGTACATTCCCTTATGGTATAATGGCCTATTATGCGAAGCTTGTACCTTCGAGATCTCGGTTCGATTCCGGGTGGGGGATTTTTGGGAGAGTAACATCTCCCTTTTTTCTTATAGGCGGTGACACCGCTAAAGTATTAGAAGCAAACCAATCCAGAGGAGTCAGCGGAATTATGAAGAGTTTAAAAGAACAGTTTAATAGTTTTATCACAAACTTTAGATTTAATAAACCTATATATAGTGTAAAAAATGATTGTTATTATACTGTAAGAGATGGGCTTAATAAAGGGGTTATAAACGTAAATATTCAAGAACATTATCCAATAGATGGCTGGCTTTGTGATACCCCAAGAAATATTCAATTTTCACTTAGAATACAAAAATATGGAAAATCTATCTAAAAAAACCAACAACTTTGTACGTGGTCTTAAATTTAGTCAGCGTATATATAGCGACAGATATGAGTGCTATTATACGGTTGAAGACGGTCGAATCGCCGCTAGTTTATCTATCTATAACCCCATAGACGAGGCTTTAGGCATGTTTCCTATAGATATCAAGACATCAATAAGGCGCAAGATAGATGAACAGTCTTAAAAATACAATTTGGGATACTTTAATAAGACCGCATAGAAGATTTCACTATGACCGCAAAAGCACTAATTTATATGTAATAATCTTCGGGTATCCATTTCTAGTGTCGAAATTTGCCAAGGTTAGTACTAATCCAATAAAAGATATTTTAAATAAAAATGAAACCGCTAAAAAACAAATTCAATAAGCCAGCACGCATCCCTCTTTTTGGAGTCGAGATCATGCTTTATGATGGTCAAGATATGTGGACTTTTGTTCGTGGCTATAAAGTAAAATTAGAATTAGTTACAGGCTACATTAACCCAAAAACCATAAAAATAAGGTTTTAATGGCCAATAATTAGGCCCTGTCTAGACCGCCGGTTTTTAGGTTCATGTAGGTAGATGCTATTAGTTATATATAGTAATAGTATATATAAGTAATAGAGTCTGTTACAAACCCCATATAGAAGAATCTTAGATTCAAGTTCCAATTTCGTATTAGCGAGACCCCGTAAGGGGCATGAACCACCTAGTTGCTCCGCAGCAGAGCTAGGGTTTGTTGGGAGCTAATACTTCAATTGACGGCATTCTTGCGAAGAGACGTGTTCCGCTGTGTCACTCTCTTAATGATGTGTAGCAAGTGGTCGTTTTCTATTGACGCCCACAAGCCCGTATAACAACTCTAAGAGCCCCATGACATACACTCCTTTTGTGTTGGAGTGCCAGTTATTGTCAGGTCTGGCTACCCGACCGGCCTAAACTTTACAGTAAATAGTTACTGCTCTTCTTCTACTACAAAACTTTGATGGAAGTGGCGGAAACCCAATGAGCCCCGGCGGTCCCCCCAGCCTACTCATTTTTGCCCTTTATTTTTACAAGAGGTCTTGTACGAAGACAATTCTTCTCATACTATTATACACCCAAGGCCCCCAAAAGTAAAGAATTTTTTGTAAAAGAGGCGCTTTTTTCGGCCCCCGCTGTTAATATAGTTACATAGGAGGGGGCACTTATGAATGTTCTTATAGATTATGAAAACGTATTTTTAAAAAACAAAGGGCTGTGGTCTAAGTTGTGTAGCGGCCTATTTGAACAATACAATGTAGAAATTTTTATCTTATGTAATAAAAAAGAAGATTTTGAAAAAATCGATAAATACTTATACTCTTGGGGTGTACGAGGGGCCTACGTCTTCAGGGACCAAAAAACACCTGATGAACTTTTCTCTTATATAAAAGAAAAAATGGATGTGTGTATAACGGGGCGCGAGACATAATTTATGCTAATCTTATAATCATGTAAATGGGCCCATATTGCCTATTTTTTAAGCATCTTTAGCCCTATTTTACCTCTTTTTTACCTAAAATCAAGACTTGACATGCGATTTTTGGGGTGTATAATAGGGGAAATTCTTAAATTTGGAGATGTTTTGAATGAAAAAGAAGACTTTTGTTTATCAAATCGAAGTAAGAGCACGCCCATCAGAAGAAAAAGAAGATGCTTTAGCCCTAAAATTGTTAGAGCAGGCATTGGATGATGCTACCTATTATTTGTTTAATCAAATTAATGAAATAGAAGAGTGTCTATTCGGGCCAATGTCAGAATCAGATTTGAAACAAATTCGACGTTTAAAGAAAACAATCAAGAAATACATTAGAATAAAAGAATCTATCAACCTAATAGAAGTAAAAGAATAGAGTGTCCGATTTCGGACACATTGTATCAAAACCGGACACATTGTATCATTTTTTGATACAACTTGGTGGGCGAGGCCCACGTTCAAAATAGAAATGTGACATACCCAAACTACTCACAAACCAATCTAAATCAATACCCCTTATTACAGTTTATTCTATATCATATACTACTATTATTCTTTCTATACTATATATGTTTATTGAGCTTATCGTATTATTGCCTATTTTCCTTGTATTTTTATGGTTTTTTGGACTTTACAGGCTTACAATTAAACGTGCCAATGATATCCTAAAAGAACACCGTAAATTCATGAAACAACTCAATTCAGAGATTTCTCTAAACAAAGATCGTAATCCCCCTTGACTCTTTTCTACCTTCTCGTACAATATAAAACAGGAAAAAGAGAAAAGGAAAAAAAGAGGAAACGGGAGAAAAAATGAAGTCTATTATAAGAGAAAAAGCAGAAAAAGACCCCGCTTTCTGCCCAGACTGCACAAAATGTAATAAAAAAACGAAAAGAGCTAAGCCAACAAATAGATATAAATGGTATTGCTTTCGTTGTAAAACAATATACGATGAAAATCTATTAAAGGTAATTAAGAAAACTGTTCCAGATTCGATATCATATTGGTATTGGCAAATAGACCCTGAGAATAGACCAGAACTTATTGATCATGAATTTCGTGATAACATACTGTTCGCACTTTCTAACAAATTAAATAAAAATGAAAAGTAGAATAAGACAAAGAGCAGAAGAAGACCCGGCCTTTTGCCCAATTTGCCCATATTGTGAACGTTCACGAATGCTCATGTTGTATTCTTTTATGTGGTTCTGCCGTAAATGCGGGCGTGTGCATGATGAAAATATTTTAAAAAGAATAAGAAATCCAATTAGAATGTTTGATTTCCCACAACGCAGAGGTGAATTTTATTTGGCGATTCCTTATCCAGTAGATACCCAAACGGCACTGGCGAATAGATTTAGGGACTTTTAAATGAAAAACCTACTTGACAATGTTCATGATAGAGTGTATAATGATATGAGAATATGTCTTAATAAAAACCAACTAGGACTTTTGTTTTTTTCTCCGACTCTTACAATATTTATTGCTAGTAAAGTAGATGAAGCATTTAAACAATATTATACGTTATCAGATATGGAGTAACATAAATACAAATAGCGAGCAATATAAAATTATTGCAGAGTTTATTGTACGGGGCATGTTGTCTACGCCAGTTATAAAATCGGCTAAGGATTATTTTAAACAAAATGAAAAATCTAGTTGATAATGTTCATGTTCGAGTGTATAATGATATGAAACTAGGTATTGGAATCCACGCAGTTAAATGGTTTTTCTCGCCTGTTTTTTTAACTTCTATTATACGCAGACTATCGGACCCTTTAAAACAAAATGAATAAATTAAACTCAACTATAGCTTTAACCATTTGCGAAGACGCTGAGCCATATGCTATTTTTTATTTACTACCTTCAAGTAAATCTATTGTTGTTTCCACTAAAAGGGGCCTAATAGCTAAAATAAAGTGAAAAGATTATCAGAAAAAATCAGCGGAATGGTTTGGATCGATATGTCTAAAATAGACGAGGCGTTTTCCTATTTTATCGTATTTCTGTTGTTAGAGATGGCTGAAAAGGAATGGTTGGTATAATTTTAAATGAAGAAACTAAAGAAAACGCTAGAAAAAATAGTATGGGCCGATATTCGAGTGTATGATACAATATACAAGTTTTATTTTCGAGAGTTTATTATAGATCAAACAGAATTTAGTTTAAAACAAAATGAAGCCCGTAAAGAGAATAATAATAAATCAAATAGAGACTGATACTAAGAAGTACAGCACTTTATACTATATTCTAATTAGGGACTATTTGTTTACTATGAGAAATCAGGTGTATACCGGTATAAAACATGAAATCATTTAAAGAAGATATTAAATATGAATCATATTGTGTTACGAATGATTTATTTAGAAAAATTGTTTCTGATGTTCGGTATCCAACTACTTTGTCACAACATCTCATTCTTAGAATTATTAAAACAAAAATAAAAAATGAAGTCGCTAAGACAAACTATAAATTCTGAATTTTACTCATTGACAAATATCAGTTCGTTGATACCATATGTTGAAAATCATATGACCTATAATAAGTTTTTTAGTAAACTTTATTCTTTACCTAACCAGATTTATTTTAGATTTGCGGATTATGAAACAGGCCACGAAGAACAAAATGAGGCCCCTTAAGAAAACTATAACATATAGAATACACCGTTTTATTTTGTGTAATAGCGAAAGATGCGATAGGGTTTCTTATTGGGCCGATCTGGGCCCTTATCGTATGATTACAAACCAGCTACAGCTTTATTACTTTTGTAAAAGAAGTATAAAATGACTCCCGAAGAGCTAGAAATACGAAAGTCAGCAGAATTAGACCCATTTTTTGAGCCAAGATGCTTAAAGTGCAACTATCACGAAACTTATAAAGAATCCACATTTAGGTGGCGTTGTGGTTCTTGCCTATGTACGCATATAACAGATGTAAATAAAATGAAAGTTATCAAAATAGAAACTACCCCCCACTTTCTTTTTCATAAAATATTAAATCATAGCAAAATCTATTACCAGTCTAGATCTTTAAAGATGCGAATTTATGGGGCTTTGTATAGATCATATGAAACCATTAACTAAGAAGATAGATGATCTTGAAAAGGCCGTTAAAGCAAAAGTAATTTATGGAAATGCATATAGGGGCCATTTTTGGCACGAAATATTCTTAGAACTAGTAGATAGTTTGGGTTCTCAAGCCTTTCAATTGCTTTATTTAAAATTAAATGAAAAAACTTTCTAGCATAATAAATAACGCACAATACAGTATCTATATTGACTTATTGGATTCTATTGATACAATACCAAGTATAGCCGTATGGGCTTTTGGCCCGATAGATAAGGTAAATAATTTAAAATTTAGAATAAGAGCCTCTCTTAAAAAGGATAGAGAGTGAAATCATTAAAAACAAAAATAAGAGAATTGATGCCTCGTCCCAATAGAGACACATGGATATATCGAATTATTCGACAAGACAACAAACTCCCAATATGGTATACTACCTTAGTTATATTTACTAAATTATATAAATGAATCCACTAAAAAGAAAAATAACTTATTTAATAAGTGAACATAAAAACTTTCTAACTTTTTGTTTTGAGAACACCAATATTGATATCAATAGATTATGAATTGATCGCGAAGCAAAATATAGAATCTTTGTATCTATTTATTGGAAAATGTTCGAATTCAGTGGCCGAAGTATAAAATATGAAACTGCTCAAACGGGCGATATATGACGAAATTGTTAGAGTTGCGGTTGACACACTCAAACCAATAGAAGCAACCAATGGTGATCAGTGGCCCCACTTTGATCCGTGGCAAGAGCCCATATTTTATGATATAACAAAAAACCTATATGAAAAGATTTATAAGAAAAATTAAATACAGAAAAGAAGAAATCGCGAATAGTTTATTAAAATCAACAGAAAACAAATATATTTTTGTAACAAGGCAGTTGACTCATGATATTTTTAGTTTATTATTGAATATAAGAGATGAACTCCCTAAGAAAAGAAATAGCCTATAATAGTCAAATCATTATAATGGCCCTATTAAAAAAAATGAGTCTCTCAACAGATGCCCGCTGGATGAGTGTTGTTTTTTCTAATACTATTCTTACTTCTATTAAATTTAAAATTAAATGAAGCCGATTTATAAAGAAATAAATAATCATATTGAAAAAGTTTCTGAATCTATGCTTGAACTCATGAGGTATGCGGTCGTTTGGGCTGATACGTCTTTAAGATTTGAAATACTAGATCAAATTAGTAATAGGATAGATGACGCCCCCTTAGAAAAAAATTTTAACAATTTTAACAAATGAAACAATTAAAATTCACAATTGATCACCTACTTCTTGACTGGGTGTACGATACGACAGACCCATTGTTTGACGCTTGCTGCGATTGTTTAGCTATAAAGATTTATATGAATAATGCCTTAACAAGAGCTATTAACGATAAAATAAGAAAACATGCTAAAACCCGCCTCCGAAATCTATAGCCTACTTGACTTTGTAGAAAGGCGATATAAAATAGACAATATCGTGAAATACTATTTGATGGAATGTTTTTTAGTAGATAATATTCGAGATATCTTGGGCAGCCCGTATGAGAAAACTAACTCCTGAAGTAGAATTATTACATAAGACATATTTATGGAGGCATTACCTAATCTATGAAGACAAAATAGAATTTCAAAAAATTAGTTGCAAATATGATATAAAAAGACATTATATTTTTAGGTTTTTATGGTACAATTAATTAAAACAATTGATGATTTTGTACATGAGTCTTCTTTCATTAATGCTAAAAATATTAGATTTTATTATAGGTCATACGTCACAACTATAAAGGCTTCTACTATTTTTATTAAAATACAAGAAAAAATAAAAAATGACCCCGCTTAGACTAAGACCATACAGCGATTTCGAGGATTCTATATTTGTAAAGTGTAATAAAGTAGCGGGCGTATTAGAAATATGGAATAAGTTTGATGATAATTTTAGCCCGCGACCCCTTGACTTTCGTATTCATTCGCATATAATAGATAAGATAAATGAAGAAACTAAAAGAAAATATCAGAGAAATGGGGTCCGAACTATATTGGACCTTTACGACAGATTTCTTAGAATGTTCCGTAGAAATAAGCAACCCCTTTCGTTATAACGCTTATATATCTTTAGTAGACAGGGTACTAAATGAATCGACTTAAAGACAAAATACATGGTATAAATAGCTTAATGTTTGAAGCCTTTGCCTTGTTAATTTGAAATTCTTTAGAATTGGGCTTTTTTAATGTCCGTCATATATCACAAGAAATCAAGCACGACTCTCTAAGAAATTTATCTGCTAGAGTAAAAAATGACTAACTTATCTGTTTTATTGTGTGAATATGGAGAATTAGAGAATAACATTTATAGGAGAATGTTTGGCTCTGTGTATCGTTCAGAGACTTGGGGAGTGCTTAATGATAAATCTTGGTTTATTAAAAGAGTACCCAATATAACTAAAAGGATATTAAAAAAACCAAATGACGCCTCTAAAAATAATGCGTGATTACCACTCATTTGAGTACAATTTATGTGATAGTCTTTGTCTTAATTATGTAGGCGTATGGGGAGTCTGGGCAAAATTTCATAGATTATCAACTAATATGATTATTTTACATGATATCAAACAATACTTAGAAAACAAAATTGAAAATGATTAGATTAAATGGGGCCTTTGAAAGGAGCGGGTGGCTAGAAAGTATAACCATTTCTATTTTTCTTAGGAATCATCAAAAGATTTCGGCCCATTGGATTGCTTTTCAAAATAACGCTAGTATAATGAAAACGTATACTATCAGAAAGAATATAAATGAGTCTGTAAAGAATTTGTTTAATGAAACGACTGGACATAACAATTAGGCGGCTAGGATTTGCAATACATAACTATCCATGCTCTTCTTATTTTAGAAAAGTGTGGGGAAGATTTATTTATGAATTTGATATACAACGCCCCATACGTAGTTTTGAAGAAAATTTAGTAATAATTAAAAAATGTTTTAAGAAAATTTTATACTAATGAAATCTCTGTGCTTTGTTTTGTGTGAAAACGGAACTATAGAAAACAGTGTATTTGAAAGCATTCGAATCATGAAAAACAATAAAGAGATGTCATGTAATCTAATTAATCATTTTACTTTTAAATTAGATTTATTAAGAGAAGATGTTTACAGAATCACAAGTGCTATGGCTTATGAAAAAACTAAACGCCTATCTAAGTGAATACGGTGATCTTGATATGAGTATCTGTAATGCCGTAAAAAGAAAATATGGAGACGAACTAGGAATTGCTATGTATGGTAAATTTAATCGTGGTATAATGTCAATTTTTGACTTTGTTCTTATACAAAAAATAAAATTAAAGGAAAAACAAAATGGCTGATGATCTGGGCGACCGTATGAAGTTATATGAATCCGCAGAGGCGGGGCGTAATCTTATGCCCCTATTACCTATTATGGCTAGATTAGATGGAAGGGGTTTTAGCGGTTTTACTTCGGGTCTTGCTAAGCCCTATGACGCCCGCTTATCTAACTTAATGATTGATTGTCTAAAGTATCTCGTAAAAGAAACCAACGCAAACTGTGGCTATACTCAGTCCGACGAGATTACACTAACTTGGTACTCGCCCGATTTTATCAAACAAACCTTCTTTAATGGAAGAGTAAGTAAGCTTACCTCTATACTGGCGGCGATGCAATCTGTTTATTTTAATAGTAAACTAAATTGTATCCCAGAGAGGGTTGACTGCATGCCCTTATTTGATTGTCGTGTGTGGAATGTGCCCACCCTAGAAGAGGGGGCTAACGTCTTCTTATGGCGAGAGCAGGATGCTATCAAGAATAGTATCTCGATGGCAGCAAGGGCCTATTTTAGTCATAATGAACTACTCAATAAGAACGGCCCCCATATGAAGAGTATGCTCCTAGAAAAAGGGGTAAATTGGGATGATTATCCCGCCTTCTTTAAGAGGGGAACCTATGTACAGAGACAGAAAGTGTATAGGCCCTTTACGCCCGAAGAGATCGATAAGCTGCCGCCCAAACATGCCGCCCGAACTTCTGAAGTAACTGTAGAAAGAACTGAATATGTCGCCCTTGACATGCCGCCTTTTGGTAGTATACTTAACAGGGCCGAGGTTATTTATTCCGGGGCCGAACCAAGATACAAAGACTAAATCCATATCTTATTTCTAAAAAATATCCATTGTATGTAAAATATTGTCAAGGTATTTATATAGAACAAGATATAGGAGATATTATTTTTAGATCGCTAAATGCAAAACTTAAGAAAAAAAATAGGTAATTTAACTTTTCTGCCAAATACATGGTGTGTTAAAACAAAATTTTTTATTTCAAGAGTATGGGCGTGTAATGCCCATGTACGCCTATTACAAAACATGGCTAAGCTTAGTTTAAAATATGAAAAAGTTAAATAGTACAATATTAGATCAATATCAAATACTTTTTGGTTTTCGATTAAAGCCACCATATGATAGTTTATATATTAATACAATGACCACTATTTATTTAAAAAGTAAACTATATGGAATCATTAAGTAGAAAAATATTAGATCAGCAGAAGCCGCTTTGTAATTTTCGACTAAGGTCACTATTTAGTTTTTTATATATTCGTAAAGTATTTGTTGATTTAAAAGAGAGGGTTTATCTAAACTTTCAATATTATGAAGAATCTAAAAAAAGAAATTTATAATTTTGTAGGTAAATATGGGGCAACTATTGGTTCATTTTTTCCACCACACTCGTTTTATTATAGCCCAATAATTGCCAATAGAACATATTTTAAGATAAAAGCTTATGCTAAAACTAAAACGCACAATACTTACAAATCTTAATGTAGACGGGTTTTGTCCTTTATTAATAAATCTAAATATATATTTTAAAAGATATTATGCTCCCAAATTTTTAGCTTCTCGTATAAAAGACTCTGTAATAAATGACTCCCTTAAGAAATTACCTACGTTCAATAATTCCGATTTATAGCCTTGATCTAAAATTAGAATACGGCACTGAACCCTATCAATATTTTATTAGTAGGAACATGCCTTATAATATTAAAGAATCTGTATATCTTGTAATAGAGAAAAATAATGTTTAAACAAATAAAAAAAGTATCTGAATCCATTAATAACGACAGAAGCCCGCAAGACGTAATGTGTTCTGCAATGGAAGAAGTGGGCGAGTTGGCTAGAGAAGTCAATATAGAATTTAGCAACAGCCACAAAAAACCCGGCAAGGATGGTGTAGTAGGAGAAATTGCGGACTCTATTATCTGCCTGATGGACCTTCTTCACATTACACACCCAGAATTAACAGAAGAAAATTTTTCACAAATTATTCAAAACAAGTTGGAAAAATGGAAGAGAAAAGCTTGATAATCGCTGAAAAGCGTGTACAATGTCTCTTGTGTGACAAAAGCATGGAAGAGTCTTTTGATGGGGCGTTTAAGTCCTATCAGCCCTATGGCGGCGGTGAGATTCAGTTTTTGTTTGGTTATGGTAGCCTTAAGTTTGACTTAAGTATGGAAACTACCGTATATAGGGGCTTTGTCTGTGACGAGTGTGCGGAAAAGCATGTACACAAGATGGTTAAAACAACATTAGGTGAAATCGATGAAAACTGTTGAGAAGACCACTATTAATAAAGTGTCTAAATCTGATATTGACTCTCTTATGGCTGTAGCTGAAAAGGCTATGTCTCTTGGTTTTATTTCTGATGTTCCAACTATCAAAGTAGAGTATGGGGCTGTATATAGACAGTTGGGATTAGATGTTCCTGCAATCAAAATTATTTGTGAAGATTGTGATCATAACTTCTGGATTGGTTTTTACATGGGTATGAATTGGGGTATAGATCATATTTCTATTTTTCAAAATGGTGACGAATGACTTGGGTAATGGTTGATATTGAAGCAGACGGGCCGATTCCGGGTGAATATTCTATGATATCATTCGGGGCCGTTATTGTAGAGCCCGGTTTAAGTAGGACATTTTATGGTAAGTTGCAGCCTATCTCGACAAGATATGTCCCAGAGGCCCTAGCTGTAAGTGGTCATTCTAGGGATGAGTGCTTTACGTTCGACGCCCCGGAAGAAGTCATGTTAAATTTTGAGGCATGGCTTGACAAGAACTGCGACAATCGTAAAATGTTTGTAGCAGACAATAATGGATTTGACTGGCAGTTTATCAACTGGTACTTTCATTACTTTTTAGAAAGAAATCCCTTTGGGTTTAGTTCAACAAACTTAGGCTCTTTGTACAAGGGCCTTGTAAAAGATACTACTAAAAATTTTAAACATCTTAGAAAAACTAAGCACACTCATAATCCAGTAGATGACGCTAAGGGTAATGCAGAGGCTTTGTTAAAACTTAAAGAAATGGGGTTACATATCAATTGGTAAAAGAAAAATGGATAGAGGCCGCTATCAAGAATGGCTATTCGAAAGAATCAGCAGAGCTAAATTATAATAAAGCAAAGGAACTATGGGAATGGATAAAAGAAGATACGGCCAGTTTGGCTACAGCTTACTTAATAGCCTTATCTGATAAAGAAATTAAACTTAAAATAAGAAATGATGCCGCAGAAAAGGGTGTTGAGTTTACGCCGTCTGAAATTAACGATATTTCCGTTGTTTTAAAAACAGTATTGGAGGCAGTATGAACGAAGAAGAACAAGATCGCTTGATGTATTATATCTATCAAAAATATGGGCGACCATCTAGGATTGATCATGTAAAGGTTACATTATATCACGGATGGAATGTGGGCAACTGCCAAAGGGGGCGAGTCTTTGTTTATCATTGGGTTGATTGCCCAAATGGCGGCCCTCAAAAGATAAATATCGCTAGTTATTTTCTAAAAAAGCTTGACAAAACAATTCGTGTCTATACAATGAATTGCAATCGTGACCCTGATCTGGTTATTTTACTCTAAGGAAAGTTATGAAAAATACAGTTCAAATTTTAAAGGCGCTTGAAAGAATGGGTTATCGCTTGGAGTATGGTAAGGGCTCTATTATTAAGATTTACCCGCCCAAGGGCCCATTTTATAGTTTCCACAATGGAGAGAAGGGCCTACATCCACTACGACGATTCGCTAAAAAGAACTGGGGGCTTGACTTAGAAAATGTCTGATAATGAACAAAAAATATTAGGTTTACTTTTAGGCATCTTTGTTGCCGATCTGTATTGTGAATATAGAATTTGGCACGCAATATACGAGTTAAAAACTGAAACAGCCGAACTACGAGAAGCAGCCCAATACTTTTATGACTTCGAAGAAATTTAGTATCGCCCTATTGACACTTTCTTTCATTTGTGGTACAATAACATGCGTGATGATTTCGACCTAGCTTACTTTTTGTCTTTCATAGCATTCATCATGGCATTTTTTTCTTTGATTTATAAGGTTATATAATGACTAACGCAGAAATTTTAGATCATCTCCGTAAGACTGTTAAGAACTTTGTTGGTGTCCGCGATAATAACGGTAAAGACACCTTGATTGTTCACAAGGGCGACCCAGACGGCCCATTTAAGTCTTTGCCATACCCAAAAGATTTACCTAAGTATGATTGGAGCAAGTAATGGAAGAGAAGTTACCGGGTTGTTTTGTTGTATTTTTGCTATTCTTGGCCTTGGTGGCTATAGGCTGGGGTGTAATTGATGCAACTTCTACTGTAACCGAATGTGGCACAGCAGTTGTTACTGAAAAATACTATTCTGAGTATTACGTCAAACAAGATGGACATTACAATGGAAAGTCTTTTAAGTTCTACGTTAAAGTAGAGAGAGACGGTATAGTAGAATCAGTAGAGACGCCGTTTCAGACTTGGGAATTAGTTGAAAGGGGCCAAACTGTTCCAGTAAAACAAAAGACGAATTTTCTATATAGTAGAAAGTATGTGGAGATACAATAATGGTCTTAAAACCTATTCCTGATCATCTAAGAAAAGAAAGAGTAGAGTGGATCGATTTAGATTCTAAGACTTTAGATGGACCCATTGATATTATTATTGATCGTCTTAAAACTCATAAAGATGATGGTGTAGAATCCATTAAGGTAGAAGAAAGCTACGAATCTACTTACTTTTATCTTCTTAAAAAACGCCCAGAAACCGATAAAGAATATCGAGAAAGAGTTAGACAAGAAAAGCTAGAAAAAATTCGTCAAGAAAAGTGGAAAAAAGAACAAGATAAATTATCTAAGCAGCTAAAGAGGGATAGGAAGAGACTTTATTTAGAATTAAAAAAGGAGTTTGAGTCATGACCATCGATGAACTACTAGAAACAGTTTCGCCCGAAGTAAAACAGGCTATTGAAGATATCTGCGACAGGGCCGGAACTTGGGATGCTCACTGGTCGGTATTAAAAGCCGCTGGTGAACTGCTAGCTAATGAAAGAGTTAATTCTTATAGATATTTACTTGGTTTAGATCGGCAAAAAAATGATCAAAATCCTTGATAACGACTTGTTTTTTATCCGCGACGATGTACAATCAGGCATCAACTTGGGCGATGGACTGATGCGATACAGCGTCTTTTCTAAGGTGCCTTATAGACGACTAAAAGTATATGCGGGCCCCAAAGAGTGGGCGATTCAACAGTTTTGGCTTGAGTACGAAGACTTTATTAAGGAATTAGAAGATGACTCGCGACCGTATTGATTATGCCCTTGATATTCAAGAAAAACACGAATTCCAATCCACTTGGAGTTGTTATGATATTAAGTTTAATACTAAACATAATTTACCCCACTCTACTATTATCTACAGTAAGCACTGGGGTAAACCCGTCGAGGTAGAAATCGCCGGAAATACTTGGTTGGATGTTTACAAAGCCGCAGACGAGTGTATAATTAAGTCGGGTGATATGCACCACATCTTTATTGAGGATTTTCGTCCTACAAAAGATGGCAAAATGGAACTTTTAACGGGATCATAAGATGGATAAAGAGGCTGGTTTGATTTTTGCTACTGTCATGTTTTTTGCATTTGTTTTTGGTTCTTTTGGTTTTGTTATTGGCTCATGGGCTGGTCAATATAAGTCCGATCAATTACACTGGCAAGAACTTGTTAAACGTGGCTACGCTGTAGAGGTTGAATCCTCCGCAGGGAAAGGATATAAGTGGAAAGAATGAAAGACTATCTAAAACCCGCCGTAAACAAACCAACTAAGTTACCGCCGCCCCCTCCATCGGCAAGAATAAATCCTACTAGGTTAAAAGTAATTATTCAATTAGCCCAAGGACTTATAAAATGGTGGGAAGAACATGAAAAACCAAATCTTTCTCAAAAAGAAATTGATTCATATACGCTTAGCGAACCCTCAGATGTTGCTATAGCTAGGGCCCTTTTGCAAATTATCGAAGATAATAAGCTTGACTTTTCGTAACAGGGCGATATAATGATTTCAGTGTGTATAGTTCTAACTATAGTTATTTGGGTTTTGGTTGCTATAAAAGGTTCGAAGATTGAAAAATCTTATGGACTGTTTGATGATTTTTTTGTAGGTCTTCAGGGCCTATTTTATGTGGGTATAGGTATTGTCTGTACTCTTGTTGTTTGGTTAATTTACTTTATCGCTAATTAGAAAAGAGAATTAATATGTCCGATTTAGATTTTTTGGTTAATACTAACGAATGGCCTTTTGGCGGAGTATATTCTTATTGTTGCCTTAAAAGATACAAAGAAAAAGGCAAAATGCCAGAAGTTGGTTTTTTAGTTTTTGTTTCAAAGGTGAATTGGAATGTTCGAACCGGCAATATTTTCAGTGGCGGCGATGGTGGTGTTATTGAATATGATTCACCAGAAGCAATTTTGGCCGATGGTTGGGTTGTAGATTAATTTTATATAATAAAAACGAGGAATAAAAAGGAAAAATTTAAATGCTCTATCATAAAATCAATTCAATTTTCAAGCGAGATATGTCGCTGCCTAACAAGCCCATGATTATGGGCGATTATTCTACTGAAGAGCTAGCATACTTGGCTAACAATCAGTGGCTATTCACCGAAAAGGTGGACGGTACGAATATGCGTATTATGTGGGATGGTGCTAATGTTACTTTCGGGGGCCGTACCGATAATGCCAATATTCCTTCGCCCCTACTAAATCGCCTCAATGAACGCTTTATCAAGCGAGATTCGCCCCTTTTTATCGATTTGGCCCTTGTGTTTGGTCTAACTCCTGCTATAATGTATGGAGAAGGATACGGGGCCGGAATCCAGAAGGGTGGCGGCTATCGTAGCGATCAAGATTTTATCCTATTTGATGTTCTTATTGGCGACTTTTGGTTAAAGCAAGAAAATGTTGAAGAAATTGCCGGGTCTCTTGGTATTCCTTTCGCTCCTGTTGTTGGAGTTGGCACTTTGTTGGACGGTGTTAATCTTGTTAAAGATGGTATGAAGTCTTTACTATACGATGGCCCTTCCGAGGGTGTTATTGCTAAGCCTATCGTACAGATGTTTAGCCGCAAAGGCGAAAGAATCATTACTAAAATTAAGTGTGTGGATTGGAAATGAGTGATTTAATTAAAGCCCTTCAAATCTTTCTAAAATACGGCGATCCACATTCCCCTACCCATTGTGAACATGACGTGTTGATGGTTAATATAGATTATAAAAAAGTCACGTTAGAAGATGCAAAAAAATTAAAGACATTAGGTTTTCATTATTCTAGTGAATACGATTGTTTTATTTCTTACAGATTTGGCTCTTACTAGAAAACAAAGTGTGGCGTAATGTAGGAATGGTACTACATCCTTTTAGGTTGTCCTAGATGCCGGTTCGACTCCGGCCTTTGTTTGGTAAACCAGCGGCATGGACAGTGACATGCTACTTCCGTGTGCGAGAACGGGCCTTAGCGGGACACCAACGGCATGGCAGTAAATAAGGACTGAATCGATTCGCGGTAAAGTCAGTCACGAATTCCGTATCTATTGGGTATGGTGAGTAGGTGCAACTCCTATCTGGTTTATTTGAGGACAAAATGAAAACATCTTACGTAGTAGAATATACAATAGAATATTATTCCAGTATGTTTGATATGAATATTGAATACGAATCTAAAGAATTTAAAACTAAAAAAGAGGCCCTTAAATTCTTAAACACATTATTACTTAATGGCAAACCTATTTATCCTTATTTCGATATTGAATTCTATAAAAAGATAAAATTAGATTATGAGACTGCCGACTGATACCGACACCACTATCTATATTTTAGAAGAATCTATTTATAATCTCAATGAGCTTATCATTAAAGCCCAAGAAAAATGGGGCGAAGATGTTGACATTTCAAAAGTATCTGTTATATTTGAAGAGATACAAGTCAAGTGTTTTGGGTACGATCAATACGACCCAGCCGATTATATTAAATACTTTATTTTAGAGAAAGTTTTATGAGCGAATACATGTTCGGTGTTACATGCCAAGAGTTTAAGGGTGTTAAGTTAGCTAAAATAAGAAAGATAGCTAAGAAGCATGGGGCCGAATTTGTTTCTTATAAATCGCCCGGAAATAGTGTTCGCGGCTGGTTTGTCACTAATAATAAAGGTGAGCCATTCAATAGTCGAGTGGCTCAAAGCGTAAAGACAGAGTTGCAATTTTTTAATATTGATTTGTAGGAAGAAAAATGTATATCGCGATTGATTTTGATGGAACTATCGTTACCCATGAATACCCTGAAATCGGGCAAGATATCGGGGCGCTTGAGTGGCTTAAGAAATTTCAAGAGGCTGGGGCTAAGCTTATCCTATGGACCATGAGACACGATTCAGAAAAATCGGGGCCTGTTTTAACAGATGCTATTGACTTCTGTAAAGATAATGGTATCATGTTCTACGGGCATAACGAAAACCCAGATCAGCATTGGAGTGATTCCAATAAAGCTTACGCCCACGTATATATTGATGACGCCGCCTTTGGCTGCCCCTTGATACAATCCGCAGGTCGTAAAAAGCCTTACGTTGACTGGTCTGTTGTGGGGCCTACTGTGCTAGATTTAATTAAGGAAAAATATGAATAGTCCAAAACCAAAATTTGATTTATTTGATTATGTTAAAGTAAGGTTTGATGGAGAGGTAGCAGGGGAGCCCGTATCAGTATATAAGAAGCTTTATGTTCTGGGTATTGATGGACATGTTAGTATGGGTGATCATTATTCTACGGGTTATTATTTTCTTTATAGATTATCGGATACTTTTGTTAATTCATACAGATATACAGATGTATCAGAAGACAGGATTACAAAGATAGAAGAATGAAAATTTATTATATTTATGACAATAGGGAAAATAGATATATATCTAAGCCTTATACTTCAGAGGGCGTTGCCAAGGCTTACGTAGCCCATTTAGGTCTAACAAAAGACTGCGTGATAAAGCCCAATAAATATTTTCAGACTCTTAAGCCACATGAGGTTAGCTCAGCTTTCTTAGAACATGCAGGCCCTTATGACCGTATCAAATATAAAGATCAAACTAGATTTCAAGTTAGAATGTTTGACTTAGAACAATTGAATTATGAGGTAATATGAAAGAACCAAATTTTGAGCCGCAATGGTCCGTATTCTTACAAAAAACTAAGGACAGGGCCCTTGACGATAGTAGGGAGTTGTGGTATAATAGGGCCAAAGAAAGACTTGAGAATAGTCTTTTTGAGCAGAGTGATATTAATATAATTTTGAGAATTATCTTTGAAAAAGATTAATATGATTGTTCAGATTTATGATTGGTCTAATTGTTTAAGTTTAGATCCAAGATTTAAAAATGTTGATAGTTCTACTTACGAGATTGAGGTTAAAGAGTTTAAAGATATTTTAGATTTTTCGACCGAATTTGATATTATGTTTAGTCGTGGCTATGTTTGTTTTGATTACTTCGGAAAAAGATTTACATCGAGGTAAAAATGTTCTGGGCCAAATTAATTCTAATCGCCCTATTTGTTTATAGCATTTTATTTAAAATAAGCGTTGTTCGTAAAATAATAGAAAATAATAAAGACAATACTGATACAGTCATGATCTGTATTATCGGTATTTTTCTTCATGTTTTAGCCGTTGGGCTATGTTATCACCTACTGGGCGTTTTTGATTTATCGGGGGAATAAATGGTTGTTTTGGCAAAAATCATCTTGTTATTTTTGTTTGCGGGCGGTATAATCAGTCGTCTAGCTAAGCTTGTTAATAGCGAAAATATTGGAACCGCGACAAATATTGAGAAGGCTAATTTATTGGGGGCGGTGATTGGTATTATACTTTTTATCGCTATTGCTTCTTGGGCTTATTACACTTTGGGCATTTTTACTTTTTATCCAGAAGGAAATTGAAATGTTTAAAGATAAAGACGCCGAATTGCTTTTTAAGTTGTTTATTAAAGAAAATGGTTTGAAAAGCGAAATCAGTGATACAAAACATTTTAAGGTTTGTAAATTATACACCAATAGATTTTGGGGTGGTGATAAAAAAACCGCACATATTGACTTTAACGAAAAAAAGTATTATGTTTACGGGCTACCAGCTACCAATCTTAAGGTTCTTAATTATTTAAACGAACACGGTCATAATTTAGATTTTTATATCGAAGATGATCATCCTAAGGGTGGATTGGATTCCTTTTATGTTTAGTGAAAATACTTTACTTCTTTTAAGGGTTCTAGCTCAGGGGCTTGGATTGGAAGTTGAAGAGGGATTAATTAATATTAAATTTATAAAGAAAGGCTTGTTTTGGAATCAATGTATCGGGTCCGTCTCTATATTCGAGAAGGGCGATAAGTGTAACGAGGGCTTTATCTATTATTTTTATGGATATCCTGCCACAAACGATACTATTGTTAAGTTTCTGAGAAAGGGAGATTATAAAATTATCATAAGAAATGCTTCAGATTTTCCAATAAAATGTTGGTAATTCTGGTTGACAAGGGCCCCCTTTTGGTGTATAATAGTAATACCCAGTGCGTTAGTACAACGGATTAGTATCCTTGTCTGATATACAAGAGACGGCAGTTCGATTCTGCGAACACCGGCTTGGCTTGGGACAAAAAGCTGCGAAAAAATATTTTATCCGACTTGTATTAATGCGTCAGCAAGGTATAATGACCATCAGCAAAAATCATTAAGCAAGGCCAAAAAATAGTCTTGTGTGCTAACTGGTAAAGCAACCGGCCTAAGCAACCGGCCTAAGAAACCGGTGTCTCCTCTGCGTAGGATACTGTCGGTTCGAGTCCGATCAAGACTACTACGGTCCTGTACGCAAGTTGGTAAAGCGGCTTTCCTCAAAAGGAAGTGATTTTGTCGGTTCGAAGCCGACCGGGACTACTGTTTATAGGATTGTAAAATGTTAAGTAAAAAACTAGAATCTGGCGACTCTGTTGGCGTAGCAATAAATTTCTTAAGAGATTCTGTGTTGTTACAGTTGACAGATGACAAAGAACAGGTTAGAATACGTCTAACAAAAGAAGAGGCCGAGAGATTGGCCGAGTTAATAAAAGAATATGCCTCACTGGTGTAGTGGAATTTTCGCACGACTAGCTACGGACTAGTAAGAATGGGTTCAATTCCTGTGTGGGGTACTTGAGGTTGTCCCAAGGTGGGGCGTTTGTCTGCAAAACAAATTCTAGGGGTTCAAGTCCCCTCTTCCTCTTATTTTATAAAAAGATTGTAAATTAATTGGCTCATTGGTCTAGTGGTAGGGCGCAAGATTGTCCATCTTGAAGCAGGGTTTCGATTACCCTATGAGTCGCTTGGAAAATAGGTAGATATTGGTTTGCTACGCGAATCTGCTAAGTTCGTCCGGTTTAAAACCCGGTAAGGGTTCGAGCCCCTTATTTTCCGCTAGCTCATGTACCAAGTGTATAGTGAGTAACACAGGCGTCTTCGGGCGTCTGTAGCAAATGGAGAGTTAATTCACAAAGTTGTGGACACAGTCTTGAAAATTGTTGGTGCGAAAGCATGGGGGGCGGTATCTCAACTCTCCGCTTAATGGATCGTAAACTAGATGCATAAGTAGCCTATTTGGAAAATAGGTGCTCTTAATTGGGCCACACGTTGGAATCGTGTACGATCCGCTTAATTTAATTTAGTTTAGTGTAATGGTAGCACAACGAAAAGGGATCACCGCAATTCGCGGCAGTACCAATCGATTGCGTGAGAAAAGGTTCGATTCCTTTAACTAAATATTGACAAGCCGCACTAATGCGGTATAATAAAGACATGGAGCGTAGGGTGCTGGTTTCCCAGTATAGACTTTCAATCTATATTACGCCGATTCGATTTCGGTACGCTTCACTGATAAATACGGCGGCAGGATTGCCAATGAGACGCATAGCGGACAGTTGGTTAAAGTCGCAAAATTAAAAACAGTAGTATTTGTCTAATACGGGGGATTAGTGTTAATTGGGAGCACATTACACTTGCAATGTAAAAGAATCGATTCGAATTCGATATGCCTCCACTGTCGTCCATTCCTAGTGGCGACTTATATAGGGTGATTAGTTTAATGACTAAAATAAAACTCTTACAAAGTTTAGTAGAAGGTTTGATTCCTTCATCGCCCATTTGTTTGTCTTTCTGGATAAATAAAAGTGACTTAAATGAATAATATATCTTTCGGGCAGTGAAAAGAGAGCCCCTATGGAATATAATATTCGACAGTGAAAACGGTATCAATCCGGCCTAGCGAAGCTGGCTAGAGCAAGTCACAAAGATAAACTTAATCGCGTCTGTAGTTTCAACGGCAAAATAAAAAGCTTCCAACTTTAAGTTCTCGGTTCGATTCCGGGCAGACGCACTTTTTAAAAAGGATTTAATATGAATAAACAAGAAAAAATTTACGCTTCTATACTTGGTTCTATTTTATTAGTTTTTGTTTTTTTACTTGCTTGGGCCTTAATGGATATAAGTAATGAAAATTATAAAAGAATCAATAGGCCATATGCTATCAAGGTAAACAATGAAATAGTTCACAGAAACTCAAAAATTGACATTGATCACAGGGGTAGTATTTTGACAGTATACGATGGCGACAAGAAATATATCTATAGCCAAAATTGGTCTGTTGAATCGGAACCTATTGACGGCGAATAAAAGAGTGATACAATACATGGGCGAGGTGTTACGGTAGCATATTGGTCTCCAAAACCAATGGACAGGGTTCGACTCCCTGCGCCCATGCTTGCCCTTATAGTTCAATGGTAGAACGCCGAGCCGGTAACTCGGAAAAACAAGTTCGATTCTAGTTAGGGGCCCCATATGAAGAAAGTTTTTGATGATAGTTTATGGGCGATGCTTATGATATTCGCCCTATTTGTAGCACTGGCGGAATATAAACCTGAAAAAGAAGAAACTATGGGAAAAAGAATATCTTTAGCCTTTTTAATACTTGCGAATCTTGTATTGTTTGGTACAATGGCATATAAGATTCATACAGTAAATGTAAATAAAAATTCAGTTTGGCAAGAGGCTGTAGATAGGGGCCATGCCGAGAAGTTTACAAGTTCTGAAGGTTTTGATTATTTTAAGTGGAAGGATTAAGAATGTTACTCGACGGATTATCGGCTTTCTCGGTTTTATATACTAAGTATACTTATTCTGGCATGAGCCACAATGAAATTCTACGAAAAATATCTAAAGATTATTTAATGCTTGTTGTGGCTTGTGAAATCTTTAACGATCAAAGTGATGAACTAGAAAAAGCTTTGGAACCAAAAATTGACGAAATAGCACAAAAAGCTATTGATTTAATCAACGAAGAAATAGAAAACATTAAGTCTACATTACCGGCGTAAAACTAGATTTCATAAGTCTGGCTAGATTGGTTCAACTCCAATTGTAGACACTGGATTGGCTGATCACCGATTAGTAAGGTTACTTCACCTTATGAATAACAGAGTGATTTCTGTAAAAAAGAAGGGCCTAAAGCCGGTGCATTTAGAACCGTGAATAGTGGACATGGAGCGAAAGCGTGGAAGTGTTATGCTAGCTAAAAATTACTGTGGAGTAGCTCAGCGGTAGTAGCGCTCGTTTGTTAAACGAAGGGTCGGTGGTTCGATCCCACCCTCCACAGCTAGTAAAATAAAAATAATCTTACTACTTATACATTTTGTGTATATATAAGTATAGGAGATTATATATGCCAGAAAAAACAATAATATGGACTTGTAAGCAACACGGAGAAACAGAATTTGCTTTAGAAAATTTTGGAACTCCTGAAGAAAGAAGAAAATGTAAAAAGTGTCGCACTAACGCTGTTCATCGAAGAAGATTAAAATTAAAACAATTAGCCTTAGAATATAAAGGTGGAAAGTGTCAAAATTGTGGTTATAATAAATGTCCTGCGGCATTAGATTTTCATCACAGAGATTCTTCCGATAAAAAGTTTGGGTTAAGCAATAAAGGACTGACTAGATCTTGGAGTATTGTTAAAACAGAACTTGACAAATGTGATTTGTTATGCTCTAATTGTCATAGAGAACTTCATTTTAAAGAAGATTCCAATGTTAAAAATGTAGAAATTAAAACACATCTAAAACAATGCGAAATTTGTCACAACGATTTCGAGTGCTCTGTTAGGGTAGATAAAAAATATTGTAATAAAATATGTGCTCAAAAAGCTCGTAATATTAAAAGAAGAAAAATAAAATAGAGCTTTACTTTCTATTTTATTGAGGTATAATAGATTGGAAATAATCAAAAAAGGCAAAAGACCGCTTCAGAGAGTATGGTATGGTACATGTCATATTTGTGGAACAGAAGCTAAAGCTGAAGAGTATGAAATGACTAATATTCAGGAGTCTGGACCATATGACTTTAGATCATGTTTAAAATCTATTGAAAAATGTCCATTGTGTAAAAATAATATGTTGTTTTACCCGGCAACTAATGATGGTGATTAATGTCTACTTTAAAAAATATTTCTGATCAAGTGTTATGGTCTTCTGAGTATGAACTGATTAGTGATTTTTATAAAGACAAAAGGGCCAAAAGGTCTCAAGTCCATTATATGAATCATATCAACGAGGGGCTTGTTGTTTTAGGGGCTTTGAAGTCAACAATTGCGGCCCAAAAAGCATATTGCTTGCATCCTCTTTTACAAGATGATAGCTCTGTAGAAGATAATATTCGTGAAGTAATAGACTATACTCATGAATATGTTTTATTTTTAACTATGGAATATCGTAATGTTGCAAATAGGGGCCTTCACTGTTATCAGGTGGCCGATCCTAGCAAAATTTACCTTAGTCCAATAAAAGAAGTTAATGATATGTTAATCGCCGATAAGGTTCAAAACCGTAAGGATTTTTTAATTTATCATTACGGCACCCATCCAAAATCTAAAGAATTAGATCAGTATTTTAAGAACTGGTTAACGGCTTTAGGTGTAAGTGAAGATAGGTATAAAGAATTAGTAGATTTAATTAATCGTTCCGTAATGTAATGGCTAGCATAACATGCTCTTACCATGTTTGTCGAAGTTCGAGTCTTCGCGGAACGACTGGCCTGTGGTGTAAAGGAAGCACTTCATACTTTGACTATGACAGACCTAGTTCGAATCTAGGCAGGCTAATTTCGGAATTTTGATCGTGATATGTTGACAAAATTGAAAGAAGGTGTATAATGCAAGTACAGAAGAAGCTGCTTAATAAAGCAATTGGTCGGGGTGGTATCAAATGCAAATGCTGCAACCCCAAATTTAAAAAACGATCACGGTCTAAAAAGCTAATGAGACAAGTTTATACACAATTAGCAAGAACACAATTGAAACGAATAGAGTTTGAATAACACACTGTTTAACCTCTCGGAGATGTAACTAGATTATCACCAATCTTTTAAATTGGGGAATCCGGGGCAGTGCCGGACGAGAGGACTTGACAAAACATGCGGGTATAATATAATGGTAGTATATTTAGTTGCCAACTAAAATGCGCCAGTCCGATTCTGGCTACCCGCACTTATGCCACTGTAGACCAATGGGAGGAGTCGCTATGCTTAGAACATAGACAGTGTGAGTTCGAATCTCACCGGTGGTACTAATTATTAAATTTATGAACTAAATTACACATATTGATAAATTCGTCTTTAGTCATATTGCCTTTTGCTCTATTAGCCTGTTTGGTGCATAAGCCTAAATTGTCGATAGAGTTATCTCCTCCGCGAGAACGGGGGACAATGTGATCAAATTCATATGTGCTTGGTTCATTTATATTTATAGGAAGACCAGTAAGGTAGCAGGTTGGGTTTGGCCCGATTTTATTTAGCAATTGTTCTTCTGTAATCATATTATTTGTAGTTTGTCCATTAAAAGTGTATAATTTACGATATAAAAATATTGGATCTTTAGTTTTAGTTTTATTTTTTGTTAGACTGGAAGAATCATTAAAATGTATTAATTTTTTCAAAATTGCACTTTGTAATGATCTATTTTTTTTAACTCTTTTAAGTGTTTTTTCTTTACCATTTTTAGATAAATAATAAGTTACTGTTCCATTAGAACATTTTAGTTCTTTAGCTATTTGTCTATAAGATTTGTTTTGAGAACGTAATTCAAAAATTTTGTCTGAAAGAGTTGACATTTGTTATCCTTTGTGTATAATATAGCGAAACAGATATAGTATATATACACAAAAACACGTTTCGTTCAGCTAAAAGGATATTTTATGTTATCAATTCTTTGTAGTGAAAATTTTGAGTCAAAGGTGATTCAGTCTAAAATCCCCGTTGTGGTTGACTTTTGGGCTCCTTGGTGTGGACCATGCAAGAAGTTAAAACCATTATTGGAAGCAATGGATGCAGAGTCTAATGGGACTTATAAGATTGTCGGAATTAACACTGACGAGGCGGCTGAATTGGCTGCTAAGTTTGATATATCAAGTATCCCAACCTTAATTATTTTTAAGGATGGTAAAGAAGTAAGTAGGTTATTAGGAATTCAAACAAAAGAAAAAATATTAGGTGCGATTAATGAGTCTATTTGAATTAAGACAATGGTGGGAGTCTTTACTACCTTGGTGGGCTCCGTTTATAGTCCCAATAATAGCTATAGTCGGATTATGTGTATGTTTTATACACTCCTTCTTGCAAGGTTTGTACGATTCTTATAAAGCTAAAAAAAGATTCAAGAGAAAGAAAGAACAAAATCCTCGAAAAGAACTTGACTAACAAGCCTTATCGAGGTATAATAAAGTACCTGTGGAGCAGAGAAGACTTACTCACAGGTCTACGAAA
>ERZ869929.292-NODE-292-length-33981-cov-24.883924_pt1 | contig 33981 bp, 57 predicted proteins | sample MGYA00579312_ERZ869929 | MGnify/ENA primary metagenome ERZ869929 (study PRJEB32216, sample SAMN09231818) | wastewater metagenome | place: USA: Maryland | collected 2016-08-09 | study: EMG produced TPA metagenomics assembly of the PRJNA472060 data set (Reclaimed... | reverse complement strand
AGCCCATTTTCCTATAAGATGCAACTTCTTATGGGTGGAGATGATGAATGAGTTTCGTATCTCAACCAGCTAAATTTTCTGCTACAGTTACACCTTCGGATGTTACCAACTTAAGTGCGCCAACTACTTGTCTTTACATAGGTGTAAGTGGGGATGTAAGTGTACAGATGGCAGGAAATGGGAACACGCAGATTTTCGCTAATGTTCCGGTGGGTATTCTACCAGTTCAATGCACTCGCGTAAATTCTACAGGAACATCAGCTACAGATATTGTGGCGCTGTGGTCTTAATCCTAGGAGAAATATATCATGTTTGAATTCCTTCGCGGTCGCAAAACAATTCCGAAACCACCGCCTCCAGATACTTCTGCACGCCCACTTCCGCTAGTGGCTGAAGAAGTACGAGTTCCTGGACTCATAGTCCCTGGGATGGTTCTTCTAAAACCTAAAAAATGGGTTACTGTCCAAGGGCATGTTGGTATTGTCACTTCCATAGATTCCTCAGGATACGTAAAAGTGGATCTTGTGGATAAGGATGGATACACTGTAGAAACTATTCGTCGACCGGTTGGCCAAGTATCTCTTGCTAGATATCTGGAAATTCCAGAATCTCGCAGAGGTGACCAAGTAGTTGCAGCTACGAAAGGATACGTATAATGGCACTGCTAGTTCCAACCGTAGGCAGTAATGTAATCCTTGAGATTATAGTTAACAAAACTGCGGCCCAAAACCTTGTTGCCAAGCTGTATAAGAATAACATCACTCCAGCAGATACTGACACTGCAGGAACTTATACAGAAGCTACATTTGGTGGCTATGCTGCAATTACGTTAACTGGTGCATCTTGGGGAACTGCAGCTGCTGAGAGCATTGCATATGGTTCCCAACAAACCTGGACCTGTAATGCTGTAGCCACGGATGATATCTATGGATACTACATCATTCAAACTACTTCTGGAATTCTCATGTGGGCTGAGCGAGATGCAAGTGCTCCGTTTGAAGTTCGAAATTCCGGAGATGCTATCAAGCTGACTCCCACTATTACTGCTGAATAAGGAAACATCATGGCACTTACTTCACAACAATTAGTTGTTCTTAAAACAGCTATTTTGGCAGAAACTGATCCCGAATTTGTTAGTTATCGTGATAACGGTCAAGTACCTAAGATGGCTGAGTGGTATAATAAGCCAAATTCACCTGAATTTACTGTCTGGAAAACCTTTGTAACAACTGCTGAGGTAGGTAAGACAGTATCATATATAGCTGTAGAAGCTATGACTGATGCTAATCGTGTAAGAATTACTACATTTTATGCAATGAATCCTATTAGTTTCGAACCTCGCGCTGACATACGAACTTATTGGGCAAATACATTCTCTGGTGCATTAGGTGGAGAAGGTGCGAATACTCGACTAGCTCTGGAAGCTTTATGGAAACGTGCTGCACCTAGGGCTGAAAAATTGTACGCTACAGGTACTGGATCAGTTGCTTCGCCAGGGACATTAGTATTTGCCGGAAGCATAACAGATTCTGATATTCAGCCAGCTTTGGCCTTATGAGATGATATATGGCTAACCTAACACGATCAGGTTATCTAACTAGTGCCGTATCTATTGCTTGGGCATCTGGACAATCTTTAACATCTTTAACAGATAACGAATATACAGACCTATCTGATGAAATAGATAATAGTACTAATAAGTACATGTTTGCTGACATCGAAATTGTACTTGGTTCGGCAGCGTTTACTGGTACCGATTCGGGCATTGAGATATATCTTATTACTTGTCAGGATGGAACTAACTATCCTACATGGACTGGAAATGGCACTACAGATGAACAAGAAAACAATGGATTCTTTGTAGGCTTTGTCAGTACTACCGGAACAACTGCTGCACAACGAATGGTATTGCGTGATGTAGAATTACCTAATGCAAAATATAAATTTGCTTTTAGAAACAGAGGTAATGTAACTTTGGCAGGTAGTGGTAATACAGCTACTTGGCGTCCTCATACTGTAGCTGCATAAGGTTTTATAGTGGCCATCATTGATTATCAAAAGCCGTGGACTCGGCAGCCACAAATAAAGACAAAAATAAATTGGAATCATCCGCTGACTACGGGATTACGTGCATTATTCTCTGGAGCATTTCCTGGGTTTGATTTAGTACATAATACACAATTCTTAGTTAGTGGATCACCAACAAAATCAGTTGGGGCTGCTGGGCGAATCATCACTACAAGCACGGTTGGTGGTAGTTATGATGGATGGTATCCACCAGAACAATCAAGTGGCTCCGGCAGTGCAAATAAGTATGATATCTTAACACCGCCGTTAACTTTATTTATAGTAGGTACTGGCTCTTCAGGAGTAAACTTCGGTGCTGGCATTACTCGGGGTAATGGTTCGGGCACTCCAGCATATTCTCTTGGGTTCTGGGATGGATCTTTTGAGGGTGTATTTGCCTACTATAAAACTGGAAGTGGAGAAGTATCTATTTCTCCCAGTGTAACTGGAAGCCCAACTGACATAGGTGTGCATACCGCAGTACTTACAGTGACTGCAACCAGTGTTACTGCTTGGCTAGATGGGGTATTGGCAGATACAGCAGCCACTCCGGCAGGTAATATATACTTAGAATATAATGACCAATATAGATGTCTTAATTTAGGGGGCGCATTTACTAATGGCCCAGGAAGTCTTTCTTTAGCTGGAGAGATTGGCGGAGTTGCTTGGACCCAGAAAGAGGTATTAGAATTCCACTCAAATCCTTGGGCATTCTTTGAACCTCAACATATATACATACCAGTTGCTGGTGGAGGAGCTGCAGAATATACATTCGCTGTTTCCGGAGGAGTTTCATTTGCAGGAAGTGCAGCACAGTTACGAACTCGTATAGCAGTTCCAAGTGGAGGAGTAGCTTTTGCAGGCACTGCACCAAACTTACGCACACGAGTTACAAGTTCCGGGGGCGCAGTCACATTCAGTGGCACTGCCCCAATCACTAATGATAACATCTATACAATCACTCCAAGTGGAGGTGTACAATTTAGTGGAGCAGTTCCTCAATTGCGAGAAAGAGTTCTATCACCCTCAGGTGGAGTAACATTTGGCGGGAGTGCTAGATTAATATTCGTTCCAGTAGGTGGTGTAACTCAACAACCTACAAGAATTGATGTTGGCGTCTCAAGAGTAATAGGAGTCTCTTAATCATGACAATGGATCTTACTAAATATCCGGGTGTTAACGCTTTCTTTGATCTTCTAACTGGAGAATTGCAACAATTCAATCGGTTAGCTGGTGGGCCAATATGTGAATATGCAGTAGTGACTAGTGATGCTACTGGACTGAATGTAGCTAACGGCCCTGCCATTTTGTATGGTATAGTTCTTATTGCTGCAGGAACTATGGCAAGCGTATATGATGGAACTACAGCAGTAGGTAATGTACTTATTCCTAGTACAACAGCCAGTGTAAATTTTGGCGGTACAGGTGTACTTTGTGTGAATGGCATTACTTGCGATTGGACTAGTGGTACTTGGCTAGTTCTATTTGTACGCGCTGCGTAATCTAGGAGTATGTCATGACAATATATTACCTAGATAACAACAATGGTAATGACAGCAATGATGGATTAACCCCACAAACTCCTTGGAAAGAACTAACAAAGATAGCAACTATTACTCCTGGAGCTGGCGATCAATTTCTACTTGAAGCTTCCAGTGAGTGGAATTATCCTATCTCTACAAGAGTAGTTATTCCAAGTGGAGCAGCAGGCACTGAAAACAATCCTGTCATAATTGATAGATACTATAGGAATGCAGCATCAATTGGCAGAAAGCCTACAATCCAGTGGAACTATAAAATCAAAACTACTGATTGGACATACTCAGCACCTAACAATGCTTGGGTGTATGTAGCTCCATTCTCAGTTGGAAGTCCTTGTCTTGTACGCATTAATGATACTTGGCTTGCCAGTTCCTTAGGTAGCGCATCTTTACCATTAGCTGGTGTAAATGGAAGATATACCAATAGTGGAACTAGTTTCTATCTCTACGCTCCTAGCACTACTAACCCTACAAGTTATTATGGAGAAGTACTTCTTAGCTTAACAGATACTGGATTCTTCACCGTATCCTCTGGACGCGGCTGGGTTAAGTTTAGAAACCTTAAATTCAAAAACACTGGGGCTGGCATTCTTGTCTTCTCAGGAACTGCCTCGCCTGTTGGTGTCACAATAGAACACTGTGAGGCAGATACAGTATCTAGAGTTTTTGCTTCAGCTTCCGATACAGTTGGACAGTTATATCTTACAATTCTGAATAATTACATAACCAATTATGGTTCATGTGCTATTCAGCCAATCAATACTGGTGGCGCTGGCGGCATTCGTTGTGAGATAGCGTACAATAGAATTATCAATGGAGGTTATGGACAATCACAAGGTGCCATTTATCTTCAGGCGCGCAGTCCCGGACAGATAGTTCGTGTGCACAATAATTATATTTATGGAGCAGTTCGCGGCACACTTGGAAAACCTTATGATGGTTGTGCAATTTACACTGAGACTGGTTCAGATAATGTATTAGTATATCAAAACATAATTGAGAATTGTTACCTTGCATTTATAGATAACAGTGGTAGAACTACTCGCTGGTTCTCAAATCTATTATTGAATTGTCATTCAGCTATGTGGACTAATGATGATTTGAATATTGGATTGCGACAACATTATTTCTATAACAACACTTGTTTGGTTGGGAATACAAATCTTCAACCTGCAGCAGGACTTCCGTTAGATAACTATGGGTGGATAGATGTAATTGATGTAGGCAGTGCGGGTAATTTGTACATTGTCAATAATGTATTCTATGCATTGACAAGTTATCTAGCTCCTGATGCGGCGATTAGGTTACCTAATATTGGATACACTGGAACAATTGAAGATAATGCTATATACAATTTCTCTGCAGAAGCTAAACTGAATTACACACCGTTCACTCCAGTTGTGATTAGTGGAACTATAACTGCTGATCCACTCATTTCAAGAACTTCTGGGGAGATTATTGATTCGAGTTCTCCCATTAAATGGGCTGGTACTCAATTGAATGTTATGAAAGATGTACTTGGACATCAATTTCATTTTCCTCCAAGTATGGGGGCAGTTGAATATTCACCGCCTAGAGTTGCAAGAACATAAATAGATACAAAAATTATAGACACAAAAAAGCCCCCAATTACGGGGGCCTTTCTTTTTGTGCCTTCAAACCGTTGGAGGAATTACAATAATTGTTCTCATACTCATAAGTTTAGCAGTAAGCATCTTACACAGATTCAACATATCATCTCGTGTATATGTTCCGGCTACAAGAATCTTACAGTAGGCTGCGATTTCTAAGATTTGAATATATACATCCTTATCTGCCTGATCGTGAAGAATTTGTAAGAGATTTGGGTGATGTTGAATTTCCTTGTGAAGGTCAGTTAGCTCTTCTGGAAAGAACTCGTAGGCTGGATTCTTCAGATTAAGAGGTGGAGGGAATTGTTGAGGGGTAGAATCACTCATGCTAGCTGCAGGTTATGATCACTCAGACAAATCATCAAATCTTCTGCCTGCCACTGTGCGTCATGCAATGCATTATGATTTGCTTTTCGTGCAGTAAATCCGCACACCTTATAAATTGTTCGACAATCTCTTACATTGTTATACTTCCAAGGCACTGGAAGATACAGAGATTGATATGCATGAGTTAAAATGGCTGTATCAAAATCAGTCCCCTTGCACCAAATGATTGGCTCTGCAGTGAAGTATTGTGCTAATGATTGAATCCACTGCCCAAATTGTAACAGCCCAGAGTGCATATCAAGAGTTCCACTAGGAATTGGCATTGGTTGCTCACTCCACCACCTCTTTGTATCTTCTGAAACAGTACGCGCATGCTGAGTTGTAGGATCAAGTTCCCTATAAAATGTCATATGAGGTTCAGTAATAACTACTGCACCGATACTTAGAATTAAAGCACTTGATTTAGTATCAAAGGTTTCGATATCAACCATTACATGTACTTTGTTGTCCATATAGTTTCCTTAGTGACTTATTGATTGCGGACTTACGATCATATTCAGCTTGAGTCTTTCTAACTACGGGGACATCTCTTTGCTCAAATCCCCATGTGTAGATTAGAAGACATGCGCCAGTTTTAGATGTTCGGCGCCTCTCGCAAATATAGACCAACTTTTTTTCTTTCCTCATCAGGTATCGCAACCACTTCCTTAGTGTGGAATCTGCGATACCTGTAAGTTCAAGCAGTTCGTGTCTTGAATACTCTCCATTGTTTAGATGATAACACAACTCTGCAAAAGCTAGCGGGTTTGCAGATTCCTTTGTGAATTTAGTTTTTGTCGGCCCTGGCTTGCGCGGCTGCATCTGAATAGTAGAGTCCTGCATATCTCTTCTCTAGTTTGAGTGCATTGGCTTGGAGGATTTCAGCTCTTGATGTGCCCATACAGGTATATTGATCTTCAGTGTATAGGTACAGATTAGCAATACACTCTTTAATACGTTCTAATTCTCGTGGTTTGATATAGATATACTCTCGTTTGATGCAATCAATTAGTTGTCCTGTCCAATAAATAAATTGATCATCAGTTATGTCAATGCAAGGAGTTGTGCACTCAGCCTGAGTTAGTTCGTAGTGATTAAGTGCAGCTTGAAGATAAAATTCATAGTCCCCAAACTCTTCAAACTCATCCATGTCATCTTCATACAGTTCTCCTAGCTCACCAGCCAGCCCAACTGCAATATGCAATGCATTCAGATTTTCTGGCAATGGCTTCAGCAGCCTTGCTACGAACTGATCGTATCTAATATTTTCCCTTGGCGCGGTTGTCACACCAGGTTCAGTTGAGACACTTACAAAAATTGATGGGTTCATACCTTCATATTCCTTTCTTCTTCCGTTAACATTCCATAATCCACATACTTCTCTAGCGATTCATCAATCAATCTCAGCTTCGGCAAGAATCCGATATTCGGAATTGATTGAATCTTGTCTGCTTCCTTGAGATTCATGAGAACATCTCCAAGTTGTTGAATCTTTTCAAAGTCCTGATGCACTACCTTCCATATATCTTTAAGAGTTACAGGGCCAGGAGCATCATAGATAACTCCTAGGACTTTATGAGTTACATCACTGTTCTTTGCTAGTCCAAACTCTCCAAGGGCTTTTGGCATGAACGTTTCGGCATGTACAAGGATAGTGTTTGCATATCGAACGACCAATCCATCCACGGTTTTCTTTCCCAAAGAACACATACATATAATGCAGAGTTTAAGTAACTGAGTGAATCGTCTATTGTAATAAGATTCAAATCGTGGGTCAGAGAGATTCCCGGGTGATTTGTATATAGCGTCAAGAAGTTTTCTGGCGTCTCCTGTGTATTCAACTCTAATGGATACATTTGTTTTCAATCCTTTTAGAAAATTAACTAACCATGTAACATCTACAGGGGAAGGATCATCTGGAAATGTGATCCGCTCCCGAGTTCTGTATCCCCAAATCATTAAGAGTCTGGAGAAGAATCCTTGTCCAATAACTTGAGGGGGGAATGTATTTGCTAATGTAGCTGGAGTATTTCCACCTATCATTGTAATAGTCGGATTAGGAATCTGTATACTCTTACCATTCTTAATTTTTGATTCAAAGATGCCTTCGTAATCCCAAAGTTCCCCTAGGTCACTTAAGAAGTCAAGGATGTTATTCCCGAAAAATGTATTGAATTCCCCTGCGGCAACATAGATTGGAGTCACTTCGCTACTACCTCCTGAAACTCCAAATAGATTTTGATCTAAGATATCATCTACTAATGAACCACTTGCACTATGCTGTTCAGCTAAATCTATGTAAAACTTTTCTTTCGTAGTCTTCGAGGGAGCTATTGTTCTGTATCCTGCTTTCTTAAGAATATCTTTTGCTATGTTAATCGCTGTGTTCTTTCTTGTGCCTGCACCACCTACAAGCATTACGTATAGATTTGGGTATATGTTAAAATGCCCATGCTGTATATAATAACTCCTTTCGAGAAAAGCAGCAAGGGCTGTTATAATTGCCCAACGGTGGTAAATCGCTGGAGGCTCAGTATCCAGAGTATAGGCCATATATCTGGAAATGAAATCTTCCTCCAATTGCATGGGTTTGCTTGGTTAAGGTATTAGTAATCTGGGTAATCAGTGCACCCAGAACAAAATCCAACACATACATAATCTCCAACTTGCATTCTGAATGCTCCGCAACCTGGGCAAGGATCTGACATATGTATAGTTAGATCCATGCAAGGCATCATATCTACATCTCGCATTGATACAGGAGTGATTTCTGGGATGAAATCTTCAGGCAGAACTTGTTTTAGTTCAAGGCTCAAGAACATGCTAGCGTCGAGGCTCATAATCTTAGTCCTTTGCAGTTCCGTCAAGAACTTGATGAGTTGTATTATCCCGAATTCGTCTTAGCCAAGCATCCATTCCGTAGATTGCAATATATTGTTTAATCTTAGACTGTTCTATATCTTTATAGTATTCAGAACTTCTAACTGTGTTGATAGGCTTGTATGTATGATCCTGAGTTACCTTATCATGAGTAATCATGTCCCCCAAATCTTTCAATTCCTTCGGCGCACTATCCCAACAATTTAGAGCTCTGTTGATTAGCGCCACAAAATTCGGAATAGATTCTTCAGTGACGGAGATTTTGATTCCATCAATATGGTTTGCTGGATCATTGCCAGCATGAGTTACGGATACGTGAATCATGATTATTAACCTTCCACAGAAATACACACTGGAGGTATAGTTACTCCCCAGCATTCAAGTACAACAAATTCTCCAGAATTTAATTTTTTAAGCTCTTCTGGGGATGGTTGCCAGTAAGTTTTAACTGCAAATAGCCCATCCGCATATTGTAATCTAGTGATTGGTGCAGCTTTACATCTTTCTATGTTAACCCCAGGCGGTGCAGCAAGAACGTCATTATTAGAAATGTGTTGAACTAAATTCATTCAGTTTCGCTCCAATAGGTTGCAGGTTTTCCAGCCTTTCCAATTTTCAGGGCTGCTGGGACGGTGAATGTTCTACTAATTCCAGATACATCGCGGACGCTAACAGGAATTTGCATACATTCTTTGACACTTTCAGCCAAATACTCCTTTCCGTGTCTATAACTAAATAAAATTGAGTCATGGATTTGTGCATGCAATCTGAAGTCATCTGCGTGGGGGAGAGCAATATCATAAAACACCCTCATGTATGCTTCGTTAAGAGTTCTTGCGTTGAGAGATTGAGGGCAGTGAGCGACGTATGCATTGAGATCAGATTTGTTCTTATCTGGCTTTCCAAAACAGTATCTAGTCCAGTCGCCCTCGGCAATGTAAGTGTCTGCGTTATAGTGGCTGAGATTGTATGGTGTATGATGAAAAGCTCTCGAAGCAAGTCGTTGACTGATTGTAATTTCCCTGGCAACTGCTGCGTAGTAGGTTCCATCTGTGTATGGTGCCTTAGGTCCACGCAATTTTGGATAGGTCGCATGAAAACGATCCAATAGATAGGTTGCGATATCAATCGGATCGAAAAGACCAAGCTTCAGAATCCGATTGGCTTCATAGATATTCTCAAGTCCCATTGTATCAACTAGGACAGCGGCTCCCATGTTATAGTTAGCTCCGTGATTAACTCGTTTGGATAAATCTCGTAGCTTTTTATCTTTAGTTTTCTTGGCTGTATCGTCATAGATATCAGCATAAGATTTGCCAAAAAACGACGAAGCATTAACACTGTGGAAATCCCGTGTTCCGGAGACAGCCTCGATAAGTTTAACATCGCCTGCAATATGGGCCGTATCTCTGGATTCTGCTTGTTCAAGATCGCATTCGCCGAGATAAAATCCATCGTCCGCTCTAATTGTTTGGCGAATGACGGGACCGTCTCTAACAGGTATGTTTTGAATATTTGATCCGCACCAGAAAGCATGCTCTCCACTTGCCAGCCTTCCGGTATCCGTCTTGTGTGGATTGAGAGAATAAAGGACTCTTCCTTGGAAGTCTTTGCTGCCACCTTCCCCGGCGTGGATTCCGGTTTTCTTGGCGTCATCATCAGTCCTTAGGTAAGTACCTACAAGTTTACGGAGACCTCGAATATCGAGAATCTTTTCCAGAATTCTGGCGTTAAGTGGATGGCGATAAGCCGCTTTTTTAAGGTCCTTTTCCTCAGTGGACTCAATGTCGCCACATCCGAGAATTTTGAGTAACGTTTTAACTTGTACGGGCGAATTGGGATTAAAGCTCTGGTTACCAAGCATCTTCCGTAACGAGGCCAGACTTTCCTCAATTTTTGTATTGAGTTCCGTCCTGGTTCTTTGCAGTGCTTCTTCATCTCTTTTTAGTCCTGTCATTTCAGATAAGAGGCATGGATACACCAGCGGGAATTCCAGAAGGTAATTTCGTTTCGCCCATTGTGGCATTTGTTCGATCTGGCGAATCCAAACATTTGCTGTGGCCCAGGTGTCGAGCGCATTATATCTGTAGTATTCCTGGAGATCATTTGTTTCTGCCAAATCTTTCCAATATACCACCTTACGTAGGAAGAAGGCATTAAGGAAAGCAAGATCTTTTGGTAGCTCGGAATACCAACTGTGAAAAAGATGTGCGGTGTCCCACAACCATTGTGTCGGTGGAGCGTTATACCTAAGGAGATAAGCATTGTCATACTTCCCGTTCTGGAAAATCTTCGGTACTTCCAATGCATTGAATTTCCGCATCCAGGCAAGTGCCCAATCGGAATCTATTGGTAGCACCAAAGAAATAGTTGTAAGTACATTGCTACCCCGCTCAATAAATATGCCAGTGTAACCAATACAACGGATAGCGAGATTAGTTTTAAAGGTTTCAATGTCTGTAGCAATCGCATATGCACTCTTTAGCTTATCGTAATATTCGGCAATGTTAGTAGGAGTGAGAAGAGCCCATTGAAAAGATGATGCTTCATTCCACGAGTCTGGAGCACATACCTTTGAAATGAATCGCTGTGCAATAAACTTACCATAGGAAACCGTGAACAATTGCTTGAGTGGTGCAATGAATACGATTTCCAGATTCTTGTACGCAAACAGACTTCCTGCGTAATCCGATAGCTTGGGATCATCTTTGATATTCCCTTCACGCTCAAGGAGTTTAGCTAGGATAGCTGTATTTGTGGATACGATTTTAGTGATGGAACGTGAGGAACAATACATCTCTAGATGAGATAGCATTGTAAAGGCTTCGGTACACACATATGTATCGAGACCATTGAACATTCCTTTGAGATGCGGAACGTAGGATTTATCCTCGAAGGTTCCAAGGAATAGAGCTTTACTCATTTTAATTGCAACTTATCGAGAGTTTTGAGTTGCTTTCTAATATCGTCTTCCGTAATGCGTAACTGGTGATGAAGTCTATTAATATCTCCGTCCAGATGATAACAAGTTAACAGTAAATTATTCTTCGGAGTACATCTCTTAACTACTGTTCTGAGATTGTTAAGATATCCGTGGAATCCTATTACTGTTCCAAGAGCTTGTCTTAAGTTTTGTTGTTCTCGCTGCTTGGGAGTGTTCATGAGCTTTCCCCCGTAATAGAGATTTCCACACCAAAGTGCCGTACTTTCGCAGTTCCTGGAATAATTGTGAATACAGAATCTTCCAATCTCAGTGCGAAGATATCTCCACGGTTTACTACAGAATGTACCATTGTACTATTAAATAGTTTCTTCCCAGGAATCACACGCGCATACACTACACCATCAAGTTCAAATGCTTTTAGGATAATTTTCTGGGATGATGAAGTCTTTGGTTCGGAACTTTCCAGTGATGGTGTTGACTTCAATGGAAGGGTTAGTTGTAGATTGTCTCCAATTGGCTTCATTATCAAAATCCTTTAGGTTTGGTTTGTCTTCTGGAGGTGAAGATGGAAGAGGCTTGAAATCATCTGACGGAAAATCTTTCGGTGTTGGAATGCTCATGAATATTCCTAACAATTATGAGGTGGTGCATCCTATTGGACTCGAACCAATGACCAAGGCATTATGAGTACCCTGCTCTAACCACTGAGCTAAGGATGCAAAGGAAACTCTTTGTCCATCTTACTCTTCAATGCATCATAAGTTCTGGGAGTCATGAGGAAGTATCTATTGTATCCAGAACCAACCTGCATAACCTCTGAATCTTTTACTGGATTCCATGTGCCAATAAAATCTCTTGACCAGTTATTGATTTCATCCCTAAAACCTGTAGGCCACGGAACTCCAGGAATGATTTCTTCTGGGAGAATATACTTATTCTTATCGTAAGAGATGTGAATTGGCCAGCCAAAGATACTAGACATGACAACACCTTTTGGTGGGGAAGATACTAATTAATACACCCCATATTTCAGGGGTGCAAGGATTAGAATCCTATTCGTGTTGTTTATTCAAACAGGTCTTGGATCTGGTACCAAGGCATGTCAAGCATGTTCAGAGTTTCCAACTTTGCTTTTTTAATACAAAGCTCTTCAACTCGTTTGCGCGCCTGTTCAATGCGTGCATCAAGAACTTCTTTGATTGTAGGATCACTCTTTTTTGCAGAGCATTCATTGGTTGAGTTAAGGTAGCCCATGATTACACCATCTGGATTGCATCAATATCCATATACATCTTCGTCTTATCCTTATTCGGACGCAGAGTTGTCACAACCAGCACTTCTGCATTATTTGCATCTTCAATGATCTGACGATTCGTCTTACTTGCGTCATCACCGGCAAGCATCTTCAGGAGTTGCTTAAACTTTCCTTGGCCCATCTCATTATCCAGCATGTAAAGAACAGTTCCTTCCATACCAGCAGAGATTGGCTCAGCATCACTACCTGCGGGAAGTTCAACTGTTTCAATACCCTTCAGCTTTACTTCAAAAGAGGGATGCTTATTCACAACCTTTTGTTCAAAGGAAATAACTGCGCGATGTGTGCCAGCAGGATATGGTTTGAACTCAGGAAGATCAGCAAGATCATCAAGAGTACCATCAAGGATGTTGTCAATGTTGAAATCAGTGTTGCTCATGATTTACGTATGTATAGTTACGAGAATTTAAAGAGGAAATCCATCTGACTTACGGGTAAGATGATGTTCTACAATTGCATCAATCTTTGCGTATAGTTCTGGAAGAGTGCCGTTGTTTTCTACATAGAAAGTTGTCTCCGGTGTGTGGAAGTTAGCAATACCGGCTTCACTGGCGTGGTTAGAAATTCCCACATTACCAGAAAAGCCAGGACGAGTAAGATGGATGACAATGCCATTATTTGCGACGATGAAATCGTATTCATTTTGGAATCTCACATCTGGAATTACTACACAATCTCCTGGGGCATAACCATTTTGATATTCATTCAGTGCTCCTGAGAGTCTGCCTGCTAGACGATAAATCCAGAAATCATCTCCAGGAATGTGTGGAAAGTGTCCATTAACTAATGCACCTACATGATTCCTGAACAGTTCAGTACCAACAAACTGAGCCATCATCCGAGGAGTAACTCCCCAGTATTCAATCCTTTCATTCTTCAGTTCCGGAGCATCAAACAATTCCCGATCAATTCCGAATGCTTCAGCACAGCAATCTTTCAGTGGGCCAGCAAATGATTCTCCATATACTTTTTGATAATTACAATGTAGGTATCCTGAGACAGTGTCTTTACCTGCACCTGCATGTCCGTGGATGCCGATGAGTTTTAGGGATGAGATTTGGATCATGCGGGCTCCTCTGGGTTATTTAAAGATGTAGGTTCAACAGGAACAACATATCCAGAATAGTACTCACGCTCCACATTTACAGTTGTAGTGGATCTAAAAGCTGCCTCCCATTCGTAAATATGGACATGACGATTTGGGTACTGTTCAAGATACTTCCTAGCTTCAATCTCTGCATCAACTCTGGTAAGATGTGCTCCTAGAATCTCCCATTCTTCTGGCTTATTGATATCACCTTCAATACAAATAAATGGATAAGACATATTAAGTTCCTTTCTTCAGTACTGCTAGTTTCTGCATCGCAGTCAGTGTTGCTACAGCATTTGTTGCAGGAGTTGGTGCAACTACAATTTTCCTCTCACCGGTAAAAATTGGAATAAGTGAAGCTTCGGTATCTGTTTCAGTTACTTGCCCACTACGACTTCCGGTAAGAATGTTGTTTGCATATGTAGTGCTACTACCTACAATGTGTTTCTTATTCTTCACCTCACAGTAGAATACTTCATCGAAATACTTAGCTGTATTCCTTGAGAAATTCCTACTCCCTGCGGTGGGCACAATCTTATTCTTTCCATCTACCATTTCTACTTCTGTCTCATGGGAAATACATACAATTGAGAAGGGTGCTTGTTGGACATAACTTAGGAAGGTGTCCATTAGTTTTCCAAGATTTGCCCAGTCCTCAAATTCCATGCGATATTCTGGCTCTTGATTCTTGGTGATATGTGCAATGGCAGAATTAGTAAGCTGTGTAAGTGAATCAAAAACAACAATTGTATCAGGAGGCAAGTTATTGAGGGCAATAGATAGGGCTGGTTTTCCATCACGTTTACAAATTGAGCAACTAACTTTTCCGTGCTCTTCACAGATTTCAACTGGTCCTCCCTTAATTAGTTTTAAGCAAGTTTCGATTGCGACTGGAAAGCCACGAGTATCTGGAAGTGAGATTACTTCGATACGATCATGCCACTCCTGAGGAAGCTGGAACAGTGTATTGTGTCCTTGTTCGCAATCAATAACTACGATTGGAAACTTTTCAGCGAGTTTACCAGCGAGAAGAGTTTTGCCTGATTTAGGTGGTCCAAATAGAAGGATGTGGTGGATTTTGGATTGGGATAGTTGGGAGAGTTTCATACATAAGCCTCTCGAACTACAGTAGTTGTAACAGCATAATAGTTTTTGAGTACCACAGTTAACAGAATTTTATACCCTGGGTTCTTTTCCGCGCAATCTATTGCGAAAGCTTCTGCATCTTGCCTATCCATAAATGTAGTAGCTACCATATTAGAGCAAGAGGACCAAACAAGATATATAGACATTTATGTCACCTTCTCCAGTTGTGTATTCAACAAATCAGCTAGTGTAAGATTTACTTGATACTCAGTTTTATCTTCCATCTCCGCTGTGCATTTCATTGTGATATGTTCATTACTTAGAGTGCATGTATTTATGTATTCACAATCACCTATCCAAACTTTAGATTCTTTTTCTGTCTCCACTGAATAAGTAACACAAGATTCACCGTGCATTGGATATATCTGTGCCTCCTCATACATCTTAATTTTTTCAATATCTAGGAGAAGTTCACGAATCCAGAGAGCCCGCTGTAAATAGGTTTTACGAAATGGAATTTGCGTGAACTCTCTACTAATTGTTTGATATACTAGATATAATACATGGTAACTAGATAGTTCTGGAAAAATACTGTCAAGAATAATCGAATATCCGATAGCTTGGGCAGAGTTTTTATAGGTATTTGGATTAAGTGATTTGGTTTTAGTGGTTTTGCACTCTAACACTAAAACTTCTCTGGAAATTTTATGCGTGAGTACTGCATCGACATGGCCACGATAACGAAAACCATCAGGGAAATTGATGCAGAATGATAGTTCACAGGCGGGCTTTCCTTGAAAATATACAAGCTCATAGTCAGCTAGAAGTCCAGCCTCACGAAGAGACATGAATCTTTTGAGAGCGACTACACCATCCCAGAAACTCTTGCATGCTTTCTCATCACTTGCGAAAAGGTCAGCATGCCAAGTTAGGAACATCTTCCAGATTATTTGGTCTTCTGAGATTCCAGGAGTGAGCGCAAGTTGGATAGCTTCTCCAACGATGTGGCCGAAAGCGAAAGTGATTGTGGAAGTTTCTGATTCTGCGGCCGCGGTGGCTCGCTTTTTATAGAGTTCGTATTTCCTTGGGCAGGAATGTAATGTAAGGAGCGAAGAATACGAGAGTTGTCGAATCCTGTAATCAATAGATCCTTCATAGCCTGGCTCGAACCAAGATGCTGATGGAGAATTTCCTGATCCCACTCCGATATGTCCACTAACACTTCCTGTTCCCATTGGTGCAGCATCGAGAAATGTATCGAAGTCGCTGAAGTCGGAAGACATTTATGTATTTCCTGGATTAGTGGAGTATATATGCAGGAGTATTGTTTGTATCTGCAAGGCTGAAGTTCTAGGAAATCTCTTAGGAGTCTGTAATGTGGAAGGGGAAGTAGCAAAGCCCTAAAGACTAGGGCTGTATGGATTGGAAGAGGTTGGATTGTTGGGGGATTCACATCTTGATAATCTAGAATGCATCCGCACCGAGTTTCTTGATATTCGCTACAGCTCCAGATTTCTTACTGCTCTTCCCAACTTCCTGAGCCAAGAATGTATTTGTCTGGCTTTGCAATCCATTCACAATAGTCTGAATTTGTTCTTCAGATAGGATTGTCACATTCTCAGGTTGTTTGCGCAGGGCTGTATGGATTTCTCTTAGAAGTGTTGGCATTGTTGGATGCCGATCTAGGAGAGCTACTTGGAGGGATTGGATTTTCTCTTGAAGCTCAAAGGGGACAGTTGGTACAGTAGCTGTGTTCATTTAATCAGTGCCTCCGAATTTTGTTTCTTCCCCCTGATTTTGAATTTCTGTATTTTGAGATAGCTTAGGGTTCCCTATAATCCAATCATTCAATGCAAATATGCGAAATTGAAGCATACAAATAACATCACTTAATAGCAGTTCTTGAAGTCTGCATTTTTCTACCCAATCAATTAATTCAGTTTCTGCTTTCCGATACTGTGCTTCACGTTCTGAGATACTCATGATTATGCCATTCCTTTCTTTACTAGCAACCAAACAGGTACTTCAATCCAATCCATTTCGCTTTGTTCCCTCACCTTCATAAGTTTAGGGCACTGTGAAAGTGGGAACCATTCGCGCAGTGGATTATCATTCTCATCTATACAACTTAGTCCGGCTACATTATGGCATTCGAACTGGATTGCTTTATCTGTACGGGCGAGGATATATCCTTCGACTCGTTTTGTTTCTGGATTAGAAGATGTTGCCATGAATATCTTTCCTATAAATGCCTATGATCTATTAAATTAATCGACCCAACTGCAATCTTGAGATAAAAGGTTATCAATGCATCCTTCTTTCTGTACCACAAGATTGTTTTGATTGGCTCCATATGGATCTTATACGCTACGTCCATATATTTCTCTTTCTGAACTGCCTTTATGATTCTTCTGTGGAGAGCGCGATTAGCCGTTACTGAGACACCTATGTTAGATGCTTCAAGTAACGGCAGGTTTTTTAGTTTATTCCAGATTGGTTCGTAATCTCTCAAGAGGATTGAATGTTTAGGAGGTACTCATATTGTTGCATACTGGCCCAATTTGGTGTTAACCTTGAATCTATGGGTACATTCCCAGCACTTGAGGTAGCTAATTCCCAGTAGTCATATTAGTTAGCTAAGCTAATACAAGATTCTAAGAGTTCCAGTACACAACAATATGAGTGGACAGTTTTACATCATGTCCAGGATGCTAGCTTTTATTTTCAACACGAGGTAGCTAGCAACTCTGTGGGGTGTTTTGAGATTCTTAACTGTATTGCATATTTTTCAATACATTACCTTTAAGATTTTAGACTCCCCCGCCCGGGTACAACTTACAGATTCGCTGCAACTGCAACCAGGTCATCTGCCGCCAGATAAGTATCGGCACGACGAACCAGAAGATCCAGAATCTCTTGATGCTGCTCAGCATTCGGAGTTTCCATATACAGCGCCAGTTGTTCCTTCAGCTTAGAGATAGTCTTCTTATCGCTCTTCCAGGGAGCAAACTTCTTGCGATAGACAAGAGTTGCATTAGTGACCATCTCAACACTCTTGGAAGTAAGTCCAGGCATAACTGCAATGTAATCAGTGCAGAAAGCAGTCCAAGCTTCATCAGAGATACTGGATGAACGACGATCTTCTTTCGGCTGATTTGCAATTGCAGCCCAGGTTACCTTATCGTACGGGAAGTTTTCGGGAGTAATGTTTTCATCATCACCAACAATGCCAGCCGCTTGTGCACGGACAACATCGTAGCAAGCATCCAGAAGCAGTTCAACTTCCTTCTTATCGCCACGGGTGAGAATGTCAACAATACCTTCTACTGAGGGAACACCAACAGTTAGCTTGACATCGGCGCGCTTAGTTCCAAGCTTGTCTTTCTTGAATCGAAAGACCATTTCCTTGGAATCAACACGGTTATCAACATTTGCGACGATTGCGTCAGGGCCTTCAGACATTTTGGGTAAATCCTTTGGTTAGGAAAGAGAGTTTTGCAGAACGGGTATCTTTGAAAGAATCGGCAGATACCCTGCGCCGATTGTGTATTAGAGCACAAACCCCCTGCGGGTGTCAAGGGGTCACCCCATAGTCTAGTTATTTTGCTCTTGTTTACTCAAGAAGTTCTTGTTGCTTATCCAACTTACCCTTGAAATACTCAGCTTTCTCAGCCAATGTATTTCCCTTCACCCTTTGACTCTTAATACCATTTACAAAGCTTTCCGCTTCACAAATTACATATAATTCCTCCCTTGCACGAGTTACTGCAGTGTAGAGAAGTTCTCTTTGAATCATTGTTGCATGAGACTGATGGAGACAGAAGAATACTTTTCTCCATTCAGATCCTTGTGCTTTATGCACAGTCAGGCAATACCCTAGCAGTAACTTATTGATATCTCCTGCGGTGTCTAGAGTTACTTCCTGTTCTGAATCCGTTAGAAGAATCTTTAGACGATGCGATGCTTTGTTTACACGGTCCTCCTTATCTGTGGAAGCTACTTGTGCTAGTATGAAATCAAGATCATTGTCTTCTTGTTCGTGAATAACTGGATCATGTCCCCAGTAATCAAGAGTCTTGGATGCAGGAATTGGTTGAGCGCCACTATATGCTGGATTTGCATCAATCTCTAGAATTACTGCATCTTCTTTGTCATATAGAATTCTATCTCCTGGGGATAGGTGAACTTTGGTAAAACCTGCAATGATTTGATAAGTGGTCGCGCCTCGTTTCTTTGCTAGGTGATTAGCAATGATGTTATTTAGTTCAATTGTTCCACAAGCTTTATTGAATGGGAGAAGGATAATGTCTTCTTCTGGATCGTAAACTGCTGCTTCCTCGAATTGTTTGAAGACAGCTCCAAGGGTGATTACTGCATTGAGTGCATCAATCTTCTTTTTCCATGGACGGATTGTCATCTGGTTAGGATGTTTCCATTCATCGAACTCTTTTACTTGGATGGGGTTACCAGATAGAATGCGATGTGCCAATGAAATAATCGGACTCTCAAGAGCTTGACGGTATACTTCTGTGAGTTCAACGACTGGAAGCTCAAGCAATTTAAAGCCCAAAATAGCGGGACCGAATACCGGCGGTAATTGCTGGATATCTCCAAGGTAAATGAGTTGCGGCGAATGGGGACATGCATTGATAACCTCTTGATGAAGATCAGTTCCAATCATACTAGATTCTTCAAAGATGATAGTATGGATTGAGGATGGAAGGGGACGATTAACATTTCTGGTAGCTTCAAATTTCATTGTATTCTTGGAAACTCCAGTTGTTTCATCAATTACTTCGTAGTAGATTGGTTGGTATTCTAGAAGCTTGTGAATGGTAATGCAATTTGCCTGGAGATCAGGAGACATATTTCTCTTGATATTTGCAACTGCGCGACGAGTATATGCGCAGATTACAATACCTGGAGTTCCTGAAGATAGATGTTTATGTCCTTCAGCTTGAAGAATACCTGCAATTCCAGATTGAATGAGTGCTTCAGTTACAGCTTTTTGTGAAGTAGTTTTACCGGTACCTGCCGCTCCAATAAGGACACAAGATTTACCTTCTCTAGCTAGAGATACGAATTCTAGTTGTTTTGCATTAAGGGTGATTAGATTTCCGTATTTGTCATAAATATGGGATGAATCTTCTAGTTGCTTAACTTCAGGAGGATCCGAACGAATGATTGTTTCTGCATTTGCAGGAGTAGAATCAAATGCACGTTCAGAGCGAATTTTAGTTGCTAGAGCTAGAAGTTTTTCACGAGATGTTGTGTTCATGTTAATTTAACTTTCTTAATTGCTATAGAAAAGACATTGCTTATTTGCGGGTCAAATTCCAATCGCTGTATTTGATCTTTAATCCAACCTCTGTCTGCGGAAATAAATACTGAGCCGTCTGGATTATGATAAACTGTTGTAAATAGCTTACCGTTAATTCGACGTATATCTAACATGATTAAATATTCCATGATTAACTATTTCCAATCTTTTCTTTAGCTGCACGAATGAGGACAAATCCATACTCCATATCCTTTAGTTTCCGAAAACTCAGGCGCAGAGCTGGATATTGTTCTAGGTATTCAGGACTTAATAGCTCTTGGTAAATGACATAGTATCTAATTCCGTTTTTATAGATTATGTTTTTGTCATCTCCTGCCAGGGATTGGAGAACAAAAGATGGTTCCCAATATAGGAGGAAATAGTTATCTAGGGCTTGACGAACTTGTTTATGGAAGATTGAGAATGTTTTCATGCAATCTTCTAGATTTCTCCAGTGTTCGTATGATTGTGAAGCATAGGTTTGGAAAGCATCTGCATCTTGTTTGGACTGTTGAGATAGGATCATCACAGTTCTCCACCCATGAGATACATGTGGAAGAAATCAATTGCAATTAGTTCAGCCAAATAGTTTCCATAACAGGCTGCATAGAATGTTCTTTTATCTACGGCATGGAACTGTTTTCCGCTCTGAATGTAATAAGCGGGTTGAAGAGAATAGTTTTTACTCATTTGATTCTCCACTATTCATTGAACTTCCAAATTTCCTACTCATATCCCAGCGCAACTTTGCTTTCATATATGCAAATTTAGTAGGGTATTGTTCAATTCTAGGCATCTCAGTTGGAGCTGAATCAATGAGTGCTTTCATATTAATTGCCTCTACATTACTTGTATCTTCAACAATGGAATAGGTTGAATGAAGATCCATATCCCCTAAGCCAAGGAAATTCTTCTTCTTTGCTATGGCATGTCTCAGGGCGGTGAACAGTGCGTTGGAATAGATAGATCCGATTGGAATGTTTTCTTCACAATGATCTAGAAGTTCTTGGAGATCATTATCTGGGATTGTATAGAGATACTCATTCCGAGTACTTCTTACGATGATTTCTTTCCAGTAATCGGAAATCAGGATATTCTTGTGTTCTTTTGTCCAAGGATTCCGAATTTGGAAAGATGGAAATGTTCCAGCAATACATGCCCAATCTGCAATTTGAGCTGCGTATTCTCGGATATGTTTGTGAGGATTTTTAATCATCCTCTGAAGAGCTGCTTCTCTGTGAACTAGTTTGCGATCTTGGATATCTCGCTTAGCTCCAGATGCAAAGTCTTTGTAACAGTTATCCCAGATTTCGATCCAATAATGCACATTTGCTAGAGTGCATGTATCAGCAGTGATTGCGAAATTAGGGAATACAGTTCCTGGTGTGCGAATTGTATTTAGTTTAATAACTGTACGAAGGAGATATTCCATGTTAGCCGCAATGATTGAATCTGTCATTGGGGTTTTGCGACAAGGAATACGAAACTCTACTTGTTCGCTGGAATGTAGAAGAGCCAGGAATAGGAGATAGGAATCAGTTGGAGTTAGTTCTCCACCAGCCCATTTTCCTGTATAGGCTAGAAGACGCTTTTGGTCTAGAGAGAAGATTGGATGATGAAGTTCTCTGGAATAGAATGTACCTGGGAAATGGGTACAATCGAATTCTATTCCGCTGAATGAACAGAGGATTTTCATGATATGATTAGGTTCTCAAAGTGTTAGGTTCGTTTAGTTGGTTAGGTTCGTGGTGAGTGCATTAAGTAAACATTTTGTCTACATTTTTGATGGTTTGTTGTGCTTTAAAAATAACATCTCCGATTGTTGGCCCATTTGCAGCAATAGCGCAATTGATTGCTCCGTTTTGGGCAATTACTGCTTTGGCTAAGTTAAGTGCTCCTGCAATTTGAATTAGATCACGTTTGAGCAGTGAAATTTCAACGGCTGTTAGTGTTACCATAATGAGATATCCTTTTAAAGAAATTAGTTTGAGGAAAGAGAAATCACTCTCTTAATTCCATATGCCTGTATTGCTTTCATGCAAACAGGACATGGATTTGAGAGAGTTCCATTTAGGTTTTGGATTGTGATTGTATGTATCTTTTTATCTCCTGCACGAAGTATTGCAAGAATCTCGGCATGTAGATAAATTCTTGCAGATTGATTGGCCAAATGTGCAAAATGGGCTTGCACTGGATGGGTTTTGGAATAGTTGTTTTGTGCGGATGAAAGAAGATGGTTTTTGGAATCATAGCATTTAGCGAGGATTTGATAGCGTTTTTTGGTCATGGGATTCTTGATATGCAATCAGAAATTCCAACTGTGCAGCTACCTTATCTGCATCATATTTAGCTGAGATTTCTGCAAGCCGATGATTGATTAGGGAGTATTCGTAATCTTGGATTGTTTGCTCCAGTTCTTGATGGATATGAGTATTGATTCGGTTAGTTAGCCAAACCAAGAGATTTTTCATATTCAGCTTCCTCTTCCTTACTCATTAGATCATTGGTATATCTGTATTCCATTGCAGCTTCAATTTCTTTTGGAGTGCAATGGGTTGGATCAATTAGATGTTTTTGATATGCCATCTCTCCAGTTATGGTTATAGATACAGGGATTGGGGTATCTTCGAATCCCAGTTTTTGGGAAATAGTTGGTGTAGGTGTTGGTATATATGATTCTTTGCGAACTCCATGATTAATTTCAAGAAGAAATCTCTCTAGATATTGCACTAGAGAAAGACGTGTTGGAGTTGGATGAGATTTTAGGCAATCAGTGATTGTTTGAAGTTCACTGATTGTAAAATATGGGCGATATTTTTTCACCTTTTCCATCCTTTGTGTTGCCAATTATAACCTATAATTATGACCCAACCGGTGGGGCAAAATCTGCTTGGAAGTTGGCGAGTATGATATTTTAACTTACTCTTACGCATGATGATTTCTTTTAGTTAACGGATGACAAATCGTTTCCATCCTTCTTCGGTTTGGTAACTGATTTTCCAAACAGATTTATCTTCCCACGCTCGTTTTACAGCTTCTAGAAATGTAGGATGCTGTACAAGTCCGGTTGATTCACTTCTTGTTTGAACTTCACCTCCAGTACAAGCGGGAAGTTCTTGACGATGGGGAAAATTGACAATCATGATGATTTCCTTTGATATGTATTAGCTACATTGAGCCGGATTGATAGAACAATTCACTGGCATTGTTCCTTTTCTTCCCGATGTTGGGATGGATATAGGTGAGGATGCAGGAACAGAAATAGGTGGCGCAGTGGATGACAACTCTTTTTCAAATTCTTCGGGAGAGATATCTCCACCTCCACAAGCATGTAAGACTAGAGAAATGGGGATGAAATAGATGCATCGAGGGAATGTCATGATGATTACCTTTGTCCTGTTCTGGTTTGATGATTCAGAAGTTGATAGGTTGCAACCATATATTCATCTTGTTCTTTTTTATGTCTTTGAGACATTTCAATCCCTTTTTCAAGATGTGTTCTTGATTCTGGAGTATTGGGATACAGATACACTGCATAGAAACAATCTTCTGGTTTATGGTTATTGTTTACCCAAACTTCAGAACCTGATTTATTGGTTTTTGTAATAACCCATTCTTCAATGGTATCGTCAAAACAAACTCCAGTTGGGCGGCGATGGAGAACAGATTGACCAATTTGGAAGGCCATGATTAGGTCTCCTTTAGGGTGTATAAGAGTTAGTGAGATTCTTGGTATTCTTCAATACATTGAATTAGGAATTGTTTGTTTAGTTCTTTTTGGCTTTGATAAGCAGCAGCATAAGCAGCATAAGTAGCAGCATAAGCAGCAGCATAAGCAGCATAAGTAGCAGCAGAAGCAGCATCATAAGCAGCAGTATCAGCAGCAGTATCAGCAGCAGCATAAGCAGCAGCATCAGCAGCAGCAGCAGCAGCATCAGCAGCATAAGCAGCATCAACAGCATCATTTAGATGTTTAACGCTATCTACGCACTTTTGAGCAAATTTTACACAGATTTCAACTTCAGCTTTTCTTTTTCCCAGAAGCCAGCAAACATCATTGATTGAATTGCTTTTTAGGCAATCAATCAAAGGGAAGAGAATGTCATCTGCCTTTGTTTTTTCTTGCCCTTTAAGAATATCTCTCCAACCGGAAGGACAAGGATTGAAATATTGGATTTCAGTAAGAGAGGTGTATAGGATGGTTGGCATGATTAGGTTCCTTTGCAGTATTGCAGTGTCTGGAAATTATCGAAGTGATAATCCCATTATGATATACAGCTATAGATGAAACTATTAGCTGTATATGGGAATGGAATTATTCTTTTAGCTGTCTTTGAATTTCCCTATTCAGGAAACGGCGATTGGCTCTCTTAACGATTCTTTTAATGAATTTTCTCCCCTCAGCAGCCCAGCAGTTTTCGCCATACCATCCGGTACGCTTGCCGAAGAATTTGAGAGTTTTTTCTCTGGGATAGCCGCAATAGCGAGAATTGGACATTATAGCTTCACTTTCGTGCCATGATGATTACAGTGATTGAATAGATTTCCAATGATTGGCTTGAGCTTTGCAAACCAAATCAAGAGACGAAAAAGGCCCAATATAACCCTCCCCATAATTTCCACGACGTGCACCAATTTCTTCAAATTCTTCGTCGAAGAAATAATATCCTTCCATCAAAAGGAAGCTAGTTTGAGGATTGTGATAAATAGGATAGTAGCAATCTCGGATTTGAATAGTTTTGATTTGAGTCATCATGATTAGTTTCTCCGTTTAGTTTAGATTTCAAAAACTACCTAACTAGACTGCTAGCCCGCTAGCCTAACATGCCCCCTGCCCCCTGTATAGCCCCCTATGCGAGCTAACTAAGGTGTACTCTTATTAGGGAGATATGCCTATGGAATAGAGTGTATGTATTGATAGGGGGTATATTTTGAGGGGTTGATAAAATGAAAATATTAGAGATGGAGAGAGAAACTTAGATATACATACATTAGATTACCGGAGAGCATGTCAGAATCGGCACCCCGAGGGGTCAACGGGCTGACGGGCTGACGGTCTAGTTATGTATATATTCCTAACTAATAGACTCATTGGATATGGCACCCATTACAGATGCCATAGGACAATGAATCCAGATATTTACAGTTCCAACATATCCGCAACCTTCGGAGTTTCCATCGCATTGAGTCTCGAAACCAGTTTCTCACCGATACCGGAATCATCTTCGCTCACCTCGATTACGGTCTTGCAACTCTTGATCTGGACCGGGGTGAGAATGGTTCGGCCACCTGCAAGCATACTCAGGATATCTCGGTACACTTTCACATGCTTTTCCACGGTCTTGACCTGATCTTCCGTGAGATCATCCCCGGAATATCCCAACTTCTCCGCGATCAGCGTGAAGCAATTCTCTTTGCACACCCGATCGAACCAAGACTCGATATGCTCTTTCTTCAGACGATCACCTGCGGCTTCACTCTCCAAGAAACTGATGCATGCCTGAATGGAAATATCCGAATCCGTGACAACGGAGAGTTTGCCCGATGCATTCTCATACAGGGAACGGATCACGGAATCTTGCGTGGCTTCCAGCATGTTGCGAACATACGGAATCAGCGCATCCATGTTTTCCGTGATGGATTCGGAAGAGAGAAACGGCACGGAAACCGCAACGCTGGAATACTTCGCGGGATTCTTGGCAGTGGTCTTGTATCCCACCTTGGCAAGACGTTGATTGGAAAGCGGCGCAGTCTTGCCAGCAACGAAGGGGATCACATCATGGGCATTGGAAACATTGGACATGTTAGGCTCCTGAGAAGAAATGATGCGGGATTGCATCCCAATGCACTCAGTTAAGAATGCATGGCGGATGGAATCATACTACGTTGACGACAATTCCGTATTTGTTTGCCAACACCAGAAAATCGGTGATAAATGCGCGGGTCTGTTTTTGTGGCACTTTGAAGCCAGTGCATACCCCTTCATCAAACTGTGAAGAATCTGCATCGTCATGATGTTGCGGGGTTACTGTGATCCAATCGGTTTCTTCTCCATCCCAGACTGTCAGGTAAAGCATATCAATCCTTACTTGGGTTACACAGGGTTTTGCGTCAGGCCGAAGCCTACATCAAATATAGTCTAGAAATCAATCATTCCCATTAGGGAAAACCCTAAGCAAGGCACTATTACATTTGGTTACATATCTCCCCAATTTGGTGCATCCCAGCTAGCCAGTGTGAATGCGAATCATTCTCATCATCATTCCTACCCAGCATCCTAGATGCAAACAACAATGATTCGCATTTACAGACGGGGGCCAGGGCTTTTTTGGGTTTTTGTGGGCGACTCTTCCTAAACACACAAATCCATTTTCCTAAATTTTTTCCAAAAAAATTACCCCCATAGGAATCCCTAGCACACTTCCCTACACTGTGTGTTAAAATATCCCAATGATTTGGAGTTTCCACACATGAACACCCTCACAAGTATTGAAGATCGCGCCCTCTCCCTTCTTGGCCAAGGTATTTCTCCTGAGCACACTGCAGCGGCTCTAGGAATAACTCCATCCAGAATTTCTCAGCTTCTTTCCACACCTGATTTTGCTGAGAAAGTAGCTGAACTTCGCTTCACTACACTTGCAAAACATTCAGAACGAGATGCGCGCGCAGATTCCCTAGAAGATAAGCTTCTGAAAAAACTAGAAGACCTTATTCCATTCCTAATGCGTCCTCTGGAAATTGCAAGAATTTACCAAATAGTGAATTCTGCAAAACGTCGTGGACAATCCGCACCTGAGCACCTTACAAATGCACAAGAAGTTGTCCCACTCATTATGCCAATCCAAATCATAAATCAATTCACAGTAAATGCAGCAAATCAAGTAATCAAAGCTGGACACCAAGAGCTAATCACTGTACAATCCGGATCAATGCAACGACTCCTTAACACTCACAAGGCCAATACTGAGGTTCAAAATGTCCCAATTCTCCCCCCACCAACAAATGCAACTGCAGCAAGTAGCTAAGAAAGCGCTGCAGGAACAAACTAAGATAATCCTTATGCAAAAGAATAAGGATGCAGCCAAAGAACAACTTCTGCGAATGCAAGTTATGCTAGCAAGAATGTCTACAAAATAACCCCTTCTTTGTGAAAATGATAAAACCCGGTATTCCAATCTCCAAACAGCTAGGATTTGATGATCCAGTTGCGGAAAATATTGATATTCCTGAAGAAACGTATCGTGAAGCAACATTCAAAACCTCTGAAGTGCAAGAAAATGCGAAGAACTCTCTTGATTTCTTAGCAGCTCTTGCACTTCCACTAGTATTTAAGTATCTTTTCCCTCCTGTATTCAAGCAAATATGGGCTTGGCTACTTATCTATGTCCATAAAACACGTGATTTTTCCCAACTCGCCATAGGATTGCCTCGCGGGTTCGGAAAAACCATGCTTATAAAAATCTTCGTTCTCTATTGCATTCTTTTCACCAAGAAACAGTTCATTCTTATCATTTGTGGCACCCAAACAAAAGCGAACAATATTATCGCTGACATAATGGGAATGCTCAATGAAATAAATATCAAAAGAGTATTCGGAGATTGGGCTCTTGGGAAAGAATCTGATCGACAGGATCTCAAACGGTTTGGATTCAGAGGTCGAAATATCATCTTAATGGGGGCAGGTTCTGGAAGTGATATTCGAGGCATTACACTAGAAAATGTGCGCCCAGATATTATGATTTTCGATGATATTCAAACTCGTGAGGATGCAGATTCTGAAGTTGTCTCTGGAAACTTAGAAACCTGGATGATTGGTACAGCAATGAAAGCTAAGTCCCCGGAAGGATGTCTTTTCATCTTCATTGCAAATATGTATCCAACGAAGCATTCTCTTCTTCGGAAACTAAAGCATAACCCAACTTGGATGAAATTCATCGCTGGTGGAATACTTGCTGATGGAACATCTCTTTGGGAGGATCTCCAACCAATTGCACAGTTATTGAAAGAATTCGAGAATGATCTTTCAATGGGGCGCCCAGAGGTTTTCTATGCTGAAGTCCTCAATGATGAGAATGCTTCCACAAATAACAATATTGATATATCTAAAATCCCAGAATGTCCGTATGAAAACGAGATTTCTACTGGAGGAATCCATCAAGGGAATTTCATAATCATTGATCCCTCCAATGATAAAGCAAATTCCGATGCCGTAAGTATTGGATATTTCGAAGTTTGGGATGGAAAACCAGTAGCCAGAGAAATAATCGAAGGTCGTCTATCCCCAGGTGATACAATTACAGAAACCCTTAAACTGTGCTTCAAGTACAATTGTTCCCTCATTGCAGTTGAGAGTAATGCCTTCCAGTATTCTCTTCTCTATTGGTTTAATTTCATATGTCTTCAGAAAGGTATTGTTGGAATTAACTGTGTAGATGTATACTCCGGTCAGCGCTCCAAAAATTCCCGTATTTTAGATATGTTTAAATCCCTCCTCAAGGGGGAAATATATCTTCTCCAAGCTGTGCGCGCCCAAGTATTTTCACAAATCACTTCCTTCAATTACCTGAAAAATAATAATACAGATGGTATTCTTGACTTGCTTACATATGCTCCTAAGGTTCTTGAAATGTATGGAGAATATCTTCTCTCAGGACTTACTATAAATCTACAAGAATTTGGCGCTCTCCCTGTGAGAAGCGAATTAGAAACATCACCGTTTTAACCAATCAAATGAAACCAGAAAACTCTGATGTCATGCAAAAAGTAACAATTATAACGTTGGGTGTCTTTGGTTCATGGACTCTCCAGGAACTAAGTCTCATCGCATCCCTAGTAGTTTCTGCTGTATCCATTGTTTACATAATCCTTCAAAGTGCTAAACTCATTCGAGATTGGTATCTGAAGGAATTAACTCTTGGAAAAATAAATGGCAAGTCCGAAACTGACTGAGAAAGAATCTCTTGCCATTGTTGAGGAGATGCGTCAAAAACGTCTCTCTTCAGTTAAAGATTTCTTCCTAGGAATGGCAAAAGGTGTAACTACTGATTTGCCTGGATTCCTAATGGATGTGGCGGATAAGGCAATTGATCCAAAGAATGTATCTTTCGGAGAATTCGATCGTAGTGCGGAACTCTTTGAGAAGATGACTGGGATTAAAAGTAAGAGTGGAAGTGGTGGGGCGGACGAATTGATTGGTGGAATGACTAATCCAATTGGTGTAGGAAAAGCTGTGCTTCTTCCTGCTTTTATGGCCGGTAAAACTCTGGGCGAATTAAAAAGCGCAAAGAAATTACTTGATTCTGGAAGAGATGCCAAAGAAGTATTTTCTAACTTAGATATTTATGCAGATCCAATAACTGGGGGATTAAAAACTGTTTTACCCGACACTTCGGCTAAATTTATTCCAGGAACAGTTCAAACCAAAGGCTATACATTAATTTATAAAGCGACAAAACAAAAACAACAAATACTTGGAGCTGAGTTGGCTAGTTCCGACACATTAGATTTATTGGATGTTTTGGACCACCCCGAGTTGTATAATATAGCCCTAGAAACTTTAAAGAATTTAAAAGTGCGTCCGGATATTACTGGATTTGGTGGGGGGTCATTTGATCCAAACACTGGGATAATATCTTTACAGAAAAATCGAAGCCCTCAGGAACTAAAGAGTGTGCTGCTTCACGAGATACAACACGCCCTACAATCGGATCTTTCTATGCCTACTGGAGGAAATAAGACCCAATTTTTACAGTTTTCTGACTCATTAGATTCAGCAATTTCAAAGCTTGATGCTATATATAATGATGACGCCATCAGAAAATCTTTGAGTTTAGATGAAACATATGAATTACTGTCAACTCGTAAGGAGCTGCAAAATACTGTTGCAAATGCGTATAAGTTATACAAACGTATTCCTGGAGAGGCAGAGGCAAGAGCTGTACAATCTTTATTCTCAGATCCAGCACTGAGAAATAAACTACCTTTAGATTATTACGATGTGCCTTTAACTGACCTACTTACTGTAGAACCAAGACACTATCCAAAAGTAGATGATACAGAACGTATTCGTCAACTTTTGGATTATGTTCAATCTTTGCCGACCCCTAAATAACCTCGGTACTCCGAAATGGCAGCCACAGAAGCAATCTACCTCCCCAAATTGGCTCAAGAAGGGCTAATCCAATATCATCGCACTGTTTCCACTCTAGTAGAAAAACAGTGGCGTCTCAAAGATCAGATGCGAAATACTGACCTCGCATATCTTCGAGAACAAGACCTAACAACTGAGAATATTCGTGCAAAGATTGCGAATCGTTATGGTGATTCCAACAAGATTCAGAACATAACTGTTCCGATCATCAAACCGCAAGTTCGTTCAGCAGTTGCCTATCAGGCAGCTATCTTTTGTTCAGATTACCCCATCTTTGGTGTAATTGCTGACCCAATCTATCAAGATGCTGCTATGCAACTGCAAGCAGTTATTGAAGAAAATAGTGTGCGCGGTTCATGGACTCGTGAACTCCTACTATTCTTCCAAGATGGATTTAAATACAATTTCTCCGCTATTGAAGTTACATGGGATCGTGTAGTTACCGCTGCCATCGAAACTGATATCTCCTATAAAGGTGGAGTTGAAGGGAAACCTAAGCAAATCATCTGGCAAGGAAATTGCCTGAAACGCTGGGACCCATACAATACATATTTCGATGCACGTTGTGAGCCATACGATATTCCCACTAAGGGAGAATTCGCTGGCCATACAATGTTGTTTTCACGAACTGCCCTCAAGAGTTACATTGCATCCCTAAACACAAAAATCGTTGAAAACATTATTCCTGCCTTTGAATCTCCTTCGCTTCTTGGAATAATTGGAAATGCCCCAGGAGCTTATGGTGCCAGTTATTTCCTTCCCCAACTGAATCCTGATTGCTTCCTCGACCCTCAAACTCTTGATTCAGTAGATTGGATGGGGTGGGTTGGAATGGGTAATTACTCTTCCAAGAATGCACAATCCATAAACTACAGAGGCCTCTATGAAGTCTCAGTAGAATATGTCAGAATTATTCCTTCTGATTTCTCTCTTCGCGTTCCTGCACCAAACACTCCGCAAGTATGGAAGCTGATAATTGTAAACCATTCTGTGGTTATATATGCAGAACGCCAAACCAATGCGCACGAGAAAATTCCTGTCTTTTTTGGATGCCCTTCCGAGGATGGCCTAGGCTACCAGACGAAATCCCTCGCGCAAGATGGGGAACCATTTCAACAAATAACCTCAGCTTTGATGAATTCGGTTCTCGCATCTCGCCGCCGAGCTGTCACTGACCGAGTTTTGTACGATCCATCTCGTGTTTCTGAAGCACACATGAATTCTTCCAATCCATCTGCGAAGATTCCAGTGCGCCCATCTGCATATGGAAAACCAGTTGGTGAATCTGTATATCCTTTCCCATTCAGGGACGATCAAGCTGGAACCGCACTTCAGGAAATTCAAGCACTTGTTCAGTTTGGAAATGTACTTAATGGACAGAATGCGGCGCGCCAAGGTCAGTTTGTTAAGGGGAATAAAACTGATGGGCAGTGGGAATCTACGATGCAGAATGCAACATCTCAAGATGAGATAACTGCACTGCTGTATGAATCTCAAGTATTCACTCCCATCAAGGAAGTCCTGAAAATCAACATGCTGCAGTATCAAACTGCTGGCACAATCTATTCCCCATCTCAGGGAAAAGATGTAACTGTTGATCCATTAGCTCTTCGTAAAGCGGTTCTGAATTTCAAGGTAACTGACGGAAAGCTTCCTAAAGAAAAGGTGATGTCGAAAGATTCCCTTGCAATTGCCATGCAAGTTATCGGCTCATCAGAATCCCTAGCCGCAGGATACAACATTGCTCCCATGTTCTCATATGTCATGAAGACTGAGAATGTGAATCTTGCACCATTTGAGAAATCACAACCTCAAGTCTTGTATGAACAAGCAATGAATAATTGGAATATGCTTGCGCAACTTGCAATTCAAAAGCAAGCACCATTCAATGTTCCTCAACCAACTCCACAACAATTTGGCTTTGATCCAAATGCTGTTAATCCGGCAGCTCAATCTGGATTGTCTCCCCTAACTCCTCCCACACCAAATGGCGCAACTTGATCCATCCAATCCCTTCCAAGCTTGGGTACTTTCTGAGAATGAAATCCTCCAAGGATCTATCTTTTCTAACCTTCAGAAACAATGTCTTCAAAATGAGCGCGCTAAACTAGCAGCAGAAAGGATTAACCTAAAATTCGATCCATCTCATCCACAGGAATTTATACAACAAGATGCAGAACTCCAAGGAAAAATCCTGCTTCTTGGATCTCTCATTGACTTTTCTGCGCATGCTGAGAAATTGGTAAACCCAACTAATCAGTCCCTTGTAATCAATGACGGTAATCCCGTCTAACTTTTCTTCTCAGGAATAGGAACTAAATCATGGCTACTAATCTCGTTACTTCAGTGATGCATAAGATTTTTGGTGCACCCACAACCCAACCTGCGCCGCCGCATCCTGCAAATCAAGTGCCTGGAATTACTAACAACCTTCAAAATAACCCAGCTCCTGCGAATCCGCAACAAGGTTCTGGAACTGCTCCCAATGGTACGATTCCTCCCCAGACTAAGGAAGAATCCCCAGATGAGAAGTTCAAGAAGCTATGGGAAACTACACCCGTTGATCCGAATAAGAAAGAGCCAGAAGTTACCGGACTCACTCCTGAACAAATGCTTCAGGCAGCAGCCAAAGTAGATTTTGCTAAAGTAATCGATGCAGATACTCTAGCAAAAATCAAAGCTGGCGGAGACGGTGCAACGGAAGCTCTTGTTGCTGCAATGAATAAAGTTGCACAACAAACATACGCACAAACCACACTTGTTGCAGATAAGCTAATTACTGCGCAAGTTGATCGAGCAAAAGAAGATTTCGCTAAACAGGTTCCTGACCTGGTGAAGCGGCAAAGGCTGCAGGATAGCCTGGTAAAAGAAAATCCTGCATTCAAAGATCCGGCAGTTGCTCCAATTGTCGCGCTTATTCAAAACCAACTTGCCGAAAAGAATCCTACCGCTACATCAGACGAACTAGCTGAACTAGCAAAAGAATTCTTTACCGGTGCAGCCAGTAAGTTCGCTCCCCAAAAGAAATCTGCTACTCCTGCAACTAAGGCCGCAGATAACGTAGATTGGGATGAGTGGGCAGGTCCAGGAACTTAATCTTCTTTTGATCGGAACTAATCATGCTATTTAAGCGTCCCCTGATTGAAGCTGGAACCGTAATGCCCGCGAAGATGCGAGCTGGTGATGGCTTTCTTGGTAATCCAATCGTAACTGAAAAGACTACGAACGCGGATCACACCATTACAGTTGCAGAAATGTCAACTGGTGTACTGTATTACAGTGCTCTAAGTGCTGGTCGCGCAGTTACCACTCCCACTGCAGCACTGATTCTTGCAGCGGCCCCTGATATGGACATTGGAGACTCATTTGTCTTCCTTGTATCAATTCAGGATGCATTTGCAATTACCTGGGCTGCCGGAACTGATGTAACTCTTGCAGGTCGTGCAACTACTCCTGCTTCCTCAAGTACCTGGATCGTAGTTACCAAGACTTCCGCAACTACTGTCACTTGGTTCGTAGCTTAATTTTCTCAGAAAAAGGAATCACATAAAATGAGTACCGGAATTTTCAATACCAGTGGCTTCACGACTG
>ERZ869929.291-NODE-291-length-34089-cov-6.279955_pt1 | contig 34089 bp, 50 predicted proteins | sample MGYA00579312_ERZ869929 | MGnify/ENA primary metagenome ERZ869929 (study PRJEB32216, sample SAMN09231818) | wastewater metagenome | place: USA: Maryland | collected 2016-08-09 | study: EMG produced TPA metagenomics assembly of the PRJNA472060 data set (Reclaimed... | reverse complement strand
ACTTCACCGTTCGGGTGGTCGTACTCGTCGCAGGAAGGGCGGACATTCATTCCCAGCAGCGCGGCGATGGGAGCGGCGTGGATGCAAACCTCTTGCGCGGTGATGGTCATGCCGTTCCTTCTGCCGCGACGATGGCGGCGCGGGCTGCGTTGATGTCCCGGTGCAGGTCGCAGATGCACAGGCCGTTCCCGTGGTCACAAGGGCCGTTGTCATCGGCGGTCTGCTCGACATGGATCAGCAGCGCCTTCAACGCCTCCAGCATCGCAGGCGCGGCGGCGATCAGGCGGGCGTTGGCGAGTCCTTCGGCGCATTCCTCATCGTCCTCGATGTCCTCAACCGTCTTGTGTGACGGCAAACCGTAGACATGGGCGATGGGGCGGTCGTCGTAACGCGCTTCGTCTCCTGTGCCAGAGCGGTCATAGACGTGGCAGACATTGGCGCGTTCTCCGGTGCTTGCTCTTGGGCGCATTCCGACGCCCCACGGTCCTTTGGTGTGCTTGCTCATGTCGTTCCTCTCTTTCAATCCCGCGCGGCGCTGTCACGCGACGCGAGGGGGTCCGCTCTCCGCAGCCGCTACCACACGCGTGGCGCGCGCTAATGCGAGCGGAGGGGGTTGGTCAGGGAGCGCAGAAGCCCTGCGTGCAGTTCGTGAACCCGCTGTACTTCGTGCCGCCGTAGATGCACGGCCCCTTCCCGATCCAGTACGAGCAGTTCTGGCTGCTGCCCATGCACACCCAATGGCCCGTGCCGTCAGGGTCCGTGCCGCACTGGCAGATGCACGAAGCGACCATCTGGCCGGGACTGCCCACCATGACGGCCACGGACTGCGAACCGCGCAGCCAGCCAGGCTCCTGCCCGTCGATCAGCACCACGGCGTCATCGGTGAGAGTCACCGCGCCGGAGTCGATGACGCTCCATGCCGGAACCGTCTCGCCCGGTGCGTAGTAGGTGCCACCCGCCAGCGTGAGCGTGTCGGCGGTGGACGGGGCGCAGACCAGCGCGCCAGCGTTTGTGATTCCTGCGAACAGGAGCGATGCGAAGAATGATGCGAACTTCATCGGACACTTCCTTTCGTGAGGGGTGGCGTGGTTCTCCCCGTCCGGGCACCTTGAACGGCACGCGCCGATCAAGGGAGTCAGCGCCCGAGACGGGAATTGCGAAGTGGGCAGGCCCATGTGCGTGATGTTCGTTGTACCGCACCCCATGCGCGGCAACCGAAGTATACGCGCGCTGCCCGGTGACGCAACCCCTGCGGACGCAATTCCGGTGAGTTTGCGAAATATGTTGCATTCCCCCCGCACGGCGGTATACTGCGCCGCATGGAGCAACGCCTTACCACATCGGAAGTCGCCGCCAAGCTTGGCGTTACGCGCGCCGCTGTTTGGAACAAAGCCCGCTGCGACGGGCGCAAGATCGTCCCCGAACGCCTCGGCAGCATCGCACTGTGGACACCCTCCCAGGTCGCCGCCCTCCGCGCGCCCCTCACCGCACGCACCACGCGCAAGGGCTACTACAGCTACAAGCAGGCCGCGAAGGCGCTGGGCGTGTGCACCACGACCGTGCGGAAGCGCCTCGGCCTGCGGAATATCCGCCCCGAACGCTGGCGGTCGGTGTGCTGGCTCACGCCTGACCAACTCGCCGCGCTGAAATAGACCACATTCCCCCTAACCGCCGCGAGGCTTCGAGCGTTGTCGCGCGGGGGCCAAAGGGAGCAGCCGCCCGCGTTGGGCGGCTGTTTCGTTTGTGCATGGAATCGCCCCGTGGGTACTATTCCCCCGTGACGATCCCCGAAAGGGCCATAAACGACGCGGCGGACCTGCGGAAATGCCTGCACGCGGCGCTAAACCGCGAAGGCCGTTCGGTCGGACAGCTCGCCAAGCAAGCAGGCGTAGACGGCAGGATCGCCCCAGAAACAGTGTTTGCCCTGTTCGCCTGCGAGAAGGAAATCCCGCCGGGGTACGCGAGACAAAACCCGCGCATCGAAAGCGTCATCGTGATGCTGGAGCTTTGCGGCCTCGAAATCACCGTCCGCGCACGGCAGTAACCCGTCCCCCACGAGCGCCCCGGCTGGCCTAACGGTCGCTGGGGCGTTTCTTTGGCTCCGCGTTGCGGGATGGGCGGCGATTCCAGGAACACGCCGATGTGCCGTCAAACCACGCCTTGCACTCGGCACAGACCAGGCTCCGGCACCAAGTGCTACCGATCAGGCAGTCCATCAAGCGCGGCTGGAGCACGCTCCCGCACTTAGGACACGGCTTCAGGCGTTCCATGACGGCTCCGGTGGGCATGGGGCTACTTGCAGACGCTTTGGGATGGCGGATCGTTCCAAAGACGGGGATCGACGGTTTCGGTGAAGAGGTCCACCATGAGCGGGATGCGGATTCGGCATTCCCTGCATTCCAGGTACGGGCACCACGATGGGAAAGATTTGATCGGATCTACGACGCTGCCGCACTTTGGGCAGGGCTTTAGCCACGGCGGGCGCGGCGGCGTTGCGGTGAATTGATCGGTGGCGATCATGCGCGAATCGTACCCGTGGCAAGGAAATCTGCGCCATCGCGGGGGAATTGCCTTGCGGGAACGATCCCACGGGGTAAAGTGCCTGCCAGAGCGGGTGCAGCCGTTCTCAATCACATGGTCGGGGGCGCGGGTCAACTTTGCACCCGTTCCCCGCGCTCCCGACCGCCTTTCAAAGACCGCAGGCGCACAAGCGCCCGTCTGCGGCCAGCCTCACGGCTGCGCTGGTGATGAGATTCGCTAGCGGCCAGAAATGGCGAAATAGGCTCCCCGAGCATCGTGGCCCTCAAAGCCCACGGCTAGGGTCGAATCTCACGGACGAACCGCAGACCCGAAAGACGGTCACAAGCGGCGAACCGAAAGCCCGTTTCCTGCCCGCAAAGGCCGGAAGAGCGGGCGCGGTTCGCCCACATTCCCTCTGACGATCACACCGCAATGCCTTTGAAAGAACCGCATGAAAAACAACATAGGCTTGAGTCGCGAAGCGAAATGCCTTCTGTTTTTGAATCCAAAGCGCGATTTTTTGCGCTGACGAAGGCGTAAGGTGTTGTGGGGAATGGGGTTGCGTCATCCGTTCGGTAGATTCCGGTGTCGGTCCTTGTAGTCGGCCACCTGGCTTCTGCGCTCGGACGGCGCTGGGTGCGTGAGATCCCAAACCTTCGCGTCGATCAGGGTGCGAATCTCCGCCGCCGTCTCGTCTGCCGTGTGGGACATGGGCCGAAGGATGATGGCATCGGCAGCGGAGCAGCCTACGAGCGCACGCCGCAGCCATTCAGATGCCCCGTTGGCGTTCCGTAGCGCCGCCTCCAGGTGTTCGATGGTTTCGTTTGCCATTACGCTCCCGCCTTTCGGTCAAACACGCTTGGGTATGCGACTTGCTCGCGGCCCTGCTCATCGCGGACGCGGATGGTGACGCGGTTCACCTTGACCACCGAGAAGAATCGGGCCTGAACGCGCCCCGCTCCCTCGGGGGCCACACAAACCAGCGTGTCTCCCTTGCGGATGTTCTCGATTTTCACTTGCCACCCCCAGCGCGGAAAGCGGCGTCAGATGCGGGGTCGGCGGCGCGGGCAACCTCATACGCGCCAGCGGCAAGCTCGTACAGGTTTTTGGCGGCGTAGTAGGAAACCTCGTCGCAGCAGTTGGTGGTGTATTCCTCGCACTTGCTGCGGTAGGCCAGTTCGGAGGTGCGTGCGGCTTCGGCGGCGGCAAGGTAGTCAAGGCTGGGGGTCGCGGTGTTCATGCCCCAAGTATACAACCGTACACGCCGGATGCAACACCTTTCAACGATATTCCCAAAGATTTTCCCACGCCGGATAACCGAAGGATATGACAGTTGCAAACGGTGGGGCTTGCAAACGGGCATCGCCGCGCTAGGATCAGTGCCATAGTGAGCGCAAGCGATGACCAGCCAACGCCTTCGCGGAGGCGCAGCGCCCGGTCTGGCAGCCCGTGCCCGAAGCCGCTAGCGCCGATCACGCCAGCGCCACCCCCGCGCCGAGACGCGGGAAAGCCCGGTGCGGACGCACCCGCCGCGCTGGAAGATCCCAAGCAATCCCTCGAAGCCCTCGCGCTCTACCGCCGCGCTGTGCGCGCGAACTGGAACATCAAGCCCAAATGGAAGCGGATCGCCGCCCAGCGGGTGCACCGCCTGATCCGGGACACCGACAACGAGGAAATCCGCATCTCGGCCATCCGAACCCTTGCCCTGATCGACGCGCAGGAAATCAAGGCTCTGCGCGAGGCGTACCAAGACGAACGCACTCGGGAGGGGCTTGAGAACAACCGTCAGGGGATCAGCGTCGAACTTGGCGACGAAACCATCGCGGCGCTTGCCCGGACCCTGACCGATGGCAACCGCGACCCAGGTTGAGTTTGCCATCGCGGCGGCCCGGGAGCGCCCGGACGCGTTCCTGTCGCTGTGCATCGGCAGGCACGTGGTCGGGCTCCAGCGGCAGATGCTGGCGCACGCGCTGGCGCATCCCTCGTGGTACGCGGAACTGCCGCGCGGACACGCAAAGACATCGACCTACGCGCACCTCTTGGCGTGGATGATCGGTCGCCGCCCGTCCCTGCGCGCCAAGATCATCTCCCAGACGGACCCCGACGCGGCGGAAACCTCGCGCTTCGTTCAGGACATCGTGACCAGTGAGGTTTTCCACGCCTGTTTCCCGGACATCAAGCTGCACCCGCGCCGCAGGGGCGTGGAGGCGTGGGCGGTGCTGGCACCCGGAATGGCGTCCAAGCGCGATGCCACGGTGAAGGCGTCGGGAATCCTGGGGCGCACGGGCGGGCGCGCCGACATCCTCTGGCTGGATGACGTGTGCGACCTGCGGAACGCCATCCTGAACCCTGGCGACCGGGCGAAGGTAAAGGAGGCGTATGCGAACGTGTGGCTGCCCATGCTGGACGCCACCAGCAGGCACACCACGCGGACGTGGCGCACGGCGACCCCGTGGCACACCGATGACATTACGGCGGATTGGCGCAAGAGCGCCCAGAAGCGCGGCACGCTGCTCAGGACGCCGTGCGTGGGCCTGGTATCGCCGTGGCCTGAGTTCTGGACGCCGGAACTGCTGGCCGAGCGGCAGGAGGAAATGGGACCAATCGGCTACGCCCGCGCCTACGAGCTGGTGCCGCTGTCGGCGGACCTGCTGGTGTTCAAGCCGGAGTGGCTGCTGGGCAACCTGTGGCACTCGCTGCCCCCGTCCGCCGCCGTTCGCCGGGTCATCGCCGCCGTGGACTGGGCGTACAGCACGAAATCCGCAGAGAAGCCCGACCCCGACTACAGCGCGTGCCAGGTGGCTGCCATCGACGGGCAGGGCCACGCCTACGCGCTGGAGGTGATCCGGGAGCGCGTGCCGCTTCCCGTGTTCCGGCGCAGGGTGGACGAACTGTGCCAGCGCCACGGCGTCACCACGATCTACGCCGAGGGGAACGGCCCACAGGACGGCGCGGTGCAGGAACTGCGCGAGTGCTGCCGCATCCCCGTGGTGGGCCTGCAACGGCAGACGGACAAGCACTGGCGCGCCACGGAGGTGCAGTCGTACGTCGCGGCGGGGAAGTACCACCTGCCAGCGGGCGCGGATGGGGGGGTGCGCGCCGACTTCGCGGCGGTGTTCGACGAAATGGCGGGCTTCCCGGCGGCGAGCCACGATGACTGCCTCGACACCGCCATCGACATCTGCCGCGAGGCCATGCGCGCGCCCGTGGGCAGGGGAAGCGGCATCGGGTCATCGTCGGGCATGGCGGGGCGCCTGTTCGTGCCGCGCCCGATGCCGGTGGTGCAGGAGAGGCCCGACCGCGCACGTGTGTAGGATCGGGAGCGAGAAGGAAATCGCCCAGCAGGAGCAACGATGCCACGAGCCAAGCAGACATCCACCAAGCGCGCGCCACGCAAGGAACGCCATTCGGCGGGGGAGGCCGCATTGGTCGCGGTCAGCGACCCCGGAAGCGCGGGCATGGGACTGCCCGAGGCCATGCGCCCGATCACGCCGCCGCCGCCGCCCGCGCTGCGCGGACCCACCGAGCCGATGGCGCTGGGCGTGGAGATGCAGCGTTCGTACTTCACCAATGCCGCGCAGATGGCGGCTTCGAGCGCGATGGCGTACCAGCTCGACCCGGCCTACCAGATCATGATGCGCCGGGACGCGGACATCGAGGCCAGCGGGCAGGCGCTGTGGCTGGCCGTGGCGTGCGCCGACTGGTCGCTGGAGTGCGATGACAAGGACGATCCGGCGCAGGCCGAGTGCGCGGACTGGCTCACGAACGTCTACCGCCAGATCCCGAACCTGACGGACATGAGGCGGCAGGAGATGCTTGCCGAGTGGTATGGCACCAGCGGCGTGAACTTCGTGATCGACGCGCACCCTGAGTTGCGGTGGTTCGTGAAGAAGTGGGTGCCGATCCAGGGGGACAGCATCGCGTTCGACATCTACGGCAACAGCGGCTTCCGCGTGGGCGCGAAGTACACCAGCCAGATTTCGTGCGTGGAGATGGGCTTCAATTCGTGGGTCCACCTGTTCACGCCCGAGGAGCGAAAGTCGGTCATCATCCATTCGGTGTTCCGGGAAGCGCCGTTCTTCGATGACAGCCGCAGCGCGGACCAGATGTTCCGTGGCACGGGCAACCGTGATCGCGTGTGGTACTACTGGTTCCTGAAGCAGGAGATCATGCAGCAGGCGGCGGTGTGGTGCAAGCGGTACGCGGCGGGCATCCGCAAGGGGCGCTACCCCTCGGGCAACGAGGAGGCGAAGCTGGCGCTCCTGAACGCACTGAGCAACCTGCTGAACGACAACAACGTGGCGCTGCCGCGCGAACCGGGAATGGAAGTGGACGCGACGGACTTCGAGATCCTGGAAGCGCCCGCGTCACGCGCCACCATGTTCATCGACCTGATCAACTGGCTGTCAGACAAGGTGAAGGAGGTCCGGCAGGGGCAGAGCCTTTCGAGCGGCACCGCAGGCACGGGCATGGGATCGGGCGTGGCCGACCTGCACGCGGACACGAAGAGCATCATCCTGAAGTACCACGCGAACGCCGTGGCCGAGTCGGAGACAACCCAGATGTGCTGGCCGCTCGCGGAGATGCGCGGCTTCCATCCCGAGGTCTACCGCCGCGTGCGGATGCGCATCGCCATCGAGAAGCCCAACATCGCCGAGCGCATGGCGGCGGCGCAGTCGTTCATCGACATCGGCGGCACGCTGGACATGGACGAGGTGCGCGCGGTCACGGGCTTCAGCAAGCCCGCGCCGGGTGCGGAGGTGCTGGAGCGCCAGCAGCCGGACCCGTTCGCGGGCATCCTCGGGGCGGACAAGCGCAGCGAGAAGGCGGCGTAGCCGATGGACGCGAGGGAGTTCCGCGCGCTGATGACGGCGTGGGTCAAGGAGGCCCGCACGCTTTACGGCGTGGCAATCGCCGCAGAGGTGATCGGCCTGCCGAGCGCGGGGCTGTGGGGCGCATGGAGCGAACCCGTCGCCGCGCTCCTGATGGGCGGGTGGGCGCTGGGATCGTTCCGCGTGATCCGCGCCGCGAAGATGCAGGAGATGGCACCGATGCCCGAGGGCGGGCTGCCGCTCTCAGTCACGGGCTACGAAGCGGGGTCCAGCGCGCAGGTGCAGGCGCATTGGGAGGGGCGCATCCCCGTGACGCGCCAGCAGTGGGAGGAACTGCGGGCGTGGGCGCAGGGCAAGTCGCTGGACATGGCCGCGCACGAATCGGCCAACGCGGTGCCGGACATCGCCAAGCAGTCGCCGGACGTGGAGGCGCTGTTCGCGGGGCGCGCTCCGAAAGGACATAGCCGCGCGAATGCGTTCTTCGTCACCGGGCTGGACGCGCAGCAGGCGGCGGGGGTCAAGGCGCAGATCGCGGACGTCCTGAGCGGGCGGCAGACGATCACCACGGCGCGGGGCAACCTGCGCGAGATGGGGCTTGGGGAGTTCATCGGGCGCGCGCAACTGACCACGGCGCGCGACCTGACGGCGGCGCGGCTGGAGACGGTGCTGCGGACGAACATGAGCAGCGCGCAGTCGCAGGGCGAGGCCGTGACGCTGCGGAACCCCGTGGTGCGGAACTTCGTGCCGTTGCTGCAATGGAGCGCGGTGCGCGACACGCGGACGCGCCCGACGCACGCGGCCATGAGCGGGTACATCGGCACCATCGACGATTTCGACAGGCAGCACATGGGACCGCCTGCGTCCTTCAACTGCCGATGCAGCCGCATCCCCATGCCCGTGAGCGTTGCGATGGATCGCGGATTCGTCAACCCGGACGGCACGATCAACCGCGAAGCCATCGACGCGCACAACGGCGCGCGGCAGGGACTCATCGACAGCGGCGCGTTCCCTGATCCCGGCTTTGTCGGGTAAACCCGAGCGTATCGGGAATGCCCGAGTAACACGCGGGGGATTGAACAACACGGAAACCGGGGGCGCGGCAATGCTTCATGCGTGCCCGCGCCCGCAGTCACTTCCGCCCCCATCGACACCGCGCCCGAGATGTCCGGTTCCCACCGGATTTCCCGCTCGAAAGGCAAGGTTGTCATCCACGGGCTGGAGGTGTTCATGGCCTACGACCCGCGCATCGACGATGCGAAGAACGACCCGGCGCTGGCGAAGTGGACGAACGAACGCCTCCAGAAGTCCATCGCCGTCACCCGGCAGCACATGGACCGGGGCTCCATGCCGCAGTTCGTGCTGCGCCATGCGACGAAGGAGGGCACCCCGGCCCCCGACATCGCGCTCGGCCCGGTGAGCGACCTTTGGTACGAGGAGCGCGACGGGGTGGGCTACGCGGTGGCCGACGCCGAGTTCAACGAGGACGATTTCGCGGCGCTGATCGAGAGCAACCGCTACCCGCGCCGGAGCGCCGAGTTCTGGCCCGACAACGACCACATGAGCGAGATCGCGCTGCTGGGGCGGGACACGCCGCGCCGCGCGCTCCCGGACTCGCACTTTGACCGCAAGGGCGCGAAGGCGTTCTTCGGGAAGACCCGCTTCGATTACGCCGGGATCGGCGGCGGAGCAAACACCTTTGTCCCCACAGCGGGCAGGAAGAACGACGAAATGACCACTGAAGAACGCCTCGACAAGCTGGAAAACGCACTTTCTGGCATGAGCAAGCAGCTCAACAAGCTCTGCGGCGAGAAGGAAGACGCGCCGAAGGACGAGAACAAGAAGTCCCTCGGAAGCATCGCCCTGACCGTTGACGCGCCCGCCGACACCGTGAGCCGCGCCGAGTTCAACAGCGCCGTGCTCGCGCTGGAGGCCACGAAGGTGGAGATGGCGAAGGTCAGCGCCGAGGCCGCGAAGGAGAAGTTCGGTCGCGTGGTCGATGCGCTGGTGAACCAGGACGGCATCGCCATCAAGGACGAGGACCGCGAGGGCGTCATCGCCCGCATCGCAGGTGCCGCCGATCCCGCCGCCGAGATCGACTACATCAAGCGCAACTTCCAGAAGATGCCGCTGCGGCAGGAGATCAAGGTGCAGTTCGCCGCGCTCCCCGGCCAGAAGGTCAGCCCCGAGCAGATCAAGGCGAAGGCCGAGGAGTTCGCCAAGACCGGAGACACCGAAGGCTTCCAGAAGTGGATGCGGGACGCGAACGCCTGAGCCATGAGCGTCGATGGAATCATCCCCCGCCTCACCGCGAGCACGAACGTGCCGCCGTACCGCATGATCGTCGTTTCCGGCGACATGACCGGATCGGTGGCCGATGGCGTGGCCGCACCGGAGCAGCCCATCGTCGGCGTCAGCGACCAGTCCACGTACGTCTACAACAACACCGCCTACAACGCGATCAGCGGCAAGCCGATCAACTTCCAGGGTCCGTTCTGGTGCCAGATCGAGGCGGGCGGCGCGATCACTGCAGGGCTTGCGGTCGGACCCGACTCCACCGGACGGGCGATCAACTTCACCACCGACGATTTCCCCGGACAGCTCCCGACGTTCGTCGCGTGCCAGTCCGCGCTGGCCGCAGGGGCCGTCGTCTGGTGCGCGCGCATCTCGCCCACCATCTGCTCCGTCATCTCGGACGGAACGACCATCGCCGGGAACGGCACCACAGGCGACCCGCTCAACGCACTCTGACATCGAACACAAGGAAACGACCAATGGCAACCGATGGAATGACACCGAACCTCGTCTGCGCCACCACCGCAGTCCCGCCCTACCGCTGCTGCCTCATCAACGGCATCCGCACCGGGACCATCGCCACCACCGGGCTCGTCCCCGTGGTCGGCGTCTCGGACGGATCGACGCCGATCTACAGCAACACCACGAACAACGCCGAGATCGGCGGGCCGATCAACTTCCAGCAGGGCAACACCGTGCAGATCGAGGCTGGCGCGGCGTTCAACGCTGGCGTGGCCCTGATGCCCACCACGGGCGGCAAGGTCATCACCGCCGTTGGCGCTGGTGCCTTCAGCTCGTACGTCGCGCTCGAAACCTCCGGCGCGGACGGCGAAATCGTGTGGTGCTACCGCTGCATCGGCAAGACCTTCCTCACCTGATCCCGCGCCGACGCGCGCCCGACCGAACAGACCACCTCCCATAAGGAATCACGCAATGACCCAGAAGGAACTGAACACATACGCAGGCATCGGCGGAGGCATGAACACCTTCGTCCCCACCGCCACGAACTGGCAGGCGGGCGGGCTTCTGCTGGTCGAGTACTCGCGCAACGTGCGCTCGTTCCCGATCAACCGCTACGCGCAGCTCGTCCCGGTGAGCGCGCCCATCGGCCTGTGGCCGCAGATCAACCCGGTGGACGCCTTCCGCCTCGTCGGCACGAACCAGAACGTGTGGCCCGAGGGCAGCGATGCCCCCGAGGGCAAGGACCAGCAGGTGCAGTGGAACACCTACACCACGACCCGCTACGCCTACCCGTTCCAGTTCAGCAGCAAGGCGGCGCAGGTCGCCGCTTGGGACGTGGTTGCCTCGCACGCCCGCCAGAAGGCACAGCTGGCGATGACCGACCGCACCCGCGCGGCGCTGGCCGTCCTCACCACCTCGGGCAACTGGCCCACCACGAACTACGCGGCGACCGCAGGCGCGATCACCGGCGGCGGCTCGTGGTCTTCGTCCAGCACCACGCAGAACTACATCCAGAACACCATCCGAGGCGTCGGCATCCAGGTCGAGTATGCCACGGGCGGCGCGGTCACGCTGGATGACCTGAACCTCATCATCTCCCCCGCGCAGTGCAAGACGATGGTCGCCACCGCCGAGATTCAGGCGTACCTCGTCAACAACGTGAACACGCTGGGATACCTGACCGGAAACGACCCGACGTACAACAAGTACGGCCTGCCGTCCAAGCTCTTCGGCGTGAACGTGATCGTCGAGAACACGATCAGCAACACCGTCGTGCAGGGCGCTGCCACGCAGACCACGGGCTACCTGCTCGGCGCGACCACCGCGCTCTTCACCGCGCGCATGGGCGGGCTGATGGGTCAGGCCGAGGTTCCGCAGGGCGTGAACACCATCCAGATCAACGCCTTCGAGGACATGACCGTGGAGCAGATGGACGACACCTGGAACCGCACCACGAAGGGCCGCGTCGTCCAGGACATCGCCCCCGTCCTCGCCGCGCCGCTCTCCGGCTTCTACATCGCATCGACCGCGAGCTGATTCGACTTCCTCCCCCGGACTCGGATAGGGACGGTCCACACGGGCCGTCCCTTTCCGAATGCAGACCATGCCCTACGCGACCTACGAGAACCTTGCCGCCGCCGTGGACGCGAACCTGATCGCGGACTGCTGCGCCGACACGGGCGGGCCGCTTCCGGGTCCGAACAGCGTCGCGACCTACGCGCTGGAGCAGGCGTCCGCGCGCATCCGGGCGATGGCCCGCACGGCGTCGATCTACACAGACTCGCAACTGGACGCGATGGCGGCGGCGTCCGACCCGATGCTGGTCGGCATCACGGTGAACCTCGCGGCGTACTGGCTGCTTGGCCGGCGCGGAGGGGCGGTTCCCCCGCACCACGAGGCGCTGTTCCGGCAGGCGCTGTCCGACTTGGAAGCCCTGCGAGACGGCAAGATGATCTTCGGCGCGGTGGACACGGCGGCGCAGGCGGGGCTTGCCACGGTGCAGGCGGTCGGCACCATGCTCCCCACGCAGTACGGGGCGTCCTACGCCAGCGCGTTCTACCCCCGCATCTCGAACAACACCTACCCGAACCCATGAACCACGCCCAGCGAGTCGCTTACATGAAGCAGCGCATCGCAAAGGCGCTCCAGCAGCCTGCGGTGGCGGACGGCATCGGCTCCATCGTCAAGGCGTCGATGCAGCGCCACATCGAGGAGGGGAAGGGCCGGGAAGGCACCTTCGACCCGATCAAGCCGCTGTTCGGCACGTTCAAGGACCGCAAGGGCGCGGAGCAGGTGCAGCCGGGATACCGCAACGGCGGGCAGCCGCTGCGCGACACGGGCCACCTGATGCGGAGCCTGAACGCCACGGCGACCACGGGCGCGGACGGCATCACCGTGAGCGTCCGGGGCGCTGGCTACGGCGCGTACCAGAACGCGGGCTTCTCGACCACCGGGCCGAACTTCATCCCGCTGACCCGCAAGGGCGCGCGCAACTACGCAGGCGGAACCGCGCTCGTGCCGGGACGGCTCCAGCAGGGCAAGGATTACATCATGGCGTGGCAGGGCGTCACCGTCCCCGCGCGCAACTTCGTCGAACCGACCCCCGAGGACTTCCACGTCATCGGCAACAGCATCTTCACTGGCCTGAAACTCACCCTCGGAGGCAAATGAAATGGCGATCACATGGAACGTCACGGGACCGTGCGAAATCTGGGTGACGGGCAGCACCGCCACCTACGCGCTGCTTGGGCGCACGGCCAACGACAACCTGCCCCGCGTGAACTTCATCAAGCACATGAAGCAGGAGACGGACACCAGCAGCGGTGCCGCCCCCGCGCAGTTCATCGGGAACAACCAGGAGGCGACCATCTCCTGCGCGCTCGTTGAATGGGACTTGACCGTGCTGGCCGCGCTGGAGACGCGCATCGAGGACGCCATCGGAACGGCCACCGTGGGCAAGGTCATGGTCCCCACCGCCTACGCCAGCGGCGGCTACTTCGGCGTGTGGATCAAGCCCCTCATCACCGGGCGCAAGGGCATCCAGTTCGGGTGCTGCATCGCCGACGGCGAGTCCTTCGTGGAAAGCCAGTGGGGCAACTGCGCGAAGGTGCTGGGCCTGAACCTGCGGGCGATGCCGCTGCCGTCCACGAACCTCCTCTACGAACTCACGACCACCTAACGCACGAAAGGCACTCCGACAATGCCGAAGATCACGATGGGCGGCGAATCCGACCCGAACTGGTACGAAGTCAAGATGCGCGACGGCACCACGGTGTCGTTCCACGCGGGCGAACTCATGGCGAGCATGGCCTGTTCCGAGGCGGTGCGCGCCCCCGGCGCAGAGGGCGTGCAGGCCACGGCGCAGCTCGCCCGTGACCTGTTCACGCCGAAGGATGCGGCGATGGCCGCTTCCGATGCAGCGCTGTTCTCGGTGGTCACCTCCGTGATGCAGCGAATCCAGGCATCGGGAAACGGCTAAGGGAGGGCGCCCGCTTCCTCGCCCGTTACGGGCGCGCTCCCTGCGAGTTCGACGAAGAAACGGCGCTCGGCCTCATGGCGAACCTCGACGCTTTGGACGCGCGGGACACGCTGGTGATGGCGGGCGCGATCAGCGCGGCGCTCGGCGGCACGCCCGAGCAACTGGCGGGGCTGGTGTTCGCGGCCACGGGCGACGGCAGGCAGGCGCAGCGCACACACCTTGCGGCATCCGCCGCGAAGGCCGCAGGAAAGCACCGTGGCTGAAACGACCCCCATCCTCATGCTGCACGACCTGATCTGCGCCACGGGCGACCCGGCGCAGGATGCGCTCACCCTCATCGACTTCGAGGCGGTGCCGGGATTCGTCTTCTGCGTCCCGCACTACGGCGTGGAGACGGATTCGTACGGCGATCCGCTGGTGCTCAACGAGGGCCAGTTGGACATGAGCATCAACATCCCCGCATGCATCAACTTCCTGTACGAGCACGGGGCGGTGGCGGGGGCGCTGACGCCCACCTACGCATTCCTTGACTTCGAGGGGCTGTTCGAGGTGTGGATGACGGGCGACGATCCCGAGCGCATCGCCTACACACAGGCGCAGTTCATCGGGGCGCTCCAGGCGATCAAGGCCGAGTTCACCACGGGGATCATGCTGGCGTGCTCGTCCATGCCGCTGGTGCGGAACTTCACCACGGCGGACCCGGTGTCATGGAAGTACGCGACGGAAATCAACCGCGAGGTGCGGATCGCGGAGGCGACCGAACGCTACGCGCCGATCTTCGCGGAGATGGACTGGGCCTGCCCGTACTTCTTCGTCCTGTCCCCCGACTTCCTGACGATGGACCCCGAGCAGCGTCCTTTCGAGGTGCTGGCGACGGGCAGCACCGTGCTCGCCGGGACCGCACCGGGCTACAACTACCCCGACCCGCCGACGCTGGCAGACTGGGATGTCGAGTGGGAGGTGTGGACTTCGTACCAAGAGGCGGGGCTGGAGGTGGTCAACCGCTGCAAGGCGATCAACGGCCAGCCTTCGCAGCCTGTGTGGCCGCTGAACAGCACGGTGTTCTACCCGTTCACGCCGATCTTCAACGTCGATACGCAGGTGCCGACGTTCCTGCCCCAAGCCCTGTTCAACAAGGCGCTGGCGCGCAGCCGCACCTACTCGGGTCCGCCCGCGACCGGGTGGCTCCTGTGGGGCGCGACCGGGTACTGGCAGTGGCTCGCCACGCAACCGGACAACGACCCCCAGAACCCGTACACGCCGCAGACCATCGCGCGGCAGCTCCAGTCTCGCAACATGATCACTCAGGTGCAGTACGGCGGCGTATCGCCCGTGCCGTCCCTGTTCCCGACGTGGCAGGACGCGGGCCTGATCCTCGAAACCGCGAACACCTTCAACACCGCAACGCTCGCCCTGCTCAACGGCAGCGTGATGGCAGGGGCGAACATGGCGACATTCTCCGAGTCGGAAGTCACGAACGCGATCATCCAGCGCATCCAGGCGGTGATGGACGAGTTCGGGTGCAACCAGTGCGTCTACATGGTGGACGAATACTCCACCCCCGTGAGCGTCCAGCGCACCACCGTTCAGGTGATGATCCGCGACGGCACGCAGCAGCACCCGCTCTCGGGCGCATGGCTCACGCGGTCGATGGTCGCCGTCTCGCTCAACTGGCGCGAACTGACCGACCGCCAGCCGCGCGCCACGAACCGGACCATCGGCGCGCGGGGCATCGTGGACGTGATGAACGCGATCCGCTACGCCATCAACCAGTCGTTCCTCGGGGAAGGCTCCGACGCGCTGCTGACCACGCCGATGCTGCTGGTGACGGCGGGCGCGCCGATCCAGGTCGAGGGCAAGCCGGGGTGGATGAAGGCCACGGACGTGTACGAGTACGGGCGCGCATTCGACAGCGCGGAGACTGGAGCCTGACATGACGGACGCAAGCGGCGAGAAGACGTACGGCAGCATCAAGATCGACTTCAACGACCTCACTGCGTCGCTGGACGCCGCAGGGAACGGCACCGCACCCGGCGGCGCATCGGGTGGCGCTGTCGGAGGCGCTGCATCCGGTGCGCCGTCCGGGCGGCGGGGTCGCAGCAACCTTCCCCAGCGCCCGGAAGCGGGCGTGGCCGATGCGATGATCGAGGCGGCGCAGGCGCTTGCGATCAGTTCGCAGGCGGCGGCGTCCGCCAGCGTCACGCGCGCCCTTGCGTCCACCCGGCAGCCGAGCGGCATCGGCACCGCGCTGATGGCCCCCAAGCGCGACCTGGCGACCGGGACGGTCACGGAGGTGTTCACGGGTGGCGCGGCGTCCGGGGCGCGCGCAGGCGGCGGCGGTGGCGCTGGCGGCATGAGCGCGGCGGGAATCGCCGGGGGGCTTGCGGCTGGCGCGGTGGCCGGGGTGGTGGTCGGGCTTGTCATCAAGGCCATCGAAGGCGTGGTGAAAGCCATCGTCGATTTCCACCGCTACATGGTGTCGGAAGCCACGCGCCTGATGGGATTCAGCGGTGCCGCTTCGCAGGCGGTCGCCGCCGAGCAGGTGGCCGAGGTGATGCGGACGATGCAGAGCGCGCAGAGCGGGCGCGGCGCGGCGGCGGCAAGCGCGCAGCGGGCGGACACGTTCCTCAGCAACCAGACGGCGCGGCTGGGGGACAACCTCCTGCCGCAACTGGCGGCGCTGACCACGGTGGCGACCATCTCGCTGGGCGCGCTGCTTTCCGCCGCGAACACGATCATCGAAACCCTGCGCGGCATCGCGCTGTTCGCGGGCGGCGTCTACGGCAAGATCGGCGATTCCATCGCGGACGCCATGCGCGGGACGGCCATCGGTGAGGGGCTTCGCGCCATCCTTGCCATGCTCCGCAACGTGCTGGCATCGCTGGGCCTGATCGTGAACAACACGCAGCCCAGCGCCGACATGAGCGCGGTGAACGGCGCGATCCGCGCCGACCTCGCGCAGATGGGCGCATTCGCAATGGCCGGAGGCAGGCCGTAATGTCGTTCACCACGAACAGCCGCCTGACCTGCGGGGTCGGCCACGGTGCCAACTTCGAGGTGCCGTGCGTGACGCTCACGGAGTACGTCCACGCGCCCGTCTACGCCGACGATGGGCGCACCATGAAGGGCGTCCGCACCACCCTGCGCGGGCGCGGGATCTTCGCCAGCGAGACGGCGTTCCAGTACTTCCGCGACGCGGTGGTGGCGACCGGGGGCGACGGCACCAGCAGCCCGGAAGCAGTCACCTACACGATGGAAGTCCGCGACGCGGGCGGGTCGTGGGTCACGATCAGCAGCTACGCGCTGGACGTTCCTGATGACATCGGCGGGCCGATGGTCCGCCTCTCCGCGCCGTACGCCATCGGGCCGCGAATGATCGGCGTGGAGTTCGAGATCGATTCGCAGGTGCCGCCGCTGGACGTGGAAACGACCACCAGCGCCGTGTCGCACACATGGACGCAGACGATGCAAGTCGCGCTGGACGGGCGGCTGACGCGCATCGTCCGTGGCGTCCTGTCCGTGGCCCCCAGCACGAAGAACAGCGGGCGCGACGACACCGTGGCCCCTTCGCCGTCAGGCGGCGACTGGAACAGCCGCAACCCTTACCCGGACCTGTACCGGTTGGCGATCATCCCCGATGTCCCCGGCGCAGGATGGCGGCGCAGGCCGCAGGAGTACGCGCTGCTGGAGGACGGCACCGGGCTTGCGTACCAGATCACCGACGAGCAGTGCGCCAAAGACCTGCCGTACCCGGCGCGCGACGGCGATGCAAAGTTCCGCTACACGCGGCAGTTCCCAAACCTCGGATGGGCGGACATCTCCATGCGCGTCCGCATGGCGGGCGACCTTGCGACCGACATCCGGACGCTGATCGCCAGCGCGTGGACGTCCATGCAGATCCGCGTCAACCCCGCGAAGCACCTCCTCACGCGGATCAGCGTCGAGGAGGAGTCGATGTTCGACGGCATCGCCTGCACCTGCGAGATGGATGCCCGCGTCTACGCGCAGGACTACGCCAACACGGGGACGCTGGCGCTCTCCAGCATCGTCGGCACGCCGTTCACCGTGACGCGACTGGACTGCTCGCGCACGGTCAGCCCCTACGGCGCGTACCAGTTCGCGTGGCAGATGCCGCCGCACTGGCTGGACAACGCGCTGAACGCGGCCACCCAGCAGGGCAGCGCGGGCGTCATGCCGCAGGCGCAGGTCATCGAAGTTGAATTGGCGACCCCGTGCGCCGACACCGCCGTGGTCACGGTGCTCCCGTCGAACACGGGCGTGGCCGCGATGAACGCGCACTTCGGCGGGGCGTTCACCCAGCCGTACCCCAAGCAGGCCGACGAAGCCACGGCGGACACCCCCACCACGATCATGCAGGCGTCATCGTTCACCGCCATGCGCGTGAATCCCGGCACCGTGCGGATGTGCAGCGCCGAGGACGAAGGTCAGGACTGGGTGTTCCAGACGGAGAAGCCCCGTGTCCGCATCACCGAGCGCGTGGAGGTGTCGCGCCAGAACCAGACGCCGGGGCGCTCCATGCGACCGTTGCCCGCCAATGCCATCCTCGTTTCCGAGGGATGGGTGCCGGGATCGCTTCGCGGGGACGCGCAGGGAAACGGCGTGTTCAACGCGATCTACGAGCGCGTGTTCGATGCGCTCGACCCCGGCGGCACCTCGGGCGGCGGGTTCAACAGCGCATCCTTCGCTGGCTACCTCCTGCGGTACTGGCAGCCCCCCAACGGCCTGATCCTGGCCGCGAACAACCCCGGACTTTCCACCGCGCAGCAGCAGGGCTCCCTGAGCGTCCTCGCGGCGGCAACTGACGTGCGCCTTGGCGCATACGGCACCATCAGCGATCCCGTCACATGATCCACGCCGGATTCATCCTCGATCCCATCAACGACTTCGAGTGGCCCGCGCTCACGCCGGACTCGGAGTCGTGGCAGACGGTCGCAGACATGGCTGAAGTGCTGGGCGTGCCGGAAGGGGACTTCCTGCGGATCAGCGTCCCCGGCGGCGCGTCCCGCCATGCCTGCGTCAAGTGCCTGATCCCCACCGAGCAGGTGGCGGACCTCTACGCCTTCGCGCAGGGGCAGGCGGACGGCGGCGTGAACTTCGGATGGAAGGACGGCCACGGCGGCACCCTGCACGCCATGCGCGTGTGGCTGCGCCCGCCCGTGCCGCTCCTGTGGCCTTCGATGGGCGGCTTCGTCGTGGTCGAGGCGGTGGACTGCCGCTACCTCGCGCGCTTCCGCGCCCCGGCGACCCCCTCCAGCATCGTCCACGGGCCGCAACTGACCGATGACGGGCGCTACGCGGCCAACACGGCCACGGGCAGCGACTACAGCAGCGGCACCCCGCTTGGAACCATGCTGGCGCTCTGTCAGCGCCTTGCCACCGCTGCGGGCATCACCGTGGCGTTCGGATCGTTCAACCCCGCCGCCGAGAGCATGGTGCTGGTGCAGGGGATCACCGCCGCGTGGCAGGATTCGCCTGCGCTGCTCTTGGATCACTGCCTCGCGGCCTGCGGATACGTGCTCCAGTACAACAGCGGTAGCGGCGTCTACAGCGTGGTGCAGGCGGGAGAGGACGCCACGATCCTAGCCACCTACATGGCGTCCCCCGGCGGCTTCGGTCGCATCAAGCGCGGCGGGGTGGCGGCGTGCGGCGATGACACCAGCGGGATCAGCGACCTGTTCGACCAGTGGAACACCAGCGGGGCCATCGTCGGGAGCCTCGCGCCGCAGGCAAACAAGACCAGCGTGATCGGCGCGACCCGCGAGGGCCTTCGCCGCTACGACAACCAGTACGACCCGCAGGATGACCAGAACGAGACGGCTCCGGGCGCGTCCGTCAGCGTCCCCCGCCCGATGGCGCTTCAGTCCACGTGGGGCCGCGCGACCCTGTACGGCTTCACCACGCTCCCCGGAAGCGAGACGAACCTGACGGGCTCCTACCCGTGGCTGGCGGGCGGCGTCACCGTCGCCAACTTCGCGCAGGCGGTGTGGGTGCGCCGGAGCCGGATCGCCTTCGGGCGGCAGGCGTGGAACGGCTGGCCCGTGCTGCCCGCCTCCAGCTACCGCCAGACGGAGATGGAGTTCAGCATCCGCCGCATCGGCGGGCGCATCCTCTGCACCACCGTGACGAACGCGGACCCGCACGACTGGACGCTGGGGAACACGGGCGAGCTGAACAGCGACCCGGCGGCGATGCTCACAGGCATCGGCAACATCGACACGCAGATCAGCCCCGGCGGCGGGCGAATCGTCCGCGTGCCCCCCGCGCAAGTCCGCACCTTCATGGCCCGGATCACGGGGTACGTCCTGATCCCCGGCACGTGGCGGTGGCAGTACGAGTGGGAGGAAGTCGAGCCGACCACGGCGGACATCACCGACGCCTCGCGGTGGCAGACCTCGTACCCGCTCACCCGAAAGTGGGACGGCACGGACGGGGCGCGCGCCGAGAACGGCGGCGAGCGCGGCAACATCCTCAGCACGGAAATCTGGCCCGGCGTTCTCTTGGCCGACTACCCGGATGCAACGGTGGAGTGCAAGCCCATCGGGATCAACGCCATCGTGACCATGACGCAACTGTCCCCCACGGTGTTCCCCGACTCTAGATACCCCAAGCCGCCCGCCTACGCCTACACGTTCTGCATCCCAAACGCGCCGAAAGTCACCTGCACACCATAGGAATCACGATGGCAACCGATCCACTCAACCAGCTCGTCATCGCCATCGACCAGGGGTCGCCGTACTTCCTGCGCCTGTCGTTCCCCGACCTTCAGGGCTACGACGATGCCGTGTGGCGGCTGCGCCTGTCCAAGCCCGGTGCGACCTACTCGTTCTACGAGTCGGAGGAATCGGACTGGACGATCATCGAACCGACCACGCGCGACCTCCGCATCGACGCCAGCATCACGGCGGCCTTCGCGGCGGGCGACTGCTTCTATCAACTGGACGTTCTCCAGGATTCCACCGATTACCCCTCGTTCCGCGCCCACGCCATGTTCACCAACGGCTCCGTGCAGGCCACCCTCGGCGGCACCGCCCCCTGACCCGAAAGCAAGACCATGCCCATCCCGCAGACCGTCATCCTCAACGCATACCAGGGCATCCCCGGCATCGGCGTGCCCACCGGAGGCACGTCCGGGCAGGTGCTGGCGAAGGCCAGCAGCACGCCGTACGACACCAAATGGGTGGACGTGGCGGGCACCTCCGTGACCTCGTTCAACGGTCGCACTGGCGCGGTGGTCCCCACCTCGGGCGACTACACCGCCACGCTCGTCGGCGCGACCACCATCGGCGCGGCGATCTTCGGCCTCACGAACCCCAGCGCCATCACCTTCCTGCGGATGAACGCCGACAACACGGCCTCCGCGCTCTCGGCCAGCGCCTTCCGCACCGCCATCGGCGCGGGCACGGGCGACGGGGACATGACGCTCGCGGGCGTGCAGACCGTCACCGGGGCCAAGTCGTTCAACAGCACGAAACTGATCCTGAACGGGTCCACCAGCGGCACGACCACGCTGAACAGCGCGGCCACGGCGGGCACCAGCGTGCTCACGCTCCCCGCAGGCACGGGCACCCTGCTCTCGACCATCTCGGCGGTCACGGTCGCGCAGGGCGGCACGGGGGCCACCACGCTCACGGGCTACGTCAAGGCCAGTGGCACCAGCGCGATGACCGCCGCCGCCACGGTGCCATATGCGGACCTGTCGGGCGTGGGGGACATGGCTACGCAGTCATCCAACGCGGTCAGCATCTCGGGCGGCGCGGCGCTGTTCACGAACAACCAGCTCGGGATCAACGATACGGCGGTCAACGCCGGAATCATGTTCGGCGTGGTCAACACGCACACGGCGTTCCGCACCCTGACTTTCGACCTCTCCAACGCGAACCGCACGCTCACCATCCCCGCCAACGCCACGATCAGCGGATCGAACACGGGCGACCAGACCATCACCCTGACCGGGGACGTGACCGGAAGCGGCACCGGATCGTTCGCGGCGACCATCGCCAACAACGCCGTGACCCTCGCCAAGATGGCGACGCAGGCATCGCTCACCGTGCTGGGCAACGCCACGGGCGGAAGCGCGGTCCCGACCGCCATGAGCGCGTCCACCACCAAGACGCTGCTCGCCATCACGAACACCGATGTCAGCGGCCTTGGCACGATGTCCACACAGAACGCCAACGCCGTCACGATCAGCGGCGGCAGCATCACGGGCATCACGGACCTCGCGGTGGCCGATGGCGGCACCGGGGCCAGCACCGCCGCAGGCGCGCGCACGAACCTCGGACTCGGCACGATGGCGGTTCAGGACGCCAGCGCGGTCGCCATCACGGGCGGCACGATCACCGGGCTTGGCTCGGCCATCCCTGTGGCATCGGGCGGAACGGGCGCGGTCACGCACACCAGCGGCAACTACCTGAAGGGAGCGGGCACCAGCGCGATCACCAGCGTGGCGACCATCCCGAACACGGACATCACCGGGCTTGGCACCATGTCCACGCAGGCCGCGTCCGCCGTGGCGATCACGGGCGGCACGATCAACGGAACGACCATCGGCGCGACCACGGCGACCATCGGCCTGTTCACGACCATCGGCGCAACGGGCGTGGCGTCCTTCGCGGACGGCACCGTGAGCCTGCCTTCGCTGGCGTTCACCAGCGACCCGGACACGGGCATCTACCGCGTGAGCGCGAACGTCCTCGGCCTCACCGCCGGGGGCGTGCAGGTGGCGCAGTTCACGACCACGGGGACATACGCCACCGCGATCATCGCTGGCGTTGCGATCAGCCGCGGCGCGGCCACCAGCCCCCCCATCGCCACGAACCTGGCCGTGGGCAACACCACGATGACGGGCAACACGACCGGGTTCAGCAACACGGCGTACGGCCACAACTGCCTTGACCTGAACTCCACGGGCGGGCAGATCACCGCCGTGGGCTACACCGCAGGCCGCTACGTCAAGGGCGACAACAACGCCGCCTTCGGCTACGCGGCGCTCACGGGCAACTCTGGCGGCACCACCACGGGAACGGCCAACGCCGCCTTCGGCGCGGCATCGCTGAACAAGGTCACGACCGGGACAGAGAACATGGGCGTCGGCTACGGCGCGGGCTTCAACCTGACCACGGGAAGCCAGAACTGCTGCATCGGCGCGTACGCGCTCTTCAGCGCCACGGCCAACAACTACAACACGGCCGTCGGCGAGTCGGCGCTGATCTACATCGCGGGCAGCACCTCGGGGAACACGGCCATCGGCTACTTCGCGGGGGCGTATTACGCGACCGCCACGAACCTGACCGATGCGACCGATTCCATCTTCATCGGGCGCGCGACCCGAGCGGCGGCGGCGACCGGGACGAACGAGATCGTGATCGGCATCAACGTGGCGGGCCTCGGGTCGAACACGACCGCCATCGGAAACAGCAGCACCACGGCCACCACCCTGTACGGTCAGGTGACCAGCGACTACAGCACCCCGGCGTTCCTGACGCCCAGCGGAAAGACGAACACGGGATTCCTGCAAGTCTCCGGAAAGACCTCCGGCGCGCTGAAGATCACCACCGCCGACGCCACCGCGCAGACGCTGACCATCTCGGCGGCGGCGCAGACCACGGGCGCGGCGACCATCACCATCCCGGACGCGGCGGGCAGCGCGCGCACCTTCGCCACCCTGACGAACACGCAGACGTTCACGAACAAGACCTACAGCGCGCCGATCCTGACGGGCGACGTGGTGGCGGACAAGACGATCACCGCTGGAGGTACCACGGGAGCGCAGACCATCAACAAGACGATGGGCAGCGTGAACTTCGCGGCGGCGGCAACGAGCCTCGTGGTCACGAACAGCCTCGTGGCGACCACCAGCATCATCATCGCCACGGTCGCCACCAACGACACCACCATGTTCGGGGTCAAGGTCGTGGCCGCAAGCGGGTCGTTCACCATCTACGCCAACGCCGCCGCCACCGCGGAAACCCGCGTGAACTTCATCGTCCTGAACTGACACAAGCACGTTTCCCCGACAATGAATAACCTAGCGCCATGATTACCGAACACCTGACCGGAAACACCATCAGCCCGATCCTCGCGCAAGCAGGTGCCGTTTCGTGCAGCGCCGTCACGTGGATAGCCTGTGGCATCCTCAACGCGGACACCGTGACGGAAGCGGAAATCAAGGTGAGCCTCCCGATCTTCATCACCAGCATCATCGCCACCGCCGGATTCACGTGGGTTGTCGCCAAGTACGACAACGCCCGCCTGCGGAAGATGGACGAATTGCAGCAGCAGATGAAAGACCTGACGGCGATGATGGAGCACCGCGTTCAGCAGCCCCCCACCAAATGAACAAGCCCCTACTCATCCTCCTGTTCGTACTCGCCATGATCGCCATTGCCCGGTGCAGCGGCACGCCGGAGCCAGTCAAGCAGCCCGCCGCGTACCCGGTCAGCAGCGACATCGGCGGGAGCATCGGGGACGCCCGGAAGAACCTGGCGCGCATCCGCGAGTCCGCCGCCGCCGTGCAGAAGGCGTCCCTCGACGTGCGCGCTGCGGCGAAGGCGACCGAATCCGATGCGGCGTGGGCGGCGATCTTCGACGTGGAGCGCGAGGCGATCAGCCTGCGGGCCTTCGCGTCCGACATCGAATCAAGCCTCGCGGAAGTCGAGCAGGAGGCCAAGCGCATCCACGGCCTCGAAGCCGAGAACGCGCGCATGGCCGCGCTTGTGGCGTCGAAGGAAGCCGAGATACAAGCGGAAGCCGCGCGCCGGATGGCCGGATTCGCCGTGGCGTTCGGCGTGGTGGGCCTGCTGGTGTTCGTCGGCGGCCTTGCCGTGGCGTTCTTCCTGCAATCCCCGGTCAAGGGCGGCGCGCTCTGCGCCATCGGCAGCATCATGGTGGTGGCCGCATACGCCGCGCAGCAGCACGCGCGGGACTTCGGAACCATCGGCCTGTGGGTGGTCGCCGGGTCCGTCGCCATCGGCGTGGTGTGGTTCATCCGGGAGATGGCGACCGCCAAGCGCGGCTTGGTCGCCGCCGAGCGCATGACGGGCCTGATCGAACGGCTGAAGCAGTACCTGACGCCCGAGGAGGCGGATGCGGTGTTCAAGGGCGAACCGCTGTACGATCCCGCCACATACCGATTCGTGGAGGCGGCGCGCAACCGCGTGGCCGCGCAGGCAACCCCAACGGAGACAAAGCCATGATGACCCTCGCAGACTTCTCGGGATTCCTCACCTCGTCCACCATGCTCATCGGCGGCGCGGCCATCGGTGCCGTCGCCCTGCTGGCGTTCTGGTGGTTCAAGATCCGCAACCGCAAGTAAGGGGCAGACAATGGGCGCAGACTTCGTAGAAACCCGGTCGCAGTCATCGTCCGTCGAAGTCGGCGGCGAGAGGATCGTGTTCACCGCCACCGACGTGCCGTCCGAGACGGTGCGCGTATGCATCGTCCGGCCCGGCGACATCGGGGAGTGGTGCATCACCCCGACCCGCGAGCAGGCCAAGCACATCGGCGTGCGCCTGCTGGCGTTCGCGGACACCGGGACGCTGGAGCAGTAGCCGTGTCCGGCGCGATCATGGCGTACGCCTGCTGCTGCGGCACCCCGCCGCCGTCGCAGGTGACCATCGACGTGTACCGCGCGCTGGACACCTACGGGTACGCATCGCGCAAGTACAACAGCGGGGTCATCGCGGACCCGTCCAACTGCTCCGAGGCGGGGCAGGGCGGGCTTCCGATCTACGAAGGCGAGTCCGCCGTGTCGTGGTCGTGCAACTTCGCGCGGGTGCATGAGCCGTTCGATGCCTACCCCGGCCCGCCCGCCGCGCACTGGAACCTCTGCACCGAGAACGTCGGCAGCGAGTCGTACTGGTTCGCGGCGCGCCTCTGGACGCTGCCATACGTCAGCACCACGAGCAGCAATTCGTCGGGATTCTGGAAGATCGACACCGGGAGCGGCATCGTCACCACCACCGTGACGGCGTTCGTCTCGCAGGACATCGACCACTACTCCACCACGGAACTGCTGCCCGCCATCGAGCAGTCCGGCGACCTCTGCAACGTGTGCAGCACGGAGACGGGCGCGGACGTGAGCACCACCGTCACGTGCGACTACTGGCACCGCGCCACCTACCGATTCGACATCGCCGCGTTCCAGGTCTATTCCACCAGCGGCGCGGAGGCGGCGTGGACCATCGAAGTCGGCGGCGGGAACATCACGGTGAAGAACGGCGGCACCACCGTCTACACCTTCGCGCAGGCGTCGTACACGATCCTGAGCATCCGCACCGCGATCAACGCCACGGCGGAACTGTCCGCCATCGGCGGCGTGGCCGCGAACGGAACCGTGGGGCCGCTCTCCGCAACGCTGATCCCCGACGCTTCGCCCGTGGCGGTGGGAACCAGTGTTTCCCCGGCGACGATCTTCATGCGGACGGTGGGGCAGACCTTCGAGGAGTACCAGTCCTTCGGCTACCCGCGCTACGAGGTGTCGGACCTTGCCGTGGACGCGCCGGGATTCACCGGGACCGAATCGCAGTTCGCCACGGGCTTCGAGCTGTACTGGACCGCGCCGCTCATCGATGATGGCAGCGTATTCACCTACCCGGCGATGCCGGACGTGGAAACAACGCTGTCGGGGCAAGGTGACTGCTTCGACGGCGAAGGCGCGGCCATCGACCCGCCGACGTACGTCGAGCCGACGTGCAGCCTGTCGGGCGGCGGCATCGACAGCATCCCCGCCGGGAGCGGGCGCGCGAACTTCAACGGCCTGAACTGGCGCGCGAAGACGGGCAGCACCTACGAGTTCCAGACGGGCGGCATCACGGACCAGTTCTGGCTGGCCGACAACAGCGCCTGCGGGCCAAGCGCGCCATACCACTGCGCCGGGTACACGGCGGGCACCTTCTACGGGAAGCGGAGCAAATGGCAGCTCACGAGGACATAACGCACACCAGCCCTGCGGGGCACTGGCGGCTCCGGCTGCACGCGGACGGGCGGGCGGAAGTGCTGGAGCACCGCCCGTTCACGGTCAAGAGCGGGCGCATGAGCGGGCTTGGCGACCTGATCGCGGCGGGGACGGGCGCGCTGGGGGTGCCGGAATGCAAGGGGTGCGGCGGGCGGCGGGCGGCGCTGAACCGCGCGGTGCCGTTTCGCGTCCGGTAGCGGTACACTTCGCGCCTGAAGAGAGCACGCGCCGCGCCCCCGTCCACGAGCGGGGGCGTGGTGTTTAGGGGCGCAAAAACGAAACCGCCCCTGGATGCGTAGGGGCGGCTTCGGACTCCGCTTGCGCGGGTCATGGGGACCGTGAGTCTACGGCGCGGATTCGATTCCCGCCAAGCGCGCGAGTTCCTGATCCGACTGGCTGGCGCGGAGCTTGCCGTCGTGCGGACCGAGTTCCCAGCAAAGCGCGCCGTCGTTCCAGATCTGGAGCGGGATATGTCCCATCGCCTTGCGCCGGATCGCCTCCGCTGCCGCGTCGCTCACGGTGGCAAAGTTCAGCGTCATCTCCTCGCGCGTGGCGAGGATGGCGAGTACGAGCGAGACGGGCGGGGGTGGGGTGTTCATTCCTGCTTCCTCATGCCGTCGATCATCTCTGTCATCGTCTTCATCAGAAGCAGCATCGCGGCCACCTTGTTCTCGGGGAAGTGCGCCACCTCGAAAGACAGCGTGGCAACAATCACTTCCCGGCGCGGTGTTCCTTCTGGCTCCAGCGCTTCGCCGCCGTTGGAGAATGTGATCCGCTGGATGGTGGTTTGGAGCATTTCCGTCATGGTGTCCCCTTGATTGCAAGCGCGCTGAACGCGATCTTGCGCATATCCGCGAGGTGTTCCTGCGTCGCCGCGAGGCTCCCCGCGCTGCCGCTGCCTTCTGTGGGACGGAAACCCTCGCGCCAAAGGCCATCCATCATGGCTTGCGCGGTCTGCTCTGTGACGGTGAACGATGGGCGGTGCTCAATGCCCATGTCCTCGGGACCGTCCACCTTCACGATCATGTCCGTCACGAAGCCAGGGCGCGGCCCGCTGTTGTCGATCAGCAGGAACGCCACGCTGCGGCTGAACGGCTGGTGCGCGACGATGACTTCGGAAACTCGCGGATTCAATGGCAAACCCTCCACACACTGACCGGGCGTCCGTGGCACTCGGGCCGGACGGATTCCTTCGTTCGGTCGGTTTTCTCGATCAGTCCGCACTTCGCCGCGCGGCGCATGACCGCTGCGATGGCGCGCGGCTCACGCGGGGGTGGCACGCCGTCGCGCTCCAGCACGCACCATACCGCGTCCGTGGTCAGGTCTTCGCCAGCCGCGCGCATCGCGCACACCTTGCCGATGGCAGCGTATGCCGCCGCAAGCCATGCGGGGTCGGCTCCTGCCTCGGCGCGGTCTATGGCTAAGTCTGCTTCCTTGGTGGTCACTTAAGTTTCTCCCAACGGGCCGCGGGGCAGGGATTCATTCCCGGGTAGATGGTTTGGTCGAACAGCCACGCGCGATGATCGTCGGACCACCAAATGCCACGGACGCGCGAAATCTGCATGGTGCTGCTGTCGATGACGATATCCCCCGTGGCAAACGGTGCAGGCGGCACCGCCGACCTATTCGGAATCTCCGAAGTGTTCGCCTTCACCGCCTCCGCGATGGCCGCGCGGACCCATTCCTGCGTGGCGAGTGGAGAGTCGTCCGAACACGCATTGTCCCGCCAGTTCGGGTTAGGGCCGCGCGGCGCGCTCGCCGCTTCAACCGCGCTCGTAACTGCTTCGGCGGCGGTTTTGGCCGCTTCATGGATCACCCGCTCCACCACCAGCGCGGCGGCGGCGTATTCGTCGGCCTGACGGTCGGCCAACTGCGCGTCAGACTCACTAAACGGATCTGCTCTGAAGTATTCGCGGCGCACCTGCGAAATTGCCCGCTTGTGGCGCTCATTGCTCCGCAACCACTCCGCCACATCCGCCAGCGTCGCGGGGTGCTTCATGGGGTGGACTCCTTCGCGGACAGCCGCGCGTATCGGTTCACGACAAAGGCGTTGGGAAGCGCGGATGCTCCGCGACCATGCGGGTACACGCGCGCCGTCCGGCAGCGGTACACGCGCCCGCAGGCTCGGTCGCAGAAGCGGTTCATATCGGCGTGGAACGCATCGCTTGCGGGCGTGAAATACGCCGGGGCGAACACAGGGCGCTCATTGTCGCTCATTGCGCGTCCTCCAATGCTTCCAAAGCAGCGACCATCTTCCGCGCGCACGCGAGGCACACGCTCCATTTGATCTTCCATGGGTCGCCAATGCTCGCTACGTTCGCGTGTCCCTGCGTGCCGCATCCGCAGCATTGCGCCTCGCGGGGCCAGTTTGATTTCGTGGGGCCGACCGAGATTGAGGTGAGGAATCCCGCGCGTCGTTCGGAGGCAGGGGGAATGGCGCTCATGCCGTCACCTCCGTCGAAGGTGGCCGCGTCCCGAAGGTCTGCGCCTGCGTCTGCCGCGAGGTGGACATCCACGCCGCGCGGTGCATGGGCGCGACCGTGGAACCCGCGAGAAGGTCGTGCATCGCATCGCCCGCCGCGATGGTGTCCGCGATGCCGTCCCGGCACAGGTCAAGCGCGTCCGCCATGTCGAACAGCGCAGCCGCCTCAACCGGGTCCGTCTCCGTGTGCGCACGGTCGCGCAGCTTCTCCGCGACCCCGACCATCGAATCTGTCATCGCTCGCTCCTGTTGGCCGTCATCCGAACTTCCACGCGCCCGACGCGGGGCATGGCACCACTTCCACGATCACGCGATCCTCGAAGCCGTAGGCACACGCCACCGCGTGCGCGCGAACCTGTTTGTCATTGGCGTAACACACGCCGGGGAGCGAGTCGAGCACGGCCCTGGCAATTTTGTCGCTGTCTCCCTTCCACGGTCGCACCGGGGCGGACGCCAGCAGGCCGAAGCCGTTCGCCCGGTAGTGGCTCTTGGGCCTGCGGTACTCGCAGACAACCGATATGAGGACATCGCCCTCCAGCAATGGGCAGCGCGCGGCGATGGCCGCTGCGCGGACGGCCCGCATGAACGGCTTCGTGTACTTGCCGGATTCGCGCATGAAGGTCGTGCCATCATTGCGGACGCCGCGCGTCTTGCTGCCCTTCGTGCGGGCTGGTTTGTGGACGGTGAATGTGGTCACTTGCACGCTTTCGATATCCGACGCGCCAGCCGCGCCCTTGCACCAGCCGCCTGCGCCGCAGACAGGATGCCGCGCGTCTGGAGGCGGTACACCTGCGCCACGTCGTGGCACCAGCCCTCGATCACCGCATCGTCGGCGCGCCATCCACGGCAGTCAAGCTGCGCGCGGAGGTTGCTGCCGCCCGTGAGGTTCAGCGGGGGGTGGCGGGTGGGGGTCACGGGGTGGCCTTAATGGCGGCGACCGCAGCATCGTCAATTTCCTCGTCCGGGTGGCGGATTTCGCGGTCATCCGGCGACACGAACAGGCGGCTGACCACCAGATCGCCTTCACACAAGATCGTCGACTCCTGATTCATGCGCTTCGTCAACTGATCTCGGTCCTTCTCGCCCTTTGGGATCTCGCCTCGTGTCACCGCGTCGAAATCCTCGACCTGCACGTCCGCTACGAATCGCAGCAGCCGACGAAGCCCGTGCGCCGTGACGGTGATTCGCCTGTGCGGGTCCGCATCCGACCAAAGCCAGTCGGTCGCTCCAGGGAACACGGCGGGATAGGACAACGGCGATCCATCCATCGGGCAGACGGTTCCGTCGGTGGTGTCACTCACTTCCCCCTCGCAATCTCGCGCACGCGGGCGCGGTCCATCTGCCCAGCCGCGTCCATCTCCGCCCGAATCTCGCGCGCCGTCTGCTTGTGGCGGTACTGCTCGGACACCGTGCCGGAGACGCGCGCCGCCTCCTCAGCGACGAGAAGCGCGTCGTACCGCGCAAGGTCCGCCGCCGCAAGGTCGCCCATCGGCGCGGGCGCGCGTGGCTCCTGCTGCGGCTGGGCGAAGTCGCCTGCGTCATCGTCGGCGGCTAGCGCGGGCTTGACCGGGCGCGGTGCGCTGGCGCGGGAGGGGTACACGCGGACGCGCTCGGGGATGGTGGGGGCGTCTGCCCACTTGGGGTCGTTTGGGTCTTTGCGTGGCCTCGGCATCATGTTCCTTTCGCCGCGCGTGCGGCATAGCGGGCGTTTCGGCGCGCCTGCGAGAGTTGGATGGCGTTGAACTCGTCAACGGAGATTTCCACGCCGCGCATGGCGTCTTCGCTGATCGTAAACGCGCGGTACTTGCGATTCGCGTCGTTCGTGCAGATTCCCATCCGCACCATGACGGCGTAGAGCCTATCGGCGTTGTTGACCGTCTTCGGCGGTCGCTTGTTGGCGCGCTTTCGCTTGGGGGTGCTCACGGAAACTCCTCCCTGTCCATCGTCCGGTGCAGCGCGTCGATGTCCTCCTCCAAGCGCCCGGTCTTCACCACCGCCGCGAACAGCAGCGCGGTGACGAAGGCGGCGTACACGCCGATGGCGACGGCGATGGCGGCTTGCATGGTCATGGGTGGGCCTCCGCGATGCGCTGGAAGCAGAACCACGCGCCGATGGCAAAGAATGCCAGCGTGCAGCCGAGTTGGAGGAATCCGATGGCGGCGCAGACCACGAGCACAGGAAGCCCGCGCGCCTGCGCCGCGTCACCGATCTTGATGCGTCCCCTGCCGCCGGGGAAGCACAGCGCCTGCACGGTGCTGTTGAGCGAGTTGCCAACCAGCATCCCGGCGAGGAACAGGAAGAGGTAGGTCATCCGCGCCCCTTCGCCAGTTCCGCCGTCCGCGCCACCGCGCCCGACTCCATCGCGGCCTGCACCGCCTGCTGCTGGCGTGCCGTGGCGCGCTGCATCGCGTCACGGGCGGCGATGGCCTCTTCGTGCGCAGCGACCAGATCGAGCAGCCGCACGTTGTCCGCCTGCAACTGCCCGACTTCCTCCGCGTGATTCCCGGATCGGCCAGCCGCCATGCCCGCGACGATGGCCTCCAGCGTCCCCATCTCTGCCTCGGTGGCGAAGTAGCAATCGTGCTGCTCGTGGTTCCGCATGGACTCGACGATCTGCTCCAGCCGCGCGGCCAGTGCGTCTTCCGTGCTCTGCGCGAGTCCAAGTTCCTTGTCTGCCATGTTGTTCGTCCAATTCCCGGCCACCAGGCCGATTGCGAGTCCTGTGAAGTACGAAACCGCGCCAAGACGCAACGTGCGCGCGCGGCGGGAAACGGTCATCCGAGCAGCTCCGGCTCCGGCGGGTCGCGGCGGACTTCGACGATCTTGCCTTCCTTGTCCGTCAGGATGTAGGCGTACTCCCCATCCTCCCGCGCCGCCGCCAGCACGGGGATTAGGCGGGTGGAGAAAGTGGTGTATTTGGCACCGTCCGTAGTCAGCACGTTCATGTACGCGCTCTTGGCCGCGTTCTTTGAGTTGCCGGGGACCGCGCCCTGAACCACGATCCGCGTCCACCCCCCGCCGCAGTCCAGGGTATCTGTCCCGCCGGAAGCCCCGCCGCTGCCCCCAGCAGCGTCCGTGCCGCCGGGGGGCGTCTGTGGCCGTCCAGCAGGCGCGGGCGCGGCTGGGGCAGGCGTAGGCGCGGGAATCGTGGTTCCAACCGGGTCCGTACCCGCCAGTTCGGCCTCCACGATGGCGTCCGGGTCGCCGGAAGGTGGGTATACGGGCTCCAGCGTGCCCGCCTTGAATGTGGTCCCCGCTGGGTAGCCAACGGGCGCGCGGCTGGCCTCCAGCGCGGCGCGGGCGCGGGCGGTGGTGGAGCCCGTGGGGGGGGCGTCCGGGCGGCTGGGGCCACCCGTGCGGATGTCCTCGGCTTCGTCGATGTCACACAGGCCGGACAGGCCCAGCACGATGCGCCCGCACTGCATGAGCGCCTTGTGCCGCAGCATCCGGCGGGGCATGGAACGCCACGGGTCCGTGGGGCGCTTGCACTCCTTCAGCGATTCGGTCACGGTGGTGGCGTGTCCCCGGCCCTTGATGAACATGGTGCAGGAGCAGGAAACCAGTTCCCCGGCGGCGTCGTTCGTCTCCGCGAAGGTGAAACCGTCCACGCGCTTGTCTCGGGCAATGATCGCGGCCCAGCCGTCCACCGAAAGCACGGGGACTATGCCGCTGCGCCCCTCCATCGCAAACACCTCCTTGCGGATGGGGTCCAGTCCGTAGTGGTCGCACACCATCAGGAACGCCAGCAGTTCCGGCTCGGTCGGGTTCAGCTTGCCCATGACCGTGGCGGTCAGCGCGTCAAGCAGCGCGCGTTTGGAAACGCCGCGCGCCTCGGCCATGCGGCCAAGCGGCGAAACGGCGTTGTCGGTCGGTACGGTCGTGATCGCGGTTGTCATCGTTGCATCTCCGGTAAGGCCGCGCCCCATGCGCGGCAGAGGAAGTGTACCCGCGTCTGCGGCGGGCGCAAGGGGTTAGGTGGGGGATTCCCACAGAACGGTGGCGTCCGTGGTCGCGCGCTCCAGGTTCGCGCACGCCTGACGGTAGTAGGACTCCTTCAACTCAAAGCCGATGAACCTGCGCCCCATCTGGAGCGACACATACCCCTCGCTGCCGATGCCCGCAAACGGCGAGAGAACCGTGTCCCCCGGATTCGTCCAAAGCTCCACCCCGCGCCGGATGACGCCAAGCTGGAGCGGGCAGATGTGCCGTTCGTCATCGTGCTCCCGCGCAGACTCGCGCTGGAGCGTGTCGGAGGGGTCAATGTCCATCCAGACGGGGGACGCGACCTTCTGCCATTTGTCCACGCTGTAGTCGGCGTCATCGAGGTTGTAGCCCTCCGAGCGGGAAGATCCCTTGTGCGTCACCCGGTCCACCATCTCGCCGGGGGTACGCATCGTCACGAGGTAATCCGGGATGCCCTGACGGCTCATGCACGCATTGGTCCTCACGGTCTTGTGCAGCAGGCCCAGCGCCTTCGTGCGCTGCATCGCCGTCACGGGATCTTTCCAGATGCACACCTCGCTTGCGTAGATGAACCCGTGCGCCTGAAACGCCCGGATCAGGTCGCCCCGGAAGTCGCGCAGGCCGATGTACCCGTCCCGCTCCTTGCTGGTGGGCATCAGCATGCAGTGAAACGAGACATTGTGACCCGGCTTCATCACGCGCCGAAGCTCGGAAACGAGGAAGCCGAAATGCTCGAAGAACTCCGCATCGCTGCGGCAGTTGCCCATGTCGCGCGGGCTGTTGGAGTAGGTGTAGAGGCTGGCGAACGGTGGCGAGAAGATCGAATAGCCGATGCTCGCGTCCGGGAGTCCCCGAACCAAGTCCACGCAATCACCCTGGTACATGGCGAAGTTCTCGCCGATCAACTGGTCAACGCACTGCATCCGTAGCTCCTTGCATGAATGCGGGGAGCGCGATGGGCGTCCCCGCCTTGTAGGTGTCCCGGTCGCGCACGCGCCCGGTGATCGACTCGCGCATCGCGGCGCGCGTCTCCGCCATCATCGAATCGAACATGGCCGATAGATCGGAAGAGCGGTTCAGCAGG
>ERZ869929.289-NODE-289-length-34118-cov-42.282535_pt1 | contig 34118 bp, 37 predicted proteins | sample MGYA00579312_ERZ869929 | MGnify/ENA primary metagenome ERZ869929 (study PRJEB32216, sample SAMN09231818) | wastewater metagenome | place: USA: Maryland | collected 2016-08-09 | study: EMG produced TPA metagenomics assembly of the PRJNA472060 data set (Reclaimed... | reverse complement strand
CGCCGGCTCTGGTATAGTGGTAGTTCACCTTACATCGGGAGTTCTGGATGCGTAACTTCGAAACGACGCGGACGCCGTCCGTGCGTGCGGAAACTATCGTGCGCCGTACCTATTCGCGACCGCTGGAAAACGGTAACTTTGAGACTTGGGATGACATTGTCGGTCGGGTTATCAGCCATCAGCGTTGGCTGTGGCAGCGGGCGCTTGGTGACCAGCCGCTGAGCATTGTGCAGGAAGATGAACTTGAGGAACTCCGCGAGGCTCTGCTGAAGCGTAGCGGCTCGGTGAGCGGCCGGACGTTGTGGCTGGGTGGCACCGAGGTCGCCAAGCGGCGTGAAGCCTCCATGTTCAACTGCGCCTTTACGAAGGTCGAGACGGTTCACGACGTCGTGGATGCCTTCTGGCTGCTGCTTCAGGGCTGTGGCGTGGGCTTCGAGCCGGTGGTGGGTACGCTGAACGGCTTCACGGCGCCGATGGAAGTTCAGGTTGCGCGGTCGCAGCGCCACAAGCTTGAGCAGAAGAAGGGCCGCGAAACCAACGTCGAGTCCTATGCTAACGAGAATGGCAAGGTCCTTTGGACGATCAGCGTTGGTGACAGTGCTGAGGCGTGGGCCAAGGCTGTTGGTAAGCTTCTGGCAGGCAAGAAGAAGGCCGATATTCTGCGGCTGGACTTCAGCCAGATTCGCCCGGCCGGCGAGCGCCTGAAGGGTTATGGGTGGGTTTCTTCGGGTGATGAGACGTTCGCTCCGGCTATGGAGCGGATCGCCCAGATTCTGAATGCGAAGGCCGGGCAGCTTCTGGCGCGTATGGACATCCTCGATGTGCTGAACCACCTTGGCACCACGCTGTCCTCGCGCCGGTCTGCGGAGATTGCGCTGGTGCCGCATGGCGATCCGGAGTGGGTGGAGTTCGCGAAGGCCAAGAAGGACTTCTGGGTTCACAACAACTTCCACCGGCAGCAGTCCAACAACTCGCTGATGTTCAAGTCCCGGCCGGGCCGCGACGACATCTCGGGTCTCTTTGATCTGATGCAAGAGGCAGGCGGTTCGGAGCCGGGCTTCATCAATATGGTGGAAGGTAAACGGCGCGCCCCGTGGATTTCTGGCGTAAATCCGTAAAGCGTATGCGGATTTAAAACCCTCTCTGATTGACTTGGAAGGCCGGCACAGGCCGACAGGGCGCAAGCAGGCTAATTGCCGGGCAGCGTGAGAGACTGAGTGAGAGGGGTCTACCAGTGTTCTAGGTAGACATGCGACAGTCCAGCGCACAGCGAGAAGGTGTCTGACACTCGCAGTGTGAAGGTGCAGAGATTCTATTGCCCAATAAGGGCTTTTGTAATCTAGTGGAGATTAACTTGAGCCACTTTAATGACGATCTGGATGGGCTGTGGCGCACGGCGGAACTGCTCGCCCGCGCCAACTACCGTCAGACCTGCGTTAATTTGGTGGATGGGGTGCTTCAGCGGGCGTGGCACGAGAACAATGAGTTCCTCCGGCTGTGCGGCGTGGGTGTGACGGGCGTTGCTGAGTGGCGGCACGGCGACAATCCGGAGGCTTGGGCGGCGCTTAAGGGCGTTGTGAAGGTCGCAGCGTACCGGATGGCGGACGAACTGGGGCTGCCGAGGCCCAAGGCGGTCACCACGGTGAAGCCGAGCGGCACGCTGTCTAAGATTATGGACACGACCGAGGGTGTGCATAAGCCGCTGGGCAAGTATATCTTCAACAACGTGCGCTTTAGCAAGCATGATCCCTACGTTGCGAAGCTGATTGAGGCGAACTACCGGGTGTTTCAGGACCCTTCCAGTCCGGATGCGGTGCTGGTGACGTTCCCGGTGGCTTACGAGAACGTCAAGTTCGACGAAGTTGATGGGAAGGCGGTCAATTTGGAGCCGGCGACGACCCAGCTTGACCGCTATAAGATGCTTATGGACCACTATGTTGATCATAATTGCTCGGTCACCATCAGTTACAGCCCGGAAGAAGCCTCGGAAATCGTCGACTGGCTCGATCAGAACTGGAATAACTACGTTGGCGTGAGTTTCCTGTACCGGACTGACCCCACGAAGACGGCGAAGGACCTTGGCTACCTCTATTTGCCGCAGGAAGTGGTGTCGCAGGAAGCCTACGACGCCTATGTTAAGACGCTGAAGCCGCTGGGCGGGGAATGTGTGACGTGCCAGAAGGCAGAAGTGGACGAGCAGGAGTTCGAAATTGACGATGGCAGCCAGTGCGCGACCGGCGCATGTCCCATTCGCTAAGATAGAGACGCCCTGTGTTGGAAAGTGCAGCGTTTCTAGGGATGGTGGCTCTGCTAGGTGTGTTTCCTGCCGCCGTAGTCTTGAGGAGGTGGCGCGATGGGGCCGATATACTGATGAGGAGCGGCGGGCCATCATGGCGGCCCTGCCTCTAAGGGCCTAAATGAGTTGATTTGTGGGAGCCGGTAGTGTAATATGCTACCGGCTCTTACGTTTAGAGGTGCTGCCATGCAGTTTACTGTCGAATACCGTGATGGCGTCTTCCTGTTTTCGATTAGTGCGCCGGATACCGATCCGAACTACCTTGAGGAGTTCGAGATTGAAGACCCTGAGCAGGCCAAGGATACCGTCGAGGACCTGATCGACGAGATTATGGACGTGGCCGAGGGCGACGACGAAGAGGATGACGGGCAGGGCGACCTCTTTGCGGGGATGGGCCGCTAACGGTGGCCGACCCGAGCCTTAGCGACCGCGCTAAGAAGGCAATCGAGGAGTTCTCGGAGGTTGTGGCGCTGGATCGGAAGATGGCTGCGGCCGTCTCGAAGATCATAGCGGAGAATCCGAGTGCCGTACTGATTGCTTGGGAGCAGGAAGGCTCGATCAAGGTGACGTCCATCCCGTTCTCGGTGTACCTTATTAGGGGAATGGTCGATGGTCTATATGAGTTGGTTTGCATTGACCAGTCTGGTGCAGCGGACGATTCTGATGCTGAAGACTAAGCCGGGCTGTCGTCGTGGCTGACCCGAAGAAGATTTCCCAGCTTACGACGGCGGGGCCGCTGACGGGCGCCGAGTTGGTGCCCGTTGTGCAAAGCGGCGGCACGCTGCAAACAACGGTATCGGCGCTTAAGGTCTTTAGCCTGGGTAATGTTGAGGCGCAGGTGTCGGGCCTTAACTCGCGCGTCGAGGCTGTTTCGACGCTGGCGACCCAGAATGCGGTGGCGGTTGCGTCGCTTCAGACGGGCCTTACGGACGTCAATCTGCGGGTGGCCGCTGTGTCGGCCTCGGTATCTGTGCTGAATGTGCAGATGGCGGTCGCGCAGGCTTCTATCTCGGCGCTTAACGTGGCGCTTGCTGCCATTGACGCTTCGGTTATTCAGTCCCGTATTGATGCGGTGTCGGCGGCTACCTCGGTAAATGCGGCGGCCATTACGTCCGTCAACGGGGTTCTTGCTACCAAGGTCAACCGGGTCGGCGACTACATGGATTCGGTGCAGTATATCGAGTTCGATACGTCGACGGTTGTTTCGTCTTCGGCAGGGCGCCTGTCGTGGAATGTCAATGAGGGCACCCTTGATATTGGCTTCGACAATCAGGGAGTGGTGCTGCATACGGGCCTGCAACTTTACGAGCGGGTTTACAACAATACGTATCTGACGATTCCGAAGGGTACCGTGGTCAAGATCACGGGGGCGCAGGGTCAGCGCCTCACGGCTGAGCCGGCCCTAGCCGACTCCGATGCTAATAGCGCCGATACGTTTGCTGTTATGGCGGAAACGGTGTCCGTCAACAATTCCGGCTTTGCGGTCGTGCAGGGCATTCTCAAGAATGTCGATACGGCCGGAATCAACGACGGTACGATTCTGTGGCTGTCGCCTACGTCGGCCGGTAGGTATACGCCGACGAAGCCGGTGGCGCCTCAGCACCTTGTGTTGGTTGGCTACGTCGTCAAGGGTAATACGGTAGGTGGCGGCTCCATCTACGTCAAGATCGCCAACGGCTATGAATTGGGCGAATTGCATGACGTGAAGGTGTCGTCTAGCACGTCGCTCGCCAACAACGAGATTCTGGCCTACAACACTAGTGCCGGAGTTTGGACCAACTCGACCGTCCTCATTGATGTGCAGGCGTCCGTCTCGGCCCTGAATGTGCGGATGCCGGTCGGCGCGGTCGTTGGCACGACAGACGCCCAGACGCTTACCAATAAGCGCAGCAACCCGCGCGTCTTTGTGACTACGACAGGCGTCAGCGTTACGCCGGACATTTCCGCCTACGATGTCTATGCCTTTACGGCGCTTGCGGCAGCCATCTCCGTTAATCCGCCTGTGGGCACCCCCGTTAACGGTAACAAGTTGGTGTTCCGCTTTAAGGACAACGGTGTTAGCCGGGCGCTTAACTGGGCGACGACAGGGGCCGATTCGTACAGGGCGGTGGGCATTACGCTTCCGACGGCCACGGTTGCCAGTAAGACGACGTATGTTGGTTGCATCTACAATGCGGAAGAAGCGCGGTGGGATGCTTTGGCGGCGGTGACGCAAGCCTGATTGCATATAGGGAGAACTAAGCGTGGCAACTTTTAATAAGTTCAATTCGTTTGTAGAGGCGCTTGCCGAAAAGGTCCATAACCTTGGCAGTGATACTCTGAAGGTGATGCTGACCAACACGGCGCCGCTTGCGACCAATGCGCTGAAGGCGGACATCACGGAGATTTCGGCTGGCAACGGCTACACGGCGGGCGGCAACACTGCTTCGATCACGTCGTCGTCGCAGACCGGTGGCACCTACAAGTTGGTGTTGGCGGACCCGGCGACGTGGACTGCGAGCGGCGGTACCATTGGCCCCTTCCGTTATGCGGTTCTATATAACGATGCCGCTACCAACAAGGAACTGATTGGCTGGTGGGATTACGGTTCCTCTATTACGCTTCAGATTGGGGAGACGTTTACGGTTGACTTCGACCCGACCAACGGCGTCCTGACCCTGGTATGATGACGGTCTGGTGCGTTTATATTCTGGAAGACGGTAGCTTGTATAGCGTGGCGTCCAGTCCGGATGTTGTTGCTACCGATCTTGCTGAAAAGGGCATGGGGGTTGTTGAGCGGGTGAAGCCGGCTGGACACTCTAAGTGGAATCCGGTTACGCTGGATTTTGAGATTGCTCCCGAGGGAGGTTTCTAAATGGCCGTGACGGTTGTTGCCAATGGCACGCATACGCCGACTACTACGGGTGAAACAGAATTGCACGCTACTTCGACGGCAGGCGTGTATGGCTACGTCGTAGATACGGCTAATATGCTGGGAGGAGATACAGTCACGCTCCGTGTGTATGTGCGGGGGGTTAGTGCGGGCGCGTGGCGGCTCGCTTACCAGAGTAGCTTCTCGCACACCCAAGGAGAGCCAGCTAAGGCCGCTCCGGCGGTGTATGCGGCTTATGGTTATCGTGCCACTATTCAGCAGAATGCAGGCACTTTCCGCAGCTTTCCTTGGCACGTGGTGTCGCTGTGAGCAACTGGTCACTCTACGCCGCTACCCGAGTAGAAGCTTTGGGCGCCGGCACCGGCGAGGGTGTTACGCACACGGCCTCGCTTAATGCGAAGGCGGCTTACACTACCATCGGCACTACAGGCTTTGCTTATTCGGGTTTTCATTTGTCTGTTGTGGCTGTGACGTCTGCGCGTTTTGCAATTGATATTGCAGTTACTGACAATGCCGCTGAGCGTATCATTATCGAGAACCTGTTTCTGGATGGAAGCAACTCCACCAACGAAGGCTCTATGACGTTGTGGGTGCCGATTCAGATTCCTTCTGGTTCTGTCGTTCGCGTGCGCGCGGCTGCCAGTGCGAGCAGCGCCACTTTGCGGGTAATGGTTGTTGGGTATGCGGCAGACTATCCGCACGCTGGGCGCTTTAGCCGTCTGGTGGCTTTGCCTGCTTTTACTGATTTGCCCGATCCCAATACAGCAGTGGATTTGACCGGTACTACATTTACAGCTTGGACAGAAATCACAGCGTCGTCTTCTGTAAATGCTGCTGCACTTTATTTGTCAGGTTCAACTGACGGCACAACGACGCGGACGGCAACTCGCCTATTAATAGACATTGGAACGGGGGCGGCAGGTTCTGAAGTGCGGCGCTACCTCTGGCAAACGGGCCAGACTACTAATGCTGTTGGAACTGCTATTCACGGGCCTATCTGGTGCAGCATTGCGTCCGGGACGCGTCTAGCATTCCGTGCCCAATGTGCTACTGCCGGCGTTGCACAGCCTTATGCTATTAATGTGATGGCGCTAGTCCCGTAACATGAGTTGGCTGCGCTACCAAACAGCCCTTGCCCCGCAGGACGCCGCGCCGCAAGCATACTCGCTGACCGGGGAAGCCGGTAGTTTTGCGTTTACGGGGCAGGCTGCCAACCTGCTGGCAGGCAGGCTGGTTGAAGGTGGGGCCGGGGCCTTCGCGCTTACGGGGCAGGCGGCGACCCTTACTTACACGCCGCTGACTCCGGCATTTACGTTGACGGGCGATGCCGGTTCGTTTGCACTGATGGGCCAGAATGCTGGGCTGCGGACGGCTCGGTTGGCCGGGGGTGGTGCCGGTTCGTTTGTGCTGACTGGGCAAGATGCTACGCTGACGTATGTGCAGGGCGGGAATGTTCAGGGGAACTTCTTCCTGTTCTTCGACGCGGTTGGGTGAGAAGGTGAGAATCTCCTTGCAACCCTCACTCACCTTCGCTAGAATGCGGCCGTAGCCAAGGAGCCGCTATGAGCGACAAGATTAATCGCGTCCAGCTTATCAATGACGCGAAGCTTCAGCTATCGCCGTGGACGACCGAGGATGGCCGCCTCTTTTTGGACTATACAGAGGGCGGCATTCGGCGTACCCTGACCATCACGCCCGCCGGCCACTGTGACTTCCGTGGTTGGTTCACGTCCTTCTGCGTGGATCAGATCAGCATTGTGCCCGGCGGCGACCTCCTCAACTCGGCGCAGACTTACTTTGCGCATTGGGTTCGGTCGAAGGGTCGCAAGGTCAAGGACTTCATTCGCATCGGCGGCAAGGTCGGTGAACTCTATATCGACATCGGAAATGATGCCAACGACGCTTGGTGCATTTCCGCGTCCGGCATCAAGAAGCTTCCCGGCGGCCCCACCCACATCCGTATGCTCCGCGGCGCCGGTATGCTGCCGCTTGTCGATCCGGACCTGACGGCACCCGCCTCCGAGTTCCCGGCCCTCCTCAAGGACTTCATCGAGGCAGATGAGGATTCTTTGATGCTCCTAACGGCGTGGCTGCTTGGCTGCCTCCGGCCCGAAGGCCCCTACCCGGTCCTCACCATCTCAGGTGAGCAGGGCTCCGGCAAGTCCACTGTCCTCCGGCTGATGAGGCGCATCATTGACCCTCATGCCCTCGACATGCGGACCCCGCCCGAAGACCAGCGTGACCTTCAGGCAATGGTCCGCAACTCCTTCGTCCTCGCCTTCGACAACGTGTCCTTCATCTCCAACAAGATGTCGGATGCTCTTTGCGTTATTTCGACTGGGACGGGCGCGCAAGGCGGCCGGGCACTCTACACCAACGCTGAGGAGTCGGCAGTCCGCGTCTGCCGCCCGGTCGCGATGAACGGCATCCCGGACGTTGTTGAGCGTGGCGACCTTGTTGACCGCTCGATCCACGTTCACCTGCCCCGCATTGACCCTAGGAAGCGCCGGGATGACTACGAGTTTTGGGAGGCGTTCAATGCGAAGCACGCGCGGTTGCTCGGTAGCCTGATGAATGCCGCGTTGATTGCTACGCAGAATTATGGTAATGTAGTGCTGGCTGAAAAGCCGCGCATGTCTGCGTTTGCGGTGTGGGCGGTAGCGGCCGAGAAGGCTTTCGGGTGGCCGGAAGGTAGGCTTATGGAGGTCTACAAGAAGAACCGGAGCGCGGCCGAGAGCCAGATGTTGGAGTTCCACGGGATGGCTTCGGCTATCCTGCGGATGATGGCAAAGCAGAAGGAATTTTCGGGCACCTATTCGGACCTGATTGGACAACTTGAGATGAATATCGGCCCCCGCGAATCCCTGCCCAAGACCTCGCATAGCTTCGCGGCTGAACTGAAGCGCATCCGTCCGGCCCTCGAACGGCAGGGCATTCGCTTCTTCAACGCGGGGCGGTCGTCGGCTACCGACCAGAAGGGCCGTTCGCGCATCTCCATTGTCCGCATGGATGAGGAAGACCCAGCACCAGTATGACCGACGAAGACGACAAGACTTCCAAGCCTGCTGAGGTGAGCCCTTCTCCGGAAACGGGGGAGGGTTCTGCCACATCTGCACCCAAGAAGGGCAGTAAGTGGATGACGCCGAGACATATGTCGCAGAAGGATCGGCAGAAGAAATACTACGCGGAGATGCGGCGCATGAACGTCCGCAAGCCCCGCCGCGCCCTGACTAAAGATAACGTCGAGGCAATCAAGGCGGTCCGCGAGCATATCAAGGAAACGCTTGATGCCAAGTGGGACAAGATCACCCAGCTTAAGAAGTTGACGAAGAAGCAGGTGGAGTTCGCCCGCGCCTTCGCCGCCAATGGCCGCACCAACAAGCTGGGCGCTATCCGCAAGGCCGGCTACGAGACTGACAATCCGGTCATCATGTACCAGATTGCTAAGGCGAATTTGGCGATTCCCGGCTTCGAGGACCTAATCGAAGCATTTGAATTGGAGGAGAAAGCGAAAGTGCAGATTTCAATTTCTGAGGTGACGGCGTGGTTCCAGCGTATCGCTACTGAAGCGATGGCGACCGGTGACTTCACAAATGCCAACCGAGCGATGGAAAACCTTGCTAAGTACCTCGGCATGTTCGTAGAACGCAAGGAAATTACTCACCGCGCCATCCATTCCCGCGAGGAACTTGATGCCCGCATTAACGAACTGACGGCGGTCCTCAAGGAAGCTGAGCCGGAAATTGAGCGTCGCCTCCGCATCAACTAAGGTGTCCGCTTCCCGTGGTTGAGATTCGGGAAAGCCGTGAAGAGAAGCTTCTTCGCGTAAAAGCCGAACTCGTCGATGCCCTCCACCAGAAGGCTGTCATGGAGGCCCGCGAAGACTTCTACGTCTTCGTCAAGATGCTGGCGCCCCTTATGCTCGATGGCAACTCATATAAAGATGGGCGTCACATCGAAGCAATCGCCTCTACGCTCGAAGAGGTAGACGAAGGCTCCTGCGACCGCCTGATGATGATGCTGCCGCCGGGCTCCATGAAGTCTGTGCTGCTTATGCTGTTCGTGGCGTGGTGTATGGGGCGGCATCCGATGTGGCGTTTCATGTGGATTTCGCACACCACCGACAAGGCCGTCGAATGCTCGGGTCGCATCCGGGACCTTGTGCGCTCCACCGAGTATCTGGAAATCTTTCCCAACGTGGCGATCCGCGACGACATGTCGGGCGTCACCGGTTGGAAGCTGACGACGGGTGGCTCCTTCATGCCGGCAGGCGCGGGCAAGTCCATCGCCGGCTACCGCTTCAACCTGGGCATTCTAGATGACCCGCTGTCTGAGCAGACCGCTAAGTCCGACACCGAGCGCGAGCGCGTCAACAACTGGTTTGGCCCCGGCTTCCGGTCCCGTAAGTTGCCTGATTCGCGCATCATTCTGGTGAATACGCGGTGGCACGTCAAGGACCTTTCCGGCTTCCTCCTCGACAAGGCTGCCCGTAATCACCGCGTCGACCAGTGGCAAGTCATCTCGATCCCGGCGATCCTCGACAAGCCTGCCGCAGAGTATCTGATGCTGCCCGAGGGCGGCTCGTATTGGCCTGAATACATCACGATGGACGACTTGATTTCGACGCGCGAGTCGCTGGCGCGGGCGGACTGGGCGGCCCTCTACATGCAGACGCCGACCGGCGAGGACGGCAACGTCTTCTCCAAGGATGACTTCCAAGACTGGGACGAGGACGAGCCGCCCGAGTGCGACGAAATCATCCAGACCCTAGACACCGCCTTCTCCACCAAGTCCACGGCTGACTACTCGGTCATCCAGACTTGGGGCATCTTCCACCTGACCTTCACCGACGACAAGGGCTACGAATATCAGGAGCCCAACGCAATCCTTCTGAACCAAGTGAAGGGGCGGTGGACCTTCCCCCAACTCCGCAATATTGCCAAAGAACAATACAACACCTTTAAGCCGGATCGCATCATCGTTGAAAACAAAGCATCAGGTCAGTCGCTGATTCAGGACCTGAAGCTAAACAAGTTGCCTGTGTTGCCTTTCCAGCCTGATCGTGATAAGGTTGCGCGCGCACATGCCGTCACAGGCATTATTGAACGGCAGCGGGTTTGGATGCCGCTCAAGAAGAAGTATGCGGCCGAACTGTTGCAGGAGGCCCTTGAATTTCCGAAGGGCGCCCACGACGATGCCGTTGATGCGATGGTGATGGCGCTTCTGTACCTGCGGCGCCGCTATGAACTTACGCAGGAAGCAAGCAGCAAAACCGAGCGGCCCGCATACAGGCGTTCCGTCAAGAGTTATTGGAGTCAAGTGACGCATGTCTGACAGCATCGAAAATCCTGAAGTCGAGTTCGAGTTCTCAGCTGAAACCCTCGAAGTCATCCCGCCTGACGACATCATCGAAATTGACATGTCGTTCGGGGCCAACCTTGCGGCGGGCATCGACAAGGCCATTCTCGACGACATTGGCTCCCAGCGTCAAGAGGCCCTTCAGAATTTCAAGAACGGCCGCCAGCAGTGGGAAGAGAAGCTGAAGCAGGGCATCAAGTGGCTTGGCCTCAATACGGCTGGTGAGGGCAACACCGAAGTTGATGGGGCCTGCACGGCCGTCCATCCGCTTCTCATTGAGAACGTTGTGAAGTTTCAGGCCAAGGCCATTCAGGAACTTTGGCCTGCCAAGGGGCCGGTCCGCACCAAGGTCCGTGGCTACGTTGACGTGGCCCGCGAACAGGCAGCCTCCCGAGTCCGTACCTACATGAACTACCAGCTTACGGAGCAGGTGCCCGGCTTCTACAATGACTTGGAGCGCAACCTGTTCCGGGTTGGGTTCATGGGCGTGGGCATTCGTAAGGTTGGGTGGAATGCCATTACGGGAGTGCCCGACCCGACCGTCGTCCATATCGAAAACTTCTACGTCGATCCGGCCGCGCCCCACCTTCGCGACGCCGAGGAATACATCGAGGTTATGGAACTCTCGGCCCGCAAGATGATGAATCTTGTGACGGCCGGCACCTTCTTGGAAGGCCCCGATTCCGACACCGAAGAGGCGTTGGAGCCTAATGAAATCAGCGAGGCTATCGCCACCGCCCAGGGCTTCGACCTTTCTTTGGAGCGCAAGGGCTTCACGGTCGGCGAGGCCCACTGCTACCTCGACCTCAACGGCGACGACGCACTGCTGCCTGAGGGCGGTATGGCGCCATACATCGTTCACTTCAACGTCAAGACCGGCACCGTCTATTCGATTCGGCGCAACTGGCGCGAAGACGACCCGGCTCGCACCAAGCGCATCTGGTATACGGTCGACCAGTTCATCCCGGCTTTCGGCTTTTATGCTCTTGGCTACGTTCACCTGATTGGCGATCTTGCTGCTTCCGCGACCGTGTCGCTGAGGGCGCTTGTTGATGCCGGGCAGTATGCCAATTGGCAGGCAGGCTTCAAGTCCCAAGACGCTAAGTTCTCCGACTCCGATACACCCTTGGGTTTCGGTGAGTGGCGCGACGTCAACCTGTCTCCGGAAGAACTTAGCAAGGCGTTCTTTCCGCTGCCAGCCAAGGAGCCTTCCCAGACGCTCTTTGGCCTCCTCAAGTTCATGGTGGATAGCGGGCAGAAGTTCGCCGACGCCACCGACGAGGTCGCTCAGAACGCCACCAACTATGGGCCGGTTGGCACCACGCTGGCCCTTATTGAAGCGTCGCAGCGGTTCTACTCGTCCATCCATAAGCGGCTGCACCAGTCGCAGGGTGAGTTCCTGAAGCTGATTGGGGAACTCAACTTCGAGAACCTGCCCGACCTCATCAACTTCGTGGTCGGCTCCGAGAACGAGTTTGTTCGGCGCAATGACTTCGATCCGGCGGCCGTGGACGTCATTCCGGCGTCCGACCCCAACGCCCTGACCGAGTCACAGCGGGTGGCCCGCGCTCAGATTGAACTCAATATGGCCGCGCAGTTCCCCCAACTCCACGACATGCGCGAAGCCCTGCGACGCTTCTACGCCGCTATGGGCACCGAAAACGTCGACAAGCTTCTGGTGAATCCGGAGGCCAAGGCTATTACGGCTGACCCGCTGACCGAAATCCAGGCGGCGATGACGGGCAAGCCCATCAAGGCGCAGTTGGGCCAGAACCACGCCGCACACATTGCCGTCAAGGAAGCCTTCTTGAAGATGCCACAAATGCAGGGCGCCAATGACCCGACCATTCAGGTCGGCCTGCAACTGCTGAACGCCAACATCTCGGAGCATAAGGTCCTGATGTTTGTGGCGCAGGCGATGCAGTTGGCGCAGCAGATGGGTATGCCGCTTCAGGACGAGAACGTGCAGGCCCAGATCGCTACGCAGATTGCGGCTATCTCGGCGCCACTGGGTGGCCAGCAGGGTCCGTCCGTTGAGCAGCAGATGGTGCAGCTTAATGCGCAGGAACTCGAACTATCGGCCGCGCGCATCCAGTCGCAGGACGTCCGCGAAGCGGCAAAGATCGCTCTCAAGAACCGTGAATTGGACCTCAAGGAAACTGCGATGCTCCTTGATGCGACCAACAAGGAGAAGCAGAACCAGATCACGGCGACTTCGAAAATACTTGACAACTCCGCTAAACTGGCGGATAGTCAAGCCAAACGTCTTGCACAACAGGCAAATAATCCTATCCAATGAGACTACTGTCCGAGTACGTGGCTGAGGTCCAGAAGCGGGTCGAGCGAGAGAAAGAATCGCTCGCCCGTGGCTCGGCCCGCAACTACGAGGAATACGCGCGTGTTTGTGGGCGCATTGCCGGCCTTGAGCAAGCCGTTCAAATTCTTCGCGATTTCATCGAAAAGAAGCCAGCGGAAGAAAGGAACTGATGATTACCGCCCGAGTGCCCCTCGACGGGGCGATCACGAACGACCAGTGGATGACACAGGAAGAAATTCCTGACCCGTCGCCGCTGCCCCGGATTCCCGGCGTGGGGATTCTTGTCAGGCCCGTGCCCATTCGACGCAAGTCGGCCGGCGGCATTCTCCTGCCCGACACCTTTCGCGAATCCCACGAACACCTCAATACGGTTGGCCGGGTGCTGGCTCTTGGCGAACTCGCCTTTAAGGACGAGGACATCTACAAGAACGGCCCGTGGGTCAAGCCGGGTGACTACATCGTCTACGCCAAGTTGGTCGGCCAGAAGCTTTGGTGGAAGGGCGTGAAGATGCTCCTCATCAAGCCGTCCAACATCGAACTGGTCGTGGACAAGCCCGACTACCTCGACGCCAACTTCAAGGAATAAATTCCCATGTCCGAATCCGGCTATCAAGAACTTGACCTCGACAACCTTTCTGCGGCTGCAAAGGACGGTGCCGACTCCGACATCGAAATCGTCCTTGACGGTGCGCCTGAAACTCCTGTAGCCGAGCCCGAACCGGCCGTCAAGCAGACTCCCGTCGAATCCGAGGCCGACGATGGCGACGACGGTGACGACGATGGGGGCACGGCTCCGGGTTCCTTTGAGCGCAAGAAGCTTACGCGCAGCCGACGCCTGAAGGCGCAGCGGGATGCTTATGCCAAGCAACTTGCCGAAGTGCAAGCCCGCCTCCAAGAAGCCGAGGACCGGGCCAACCGCTACGAGCGCGATGCCAACGATGGTGCGGCCATCGGCTTCGACCTCTATATCCAGAACCTCGACGCCTCCATGAAGACACTGCGGAGTGAGTTCGACGCGGCTTTCGAGTCCGGTGACCGCTCCAAGATTTTCGAGGTTCAGCAGCAGCTTGCCTCGCTTGCCGCTAAGAAGGCGCAGGCTGAAAAGGATAGGGGCGCCATCCCTACCAAGGCGGCGCGCTCTGGGTCGGAAGCAGCGCCGCAGACCCAGCAGACGCAGCAGGCCCCTGACCGCGACCCGGCTCCGACCCGGCCCGCCCGGCTGCCGCCCGGCCTCGCTGAGTGGCATGACCGTAACAAGGAGTGGTATGGCAAGGACGTCGTTATGACGGCTGCCGCTAAGGCCATCGACCAGCAACTCGTCAACGAGGGTTACCTGCCGTCCGACCCCGACTACTTCGACGTCCTCGACCGGCGCCTGCGCCGTGAGATGCCCCACAAGTTTGGGGCGGCGCCTGAGCGGCAGCAGCGGCAGCCTGCCAATCCGACCATCCAGAATCGTTCGGCGCCCGCGCCCGTTAGCGGGAAGATTCGCGTGGTGGTGACGGAGATGGACCGTCAGATGGCTAACCAGCTTGGAATCAGCATTGAGCAGTATGCCCGCGAGAAGGCTAAGACTGAGCGGGCGCAATCGACTGCTAACCAGTATACGGAGATTCTGTGATGCCCCGCAAGATGCCCTTTACGGTCGGTAATACGGCTGTGGACGAACCCCTTGAAAATACTCTGGAAACGGAGTATAATCCACCGAACGCGCTAGAAATTCCGCCCATGCCTGACAGCGATGCTTACGTCTATCGCTGGGTTCGGTTCCGGGCGGGAAATCAGGAAGACTATAACAATGTCTCGGCGCGACTTCGAGAGGGTTGGGCATTCGTGCCGCTGGAGGACGTTCCGGCCGGCTACGTTTTCCCCGGACTCGAAAGCAAGATTTCTGCTTTGGCAGGTGCAGCCATCAACGGGGACCTCGTCCTCGCGAAGTTGCCGCGTCAGCGTGCGGAAGCCATCCAGAAGTGGGCCGAAGATCGGGCCATCCAAGCGGAGCAGGCTTTCGACCTTAAGACGATCAGCTACGAGGATGGCGGTCGGAAGGTGCAGTTTGCCAATGAAGGTTCTAAGCGTTTTTCCAGGGGGCGACGACCCTCGTTTGGATAACATATAGGGAGAATAGAAGGTGCCGCAGTCTTTTGCACCGTTTGGTCTTCGCGCCGTAGCGGCCTTTGGCACGCACGGTAACGAAGTCCGCGCTTATCCGCTCCCCAACGGCGCTAACTGCCCGGACCTCGGTAAGGGTTCTCCGGTCAAGCTGTCGGGTGGCGTGATTGTTTCGGCCGGTACGGGTAGCGGTCCGCTGCTCGGCGTGGCCAATGGGTTTGTGTGGGTTGATCCGGCTACTAAGCAGCCGCAGCTTCGCAACTCGATTCCGGCGGATACTTCGTCTGCTGGCTTCATCGACGGCTCTGATCGGCCGACCGCCTACGTCATTGACAACCCGTTTGCTACGTTCCTGATCCAGGCTGATGCCTCGGTGACGGCCGGCGATCTGGGTCTGAACTTTGATGTGACGGCTGCCAGCGGCGACGTCAATGCGGTGTATGGGACGTCGCAGTACGCGCTCGACGCCTCGACCCGCACGTCGGCGGTTGGCACGGCGCTGAAGCTGATTGGTCTGGCTAACATTCCCGACAATAACTGGGGCGATCCGTTCCCGGTGCTGGTCGTGAAGCTGAATGGCCCGATCATGCAGCAGGTTTCGGCGGCCTAATAGGGGGATATAATAAATGGCTATTCTTACTCGCGCACAGTTCGCGAAGCAGCTTGTCCCCGGCCTCAACGCTATCTTCGGCACGGCCTATAAGAGTGTCGACAACGAGCATACTCCGCTTTTCGACGTTGAGAAGTCGGACCGCTCGTTCGAAGAAGAAGTGCTGATGACGGGCTTTGGTACGGCGCCGGTCAAGACGGAAGGCGATCAGGTGTTCTTCGACACTGCGTCGGAAGCCTGGACCAGCCGTTACACCCACGAAACGGTTGCTATGGCGTTCGCCATCACCGAGGAAGCTATCGAGGACAACCTCTATGGCACCACGGGCAAGATGAAGGCGAACGCGATGGGCCGTGCGATGGCGAACGCCAAGCAGGTCAAGGCCGCGAACGTCTTCAACAACGGCTTCTCGACCAGCGCCCTCTATGCGGGCGGTGACGGCAAGCCGCTGTTTGCGACCGACCACCCGACGCTGGCGGGCGGGAACCAGTCCAACCGCGTGTCCTCGGACCTGTCCGAGACGGCGCTTGAGTCGGCCCTCATCAACATCTCGCTGACGAAGGACGACCGTGGTCTGCTGATCGGGGCGCGGGCCGTGAGCCTGCACATCCCGCCGCAGCTTCAGTTCGTGGCGCACCGCATCCTGTTCTCGGACCTCCGAGTCGGCACGGCGGACAACGACACGAACGCCATGAAGGACATGGGCCTGTTCTCGAAGGGCTACACCGTCAACCACCGTTTCACGGACACCAACGCTTGGTTCATTCGGACGGACGTTCCGAACGGCACCAAGATGTTCGTCCGCGCCACGCTGGCTACGAAGGACGATGTGGACTTCCTGACCGGCAACATGCGCTACAAGGCCCGTGAGCGTTACAGCTTTGGCTGGTCTGACTGGCGTCAGTGGTACGGTTCTTCTGGTTCCACCTAACGGATTGGGGCCTAACGGCCCCTTTCCTCCATTTGCAAGGAGAATCAGATGACGACTTTCAGTTATCCGCTTAACGTCCGCAACCACGAGCCGCCCGGCCCCGAAGCCGTCAATCTCGTGGAGGCGCGGGTGCCGGGCCGTTACTCGGTGGTGGTGAACACGGCGAAGACTGGCACGGCGGCTGGCACTACGACCATCCCGCTGTTCGTGGCTCCGGCCGGCGCAACCTTCTACGAGTGTGTGCTGGACATTACCACGGCCTTCGACAACCTCACGACCAACATTCGCGTCGGCACGCCCACCTCGACGGGCATCCTGTACGCGGCCACCACCGCCAACACGGCTGGTCGGCGCGCTTACGCGGGCACGGCGGCGCAGGTTTCTGCCAACGCCATTCCGCTGACCGCTGATACCACGGTGCAGGCGATTGTGTCTATCGACACGTCGGCAGTGACGGCTGGTTCCGTCATCGTCCACGTCGTCATTGGCTAACAAGGTAAGGCAGGCTCCGCTTCGGCGGGGTCTGCTGCCCTTGTTGTAGGAGCGTCCCATGCCCGTTAAGTCAATCCGCCTAGTTCCCTTTCAGGTGTCTACGTCTGCGGCGACGACCACCTCCGCTATCGACCTCGACTACCGCTTTGACGGTACGCCGACCCGCACGTTCTTCGTCCAAAAGAGTGCGGCTCTCGGGCCTTCCGTTTTCCTTGAGGCAGCGCCGACCACGGCCGGGCCTTGGATTGCTTTTGCGGAAGTCACGGCCGCCGTTACCCAGGCCATCGTTTCTTTCGAACTTGATGTGCCCTTTGTGCGCACGTCTTATGCCGGGGGTGGGCCGCTCGTCACCATTTACGGGATCGTCTAACGGAGGCCCCATACCATGCCAACCAGTGGTGTGTCCTCATTCGACCCGACTTTCGATGACATCCTCCAAGACGCTGTAGGCATGGTGGGTGGCGGCCCCGTCCTTGCTGATGAACTCATCAGCGCCCGGCGCGGCCTCGACTATCTCCTTACTGACCTTCAAAACAAGAACGTCCTTCTCCACAAGATCGAAACTACGACGGTCCCGGTGTCGGCGTCCGTCGCTTCCCTTTCCTTCGACCAGTCCATCTCGGACGTCCTTACCGTCACACTGCGCACCAACTCCACGGACATTCTGTTGGAGCGCGACGGCTTTGAGCGTTGGGCAGAAATCCCCACCAAGTCCGCGCCCGGCCGCCCGACTCGCTATTGGTGGGATCGGCGCAGGACTGGTAACACGCTGAACTTCTGGCCGGTCCCCGACCAAACCTACACGACCGTCTTGACTGTCCAGAAGAACGCCGAGAACACTCTGCGGGCCTTCGACAATGTCGATGTGCCCCGGCGCTTCCTCCCGGCCCTCCTTTACGGCCTCGCTTACTGGATCGGTCTGCGGCGCCCCAACGTGGATGCAAACCGTCTCGCCCTGCTCCGCTCCGAATATGAACGGGCCGTCCGCGACGCCATGCGCGAAGACCGCGAACGGGGCAAGGTCTTCATCAGGATTGGCCGCTGATGCCATACACGTATAGCACCCTGACCGCCGACGTCGTCGCCAACATGGAAGAGGACTCTTCGGAGTTTCTCGCGGCCCTGCCTTCCATCATCGAGCGCGCCCAACTTCACTTGCAGCGGCGCCTTGACCCGGTCAACATCATCCGCTTTACGGAAGTCTCCGTCTCCGCTTCGACGCGCACACTGGCGTTGCCTAGCAACCTTTTGGTTCTCAAGTCCATCCAAGTTTGTGCGACGGGCGGCTGGAACAATCTGCTCGAACAGAACAATGAGTTTCTGACCGCGTACTGGCCTGACTACACGTCCTGCGCCCCGACCAAATATTACGCGCCCAAGGACAACACTAGCATTTATCTTGCGCCGACGCCGCCTGCCGACACGACGGCCCTCATCGAGTTCATTCCACGCGTCACGATCCTTTCGTCTAGCGCGCCGACCAACTACTTCTCCGAGAATGCGGAAGCCGCTTTCTTCGCCTCTGCCATGATGTATGCGAATGCGTGGACCAAGAATGCTTCGGCCGTCACGGTCTGGAAGAACATCCTCGACGAAGAACTGACGGTCCTCAACATCGAGTCGACCCGTGCCCGCCGCTCCGACACTTCCAACCGCTTTACGGGGTCGCCTGAAAACACCATCGCAGGACAGCCCTAATGTCCGTCATGGACATGTGGTCGGTCTGTGACCGCTGCGGAGGCCACTTCAAAAGGCGGGAACTCCGCAAGGAATCTACCAAGTTCGTGGTCTGCCGCGCCTGCTACGACGGCCGCTTTGACCTTAAGAGCCATCCGCAGAATAGGTCGGCCCCGCCCCGCCGCGAACTTCGCGCGGTCCGTGACGGGCGCCCTGACCAAACCGATTACGGAACTTAGCGGTGGCATTGGTGGTTTGGTCGCTCTGCGATAGGTGCGGACAAAAATACTACCGGCGGCAACTCCGCAAGGAGTCGACGGGCTTCGTCGTTTGCTCCTCTTGCTACGACGGCCGCTTTGACCTTAAGAGCCATCCGCAGAATCGCCCGCCCCGGCCGCGCCTCGAATCCAAGCGGGTGCCCGATGGCCGCGCCCTTCAGAACCTCGACGAGTATCTGGCGCAAGAAACTTCCGCGCTACTCCTCACCGAGGACGACTCGCCCATCTTGGTGACCCAGGTTATCTGGACACCCTCGATGAGCCTTCCTGCTTAGGGCGCCGACATGGACATCAAGCTTCTTTTCGATTTTGTTGCCACGTTTCTGTGGCCTCTCCTGATGGCGTACGGCGCCTATCTGCACCGGGAAATTTCGGCCATGCAAACCAAAATCGAAAACCTCCAAGAAGCCCATCACCGCCACGTCGCCCAAGTTAACAAGGACTTCGCCACGCGCGAGGTCGTCTCCGATCTTGAAAACAAGCTTACAATTGTGCTAAACAGGATCGACGACAAAGTAACCAGAATCCTTGAGGAACGCAAGTAATGCCTTCGACCTACGATCCGCTCCTCCGTCTAGAACTCCAAGCGACCGGCGAGAACGCCACGACTTGGGGCATCAAGACCAATACCAACCTCGAACTCCTCGCGGATTCCGTGGCAGGCGCCGTTAACCTCAACGTGGCCGGCTCCGGCGACTACACCCTTTCGACCGCCAACGGCGCCGACGACGAAGCCCGCCAAGCCATCCTCGTCCTCACGGGCACTTTGACCGGCAATCGCAACATCATCGTGCCGGCGTCGCCCAAGACCTACACCGTCATCAACAACACGACCGGCGCCTTCACCGTCACCCTCAAACAAGCGGCAAGCACGGGCGTTGTCATTCCGCAAGGCGGTCCCTCCATTGTTGTCTGCACCAGCGTAACCGCTATCGACGCTGTCGGAGCCACCCCCTACATCAAGTCCTTCCTGAACGATCCGGACGCCGCAACCGCCCGCATTACGCTTGGCGCAACCACTGTCGGCGCGGCCCTGTTCACGGCTGCTGATGCTGGCGCTGCCCGCGCTACGTTGGGGGCTGAAGCTGGCTTCCGGAACCTAATCATCAATGGCAATCCCATCATCAACCAGCGCGCCTACGGTTCCGGCACGGCGACGACGGCGGCAAACCAATATACGCTCGACCGCTGGCGCGTGGTGGTCAGCGGGCAGGCGGTCAGTTGGACCGATTCCGCTGGCGTCCGCACTGTCACCGCGCCAACCGGTGGCATGGAGCAGGTAATCGAGGGCGCCTCCATTATCGCTGGTACTTACACGATGTCTTGGACCGGCACGGCGACGGCCACCGTCAACGGCAACGCCGTCGCGAACGGTGGGCAGGTGACGCTGACGGGCGGCGCCGACGCGACCGTGCGGATGACCGGCGGCACCTGGAGCCTTTTGCAACTTGAGCCCGGTAATGTCGCGACCACGTTTGAACGCCGGCCGGTGGCAATCGAGATTGCACTTTGTGAACGCTATTTCGAAAACGGGGCTGCGAATTTCATCGGTTCAGCCTACACGGCCGGCGCTCTAGTTGGACAGCAGATCAATTTTCGCACGCGCAAGCGCACGACGCCTGTGATTGTCGTGGGCACGGCGATAGAGAATGTTAACTTAACTACAACATTTTTGAGCCCAATCACTGACCTCGGATTTCGCCATTACGGTGAGGCCGCAGCGGCAGGCAACGTTGTGATGACGCGCTCTTACAGTGCTAGTGCGGAGTTCTGAGCCGTTGGTTGATGTTGACCACGCTTCAGAAATACTCATTGAGAAGATAGGATTGACAACCCAACAAAATGAAATTTTGGCAGTGGTTGTAGCGATGGAGGCTAAGGCCAGTTAATGTCCGCGACGCTGCAAGACCAGCAACTTACTGAACTGAAGTTCGGCGTCGGCGTCGTCAAGGAGAAGACCCTCCTCGACGCGGGCGGTTTCTGGACTGACGCCGACAAGGTGCGCTTTCGCTTCGGGCGCCCCGAACTCATGGGCGGCTGGCAGCGCGCCATCGACTCTTCGCAGGACCCAAAAATCTTTGGCGTCCCGCGCTACCTCACGACTGTCCGCAACAAGCTAGGCCAAGCTGCCGCTTTCATCGCCACTCACAACGGCCTCTTCTCTAGCGAACTTTCGACCTTCTACGAAATCGCGCCGGTCGTCGCTTCCGTCGCGGCTTCCAACATCCTGTCCACGGCGGTGGGCTCGACCAAGGTCCGCGTTTCCGTTTCGGCGCACGGCCTTACCAACCAAACTCTCGTCGGCATCGTCTCAGCAGCCACCACCATCGGGGGCAACATTCTCATTAACCCTGTGGCCGCGACCGAATCCCTCTTCGAAGTCAGCGTCATTGGCCCCAACAGTTTCGAAATCGATGTGGGCGTCACGGCGGCTGCAACCTCCGCTGCAACGGGTGGCGCCATCAGCATCCGTTCCCGCTACAACGCTGGCGGCATCTCCACCAGCCTCCAAGCTGGTTGGGGCACAGGTTCTTGGGGCGGCAGTTTCGGGTGGGGCACGCCTGCCGGCATCATCAACACGCCGCTCCGCCTCTGGTCGGCCGATCTGTGGGGCACCGACATCCTGACGGTTCCGTCGGGCGGCCCCCTCATGCATTGGTCTACCAGCGCCAACATCACCGAGCGCGTCGCCATTGTGACGGCTGCGCCCTCTGTCAACCAAATCGTCCGCGTTGCCTCCGAAGCCCGGCACGTCGTTCTCTACGGCACCCATGACATTTCCGGCAACTACAGTCCGCTCCTCGTGCGCTGGTGTTCGCAGGAAGACTTCACCGACTGGACGCCTACCGCTACCAACACGGCCGGCGACTACCCGCTTCCAAGCCGGGGCTCCGAAATCCGGGCCGTCAGCCGCATCGGCGACAAGACCGCCATCCTAACCGATCACGACATGTATACCCAGTCCTACATCGGCAGCAACGACGTCTTCGGCTTCACGGCTGTCGGCGAACAGTGTGGCGCCATCTCCCGCAACGCAGTCATCGAATATAGTGGCTCTCTCTATTGGATGTCGCCAAGCGGCCAGTTCTTCCAATACGACGGGCGCCTCCAACCCCTGCCTTGCACCGTGCTGCGCTTCGTCTACGACAATATCGACCCGATGTATCAAGACAAAATCTACGCGGCCACCAACGCGACGTTCGACGAAGTCATGTGGTTCTATCCTTCCAAGGATTCTCCCAACAAGGAGAACGACCGCTACGTCATCTACAACACCCGCGAAAAGCACTGGACTATTGGCACGATGGCGCGCACGGTCTGGGAGGACTCCAACACCTTCGAATATCCTTTGGCCATCGACGACAACGCCGCCAACCTCTACTATCAGGAATCTGGCTATACTGCCAATGGCTCTGACTTGGTGGCCAATCTTGAAGGCGCCTACTTCAACCAAGAAGACGGCAACCCGCTTCTCTTCGTCAACAAGTTTGTCCCTGACTTCTCGAACCTGTCCGACAACACGCCCTACGCGGGCACCCTTCAAATCTCCCTCGAAGCCAAGAAGTATCCGGGCGGCCCCGTCATCACCAAAGGCCCCTTCTCGATCACCGGCACCACCCAAAAAGTCTCGACGCGCCTGCGTGGCCGGGACCTCGCCATCCGCATCCAGTCCTCCACGTCCTCCAACCTGCCGTGGCGGATGGGCACTTTCCGCATCGCCCTGCAACGTGACGGCCTCCGATGACCCGGCGCATCTCTTCCCGCAACTTCCCTTCTGCGCCCGCCGAGTGGGACGCTTCCTCCCGCGACGCCTGGAATCGCCTCATCAACGTTCTCGAACAGAGCGACCTCTTCGATCCCGGCCGACGCACCCGCCCCCAGTTCCTCGTCAAGGGCTCTGTTAGCGCGCCCGTCACCATCGACGTCGCATCTCCGGACCTCACGGTCCTCACCAACATTGTCGCCAAGTTGTTGATCGCCCTGCAATCCAGCAACTTCGTCGACGTCCGCTAGGTTTACTTTCCTCTCGCCCCGTGCTATAATCCGCAGTAAGGACGCCACATGTCGTATTCCATGACGCCCCTTTCCGAGCCTTTCTACGACGATGCCAACATGATGGCAAACGGCGGCGTCGATCCGCGCCTTATGGCTCTCTACGCGAACGCCCCTACACAACCCGCCCTTCCGCAGTTCGGCGGCGAAGTCCTTAGCGGCGATGGCATCGGTGTCCTCGACAACCTCGACAACAACATGGAACCCGCTGCATTCGCGGAGGGCGGCCTTGTTCCGCTTGCGGGCGGCGGCAAGATTGCCATTGGTCCCGGCGGCGGCCTCGACGACCTGATTCCTACATCCATCAACGGGCGCCGCGCAGCGGCCCTCTCCGACGGCGAGTTCGTCATTCCGGCCGACGTCGTCTCCATGATGGGCGACGGTTCCTCCAATGCCGGTGCCCGCCGCCTCTACGATCTCGTCAAGCAGGTGCGCGAAACCAAGACCGGCACCCCGCGTCAGGCTGGCCCGCTTCCGGTCGGCGAAATCCTCAAGCGGAGTCTCGGCTAATGCCCTTCAAAGCCATTGGGCGTGCGCTTGGCCTCGGCCCGCAAAAGACCTCCACCTTTCAGTCCTCGACGCCGACCCGGCCCGCTGAAGTCGAAGCCGCTTCTCGCGATCTGATTGCGCGCGCCCAGTCCTTCGCGGCTCAGCCTTTCGAGGCTTACGGTGGTCAGCGCTTTGCGGGTTTCACGCCGGACGAACTTGCCGCATTCCAGACTACCCGCGACATTGCTGCCGAAAGCGGCGCCCTTGCCCCGCTGTCTGGCGATCTTGTCCGCGAAGGTGTGGCAGCCGCGCGCCGCCTCGCCACCACCCTGCCGGAAACCGACATCTCCGGCTACATGTCGCCCTACACGGAGTCGGTCCTCGACCCGGCCATTCGCGACATCACTGAACGTGCCGCCCAGGAACGTTTGCGTCTCGGTCAGCAGGCCGGTATGCGGGGCGCATTCGGCGGCTCCCGCCAAGCCATCGCCGAGTCCGAACTCGAACGCGGCACCCAGCGTAGCATCGGCGACCTTTCCGCGCGCGAGCGTGCCGCCGCCTACAACCAAGCCCTCCAACAGTTCCGCCTCGACCAAGAGCGCATTCCAGCCCTTTACTCCGGCGCCCTTGGTCAGGTCGGCCAAGGCATCGGCATCGCCGGCCAACGCCTTGGTACCGAAGTCAACCCACTCCTTCAGACCGGCGGCGCCCAGCGCGCCCTCGATCAGGCGGGCCTCGACTTTGCCTACCAGCAGTTCCAAGAGGAACGCGACTTCCCGCTGCGCGGCATCGAAGTCCTCCGCTCCGCGTTGGGCGTTCCTGGCAGCGCCCTCGGCATCGGCACCCAGTCGCAGGGCCAAACCAAGGAACCCGGCCCGAATCCGTTGGCCCAAATCCTCGGCACTACCATGAACGCACCCGCTATCATGAAGGGTGCGGGGGCCATCGGCGCGGGCATTTCTTCGCTATTTCCTTTTCTTTCCGACGAGCGTATGAAGACTGACATTCAGGAACTCGGCCCTGACCCTGAGACTGGCGTCATGATGTATGCCTTCCGCTATGAAGGCGACCCCAAGACCTACCCGAAGGTCGTCGGCCCCCTCGCCCAAGATATCGAGGAAGCGTATCCGGAAGCGGTGGCGGACGTCGCAGGCTATAAGGCAGTCCGCACGGACTTCCCGGCCATGCAGCGCGGCGCTCTCTCCTAATAGGAATCCAACCGATGGTCAATACGCCTGACGAAATCGCCGCCGCCCTCTCGGGCCTTGGCACCCCTGCCGAAGCCGGTATGGACCCGGCACTCGTCTCACGCCTCCGCACGCTCGTCACTTCACCGGCCGCCGAAATCCCCGCCGGCATGATCGCCCCGAACCCGGCCGCCAACCAGCAGGGCATTCTCGGCACGCTGCGTCAGCGTGTCAAGGACCAAATCGCCAACGAAGGTCAGCGCCTCGCCTCCGACATCGGCATCGGCCTCATGACCTCGCGCAGCCCCAACTTCTTTACCGCGCTCGGCGAAGGCTTGCAGCGGGGCAACGAAGGCTCCCGGTCCCGCATGGACGAACTCCGTCGCGTCGCTGAAGCCGAGCAGAACGCTCAGCGCATCGCGGCCGAAGAAGCCTTCCGCATCGAGCAGAACCGCATCCAAGCCGAACGCTACGCCGCCGAAGCCCCGCTTCGTGCCGCCCAAGCCCAATACTACCTGCGCGGCGGCGCTGCCGGTGTCGGCGGTGGTGGCACATCTACACGACCGCCCTCTACGCAACTTACAGCGCAGCAACTCGCAACTATTCGATCCAATGCTGAAGCGCAAGCCTTGCGAGATATTCCAGAGCCTAGCGGCCCTAACGCCATTATTGATACTCCTGAAGCTAGGGCGGATCGCATAGCGCGACGGCGCGCTCGCGCAGATCAGCTTGAAGCAGCGGCTCTTGAAGCGGCCCGTCGCGCAGTTCCGGGTGGGGTTCCAGAAGGCCCGACGCCGAGCGCATCCCCCGCTGCCCCAGCCGTCCCGCGCATCACGGTTGGTCCGACTGGGCAGCCTGTGCCTGCGCGATGATCCGCGTCCAACTTAACGACCGCATCGCCGTTGACGTCGAAGGCACCGACGACCCAGTCATCGCTGCCCAGCAGGCCCGTTCGTATTTCCGCCAGAACTTCCCTCAAGAGTTCGAGGTGTGGCGTCAATCTGAACTCGGCCTCGGCTCGTCCTTCAGCCGGGGCGCTTCCGCCGGCATCGACCAGTTTCAGGGCGCTCTCTTCTCCGCTGCGGAGGGCCTAGGCCAACTCACCAACCTTCCCACCCTGGAAAGGTTTGGCCGCGAGGGTCGCATCCGCAACGAAGTTTCGGCCGAAGCGTCCTTCCCCTCCGACCTCCGCTCCACCTTCCTCGGTGCCCAAGGCGTTGGCGACGTGGGCCGGGCCGCAACCGAAGCCGTCGCTGGCTCTTTACCTTCCACCGCTGTTGGTATTGGCGGCGCTCTCGCTGGTGCGGCTGCCGGCGCCCCTCTCGGTCCGGCTGGCGTCATCGGCGGCGGTCTGATCGGCGGCGCGGTCGCCAGCATCCCCCAGCTTTTCGGCAGCAACATCCAGCGCCAAGTCGAGCAGCAGGTGGCGGCGGGTGTGCCGGCCGACCAAGCCCGCGCCCCGGCGCCCGGCACCGCCCTCGCTGCTGCCGCGCCGCAGGCCCTCCTCGAAGCAATCCCGGAAGTCGCCTCGCTTGGCGCTGCCCGCCTTCTGCGACGCCCGGCCACCGAAGCCGCTCAAGGTTTCTTCCAGCGCGCAGGCCGGGGCGCAGTCGCAGGCGGCGCGACCGAGGCCCCGACCGAAGCCATCCAGACTGGCATCGAACGCGCGCAGGCGGGCCTGCCCGTCACCGGCCCCGAAGCTGAACGCGAAATGCTCGAAGCCGCGTTGCAGGGCCTTGCTGCCGGCACCGTCACAGGTGGCGCGACGCGCGGCTTCCTCGGCGCCCCTCCTGCCCCGCCCCCGACCCCCGTTCCAGAACCGTCCGCCCCTGAAGCGGCTACCCCGGCTCAGCCGGCCGCGCCCTCTTATTTCGCGCCTGCTGCTGTGCCGGAGCGGCCCGCGCCTTTCGACGCGCCGGATGCGGCCGAAGCTTTCGTCGCAGAAAACCCTCAATTCGCGCCGCCGCCTGCCATCACGACGCCCGAAGCCCGGACGCGCTGGATCAACGACGCCCGCCTCAACGCCTACCAAAGCGAAATCGGCGTTGTCCGTCAGCAGACCATCTCCAACTTCGCTGCCTCGCAGCCGGAAACTTTCCTTGCTAATCTAGTCCAAGCGGCGACGCAGGGCAACCTTGGCGACCTCAATCGCTTTAGCATCAACGACGTTACGCGCGCCGCGCTTCGCAGCAGTGGCATTGACCCCGGCCGTCTGACGAGGGAGGAACGGCAATTCGTCCGCCAACAATTGGACAATCTGGCGAGCGCCGGCTTCCTAGCCAAGCCTGCCGCAACCAGTTACAGCGTTTCGTTCGGCCCCCGCCCCTCGCCCGCCACCGAGGCCGCCCCGACCACCGAAACCCCGGTGACGCGGCGCGAGCGCGAAGCCGCCCAACAGGACGTCCTACGCCTTAACGAAGCCATCGAATCCGGCACCCTCGACCAGATCGACCCCTTCACTGCCCGTCGACTCGGCGCCGAAACCCCGCCCCGGCCCGCCCCTGCTGAGGCATCCATTCCGGCACCGCCCGAGCAAATCGCGCCCCAGCCCGGCGAGGCAATCTGGCAAGGACCAGACGCTGACATCCCGGTGCAAGTCCTGCCCGAAGCGCCGCAGCAGGCCGAAGACGGCCGCCTCTATCAGCGCGTTTCCTATGAAGGCCGCGACAGTTACGTCCCCGCCGACCAGTTGCGCCCGGCCTCCCCCGCCGCTGCTCCCGCTGCACCGGCTACTACCCAGCGCCCTATTCCAACTTCCCGCACGACAGTCGAAGTCAACGGTCAACGCCGCCAAACGACCCCGGAAGACCTCGCGCAAGCAGTCGAAGATACTCAGGCAGAGCGCCCTGTTCCGGCCGCAGTTGTGCCGCCGACGCCTCAAGCCGAACAACTTGCCAATGCGGTGGCGACGGCGTATCCAGACCCCGGCGTGGGCCAACCGACTGCGACTTTCGAGGAAGCGATCTTCTCGACGCCCGAGACGGCCACCATCAAGCAACAGCAGAAGCTTCTTGACAGCCAGATCGCTGACGGCTTCCGGCCGGGTGGCATCCGCCGCTGGTTCTCTTCGCCCATCACGGGCCTCGGCAGGCAGCCGCAGTTCCGCGCAGTCGCGGCCGTGGCCGACCGTCTATTTGTGCGGCAGCAAAGCGCCATTACGTTCCTCAACAACCAGTATCAGGCACTCGGCACTCTTAGCGCCGACTCCCAAATTCGCACCATGTTGGCGCTTCAGGAAGCGCGCAGCAAGCAGCAGATGTGGGACCGGACGGCCTTTACTGCCGAAGAAAATGCTGCTATGGATGCCACGCTCCGAATGGGCCAGCGGGGCCTCGACTACCTACTGGACGCCTACGTCACCGACTACTTCAATCCGGCCGAAGCCAAGACCGACGCAGACCGCGCCCGCCTCGAAGCCTTCCAGCGTTCGAAGGGCGACCGCCTGATTACGGACATGCCGCCCGAAGAAGTCCGGGCCGCCTCCCTTGCAGGCTTTGCTGAGATGCAGCGCCTCAACGCCCTGCGCGATCCGTTCTTCTTTCCGCAAATCTCGCAGGGTACTCACTTCGTCGCCGCCTACGAACGTCAGCCCAACGGCAAAGAAAAGCTTGTCCGCATTTACTTCTATGATCCTATCGACCGGGGCGACCTCAAGAGCAAGGCCAAGAAACTCCGCTACAAGTTCGGCATCGAGCGAGACTTCGAGGCCATCTCCATCGAGAACCTGCGCCGCGAGTTCCCCGACACGACCCGCTTCCGCATCATGACGAAGGGCGCGCGCGCCGAAAACAACGAGCGTGCGGCCAGCCTCAAGAAGGATGGTGAGTTCATCAACCGCTACCTCGAACAGCTTGCGAGCGTCAGCGGCCCCGAAGCCAAGCAGATCATCGACCGCATGTCGAAGGAAATCGACAAGGCCCAGATGAACCGCTTCTTCCGTCCTAACAACGATCTGCTCCGGGCCGTCACCCCCGAGAACGCGGCCGACTACGCGCGCAACGCCCTGCCCAACTACTATCTGGCGCTGGCTAAAATCCAGGCGCGCCGCCACGTCGAGAAGGACTTCAACCGGGCAACCAAGGACTTGTCCTTCGAAGAACGCAACTACTGGAATGACTACTTCAACTACAACACCACGCCGACCGAAGCCTTTGGCACAGGCCGCGCACTTGCGTTCTTCTGGTATCTCGGCTTCAACTTCTCGACGGCCGTCATCCAGTTCACACAGAACCTCGTCCTCGGTGCCCGCCTCCTGCGCGACGGCGGCGGCCTCAACGCTACCCGCTTCTACCTGACGGCGGCGCGCGACGTCTATTTCTCTAAGGACATTCTCAAGACCGTTCGGGGCGAACTCAACTTCTCCAACGCCCTCGCCAACTCGGGCTCCCTAAAGCCTGACGAAGTCGCCATGTTGAAGCGCGCCATCAGCGAAGGTCGCCTCCGTCCCTCTCAGGCCGCCTCCCTGCAAAGCCAAGTCTCCGCAAAGACCCTTCGTGACCTTGGCATCGCTGACAAGAGTGCCACCACCTTCGCGGCGGGCACCAATAAAATCATTGATTGGTCGGGCCGCATGCTCAACGCCGTCGACGAATCCAACCGCGTGACCGCCTTCCTAACCGCCTACCGCCTTGCGAAGGCCCAGCCTTCCGTGATGCAGCGTGCGGCCCGGCTCGACGGCCAAGCTTACGACACGCCCTACGACTACGCGCGCCTCGTCACCGACGAAACGAACTTCCGTGGCGGCCAAGAAGACCGGCCCCTCATTCAGCGTTTCCATCCGGCCGCTGAACTCCTCACCCAGTTCCAAGGCCCCGTCTTCAAGCTTCTGGAACTCTACGCACGTAGCGCTGCCCAGACCGTCGAGGGCATCAAGAAGTCCGACCCCGTCATGGCGAAGGCCGCCGCCATCCAGTTCATGGCGCTCCTCGCACCCCAGGTCATGGTGGCCGGCGTCTGGTCGCTGCCCTTCGCCGACCGCCTCAAGGAACTCGTCGAGTTCATCTGGAAGGCCGCTTTCGGCGAGGCTATCGACTTCGAACAGGAACTCGAAAAGTATATCGAGAATGGCCTTGTCGCAAGCGCCGCCAACTTCGGCCTTCCCCATGCCTACGGTGCCCTGACGCTCAGCAGCCGCATGAAGATCGACCCCTTGCCGCAGGGCAGCGTTTCGGACTGGGACGTCTTTGCCCTTTTGGGTCCGGTGGGCGGCCTCGTGCAAAAGCCTCTCGAAGCCTACGAAGCGTGGCGCCTCGGCGACTACTGGGGCGTTGCCTATGCGCTGCTGCCTACTTCTATGGCGAACGTTGTCAAGGGCGCTCAGATCGAACTGACTGGCGAGCAGTATACGCGCCGAGGCGGCCGCGTCATCACGCCCACTCAGGTACAGGCTGCCGAAGAAAACGGCCTACTGCTGCCGCCGGCCGCCCGCCAAGCGGTTGGGTTTGCGCCGCCCGAGTTTACTGACATTCGGCGCGCAGTCAACAGGCAGCGGGAACTTCAGCAGGCGACGCGCGACCCGACCGAACGCGCCAACATCGAACTCTCGCGCTTCATTCTGCGTGCCCTCGAAGCCCAACAGGCCGGGCGCCAAGCCGAAGCCGAGAACTTCGTCCGGCAGTACCATGCCCGCGTCGCCGAAATCGTGCGCGAGCAGCGGGACAAGCCGCTCGACCAGCGCATTCAGATCAACCCGAGTGCCATCATGGATCGGGCGCGGAAGGACTTCCTTGGTCGGGGTTCGCCGGAAGTCTTGGTGCCCGCGACCCGGACTCCGGCGCGCCCGGCCGCCCAAGAAATGCTCGACAGGACGCTCTGGCGTAACCAGTAAAATTCCTTGACAGGTCTAGGGCGGAATAGTATCCTACGCCCCATGACCAAATTCGCATACTATATTGGCGTGGACCACCGCGAACCGGAGGCTCTGCGCGTAACCGAATCCTCGGCGCGGGCCTACGCCAGCAAGCCCCTTCAGATCGGTTACCTAGAACATATCGACCTTCGGCGCCGCCAGTTGTTCGACCGGCCCTGGCGCATCAACGAAGACGGGACGTATATGGACGAGCGGGACGGCCGTCCGTTCAGCGTCCAGTTCTCGCACACCCGCTTCCTGACGCCCATTGTCGCGTTGCAGGACGGCGTCACCGACTGGGCCTTGTTCACGGATTGCGACTGGCTCTGGCTTACGGACGTCAACCGGGTACTTGCCTTCGCCGACCCGTCCAAGACCGTGATGGTCGTGCCCCACAACTTCCAGCCGACCTCCACCATCAAGATGGATGGGCAGGTGCAAAGCCGTTACAGTCGCAAGATGTGGTCGGCGTTCATGCTCTGGAACCTGAAGTCCAAGAAACTGCCGACCGTCGAAATGGTGAATACGGCCAGCGGCAATCGCCTGCATACTTTCGAGTGGCTGGACGATTCCGACATCGGCTTCCTCCCCGAGTCGTTCCATTGGCTGCCGAACTACAGCCCGACCACCGCCGAAGGCATCAAGGCCGAAGAAGCCAATCGACCGCTTCCCATCGACGCCATCCACTTCACCTACGGGCCGCCGGTCCCCGGCATGATTCACCGCGAACCTACGGCCTTCGATGAGTTCTGGATCAATGAATATCGCGGAGCCTACTCCGATGCGCGCTAAGATCATCACGACGATTGGGCCGAACAGTTGGGAATGCTACGGCCGCCGCTTCGCCGAATCCTTTCGGAAGTTCTGGCCCACCGACATTCCCCTTGAAATCTGGCACCACGACCTCGGCGGCGACGTGCCGGAGTTTCCCGGCGTGACCTTTCGTTCGCTGGAAGAAACCACGTCCTTCCAGAAGCTTAAGGCCCATCTCGGCACCCAAGCCAAGGACGGTCCTTCCCTCTCCTACTGCTTCAAGGCGGTGGCCCTTGCCTCCTCCGTGACGCCCGACCTCGACTGGATTGCCTTCGTTGACGCCGACACCGAGACGATGCGGCCCGTCGACGCTGACCTCCTCAGCGAACTCTTCGACGACAACTACCACCTGACCTACCTGTATCGCAAGTCGGTGCGCGAAAGCGAAGGCTCTTGGTTCGCTTTCAACCTCGCGACCGTCAAGGGCGCCTCCCTCCTCGCGGACTATTGGGGCCTCTACAATTCCCTTGAAGCCTTCCACTATCGCAAGGCCCACGACAACGCCGTTCTGGACCGCATCACGCTTCTGCATCAGGCGCACGGCCTCCTCGTCAAGAACCTGTCGCCGGGCGCCCTTGGTCTCGATGCCTTCCATCAGTCTCGGCTCGGCGCCTACATGGTTCACTACAAGGGTCCCGACAAGCAAACGATTGCAAACCCGGCGCTCGGTGCCCCCGCCCGTTACGAAACCCTTTGCGAAATCCTGACCGCCTCCATCGCTGGCACGGGCGCCGCCCGCCTCGTCGAGGTCGGCACTTGGAACGGTAGCCGCGCCATCCACATGGCCGAAGCCGCCTTCGCGGCCGGTGCCAAGACCGTCTCCTACGTCGGCTTCGACACCTTCGAGGGCGGCAACGACCGTGTGCATGAAGGCCACACCAAGCCCCACGCCGACTCGTGGATCGTCCACAACCGCCTCAACAACTACAGCCAGCTTATGGCGCGACGGGGCCTGACCTTCGCCTTCACGCTTGTCCGGGGCAATACCCTCGAAACGCTGCCGGCTTCGGCCACTCTTGTCGCCGACGCCACGTTCGCCTACATTGACGGCGGGCATTCCTATGAAACGACCAAGTCCGACTACGGCTGCCTCGCCCATGTCCCTTACGTCGTCTTCGACGATGTGATCGCGCAGGAAGAAGAGGGCGCGCCGGAAGGCCCCCGCCTCGTCTTCAACGAAACTGCTGGGCAGAAGCGCCTGATTACTAGCGGCGATGGCTATGCCGGCCTCTCGCAAACCATCTCGCTGGGCGTCGTGGTCCGCGACGGCTACCGGATGCCCGAACTCCGTACTCGCATCCAAGTAAAGCCGGTCGACTCCGTTGACAGTAGCGAGCAACTTCAGCATATTGCGGAGAACACTGCCGCCATCCAAAACTGGATTGGCTGCTATCAAGCCCACTCCGGGGTCGCCCTCCTTGTGAGCGCGGGGCCAACCCTCACCGCCCACCTCGAAGACATCCGCGCCAAGCAGGCGGCGGGCGCCCACATCTTCGCCGTCAAGCACGCATTTCCGGTACTTAAGGCTGCTGGCATCACGCCCGACTGGACTGTCATCCTCGATCCACGTCCGGTCGATGGCCGCTCGACGCACGGCATCATCCGCACGGAACTCTTCACGGACGCCGGACCGTCAGATCGCTTCCTCTTCGCTTCGATGACGCACCCCTCGGTCCGCCGCCTGCTCGAAGAAAAGCACGTCCAACTCTACGGGTGGCACGCCCATACCCAGTCCACCATGAACGCCAAGCCAGATGCCTTCAACACGGGCCTCGTCGTGGCCGGGGGCACCTGCTCGGCCACCCGCATTCCAATGCTCGCATTCATCATGGGCTTCCGGCGCTTCGAGTTTTACGGCTACGACTTCTTCTACCCGGAGGAGACGTCCCAAGATTCTGTGAAGCAGCAGCTTATGCGCGTGAACCTGGGCAACGAGCAGCGTTCGTTCCTAACGACCGGCGAACTCGTCGCGGCGATGCAGGACCTCGCCCAGTGGAATCGCTGGCTGGTTGACAACCGCATCTCCGTTAAGTTCCACGGCGATGGCGCGGGCGCCGTCATCTGGAACCAGACCATCAACAACTACCGCGAACCCGAGGAGTTTCCTTTCTAGCGAAACCTCTTAGCGATCTTGGCGGCGCTGGCAGGCTGCTTCGAAAACTGCTTACCTACCCGCGTCGCCTTCCGCTTCGCCGCACTACTGGCCGCATAAGTGCTGGCCGGCATGGCCTTGATGGCTGCCTCTGGCAAGTAGCGTTCGCCTGTTGCGTCTGGTCCTTGCGTTGAAGGCTTGCCGCTGCGCGTCCGCCAACGTTGCTCGGTCCAAGCCTTCAAGGACTTTTGCGGGGCCTTCATGAAGAGTAGCCGCCGCCCGCGTCTTTGTATTCCTTGGCAAGCATCTGGGCCTTGCGGGCGCTCCACTGGCCCGGCCGACCGCCCTTGCCGCCTGCCTTGATCTTCTCAAAGAGGCGCTTTCGCATGGCCGGCTTGGTGTAGTTGCCCGCCTCGTTGACGCGGGAAGGCGTCTTGGCCACTAGCCAGCCATCAGGCAGCGGCCAGCCTTGCGGCAGGCGGCCGGGTTCGGGCAGTTGGCGCACGGCACCTTGCCGCCCTTCTGCATCTTCACGGGACCTCCGGCCTTCTTCTTCATGGGCGGCTTTGTCACCTGCTTACCCGTGTTCGAGCGCATCATCGGCATCTTACTTGCACCCACCCTTGATCATGCCGCCAGCCTTCTTCTTCACCATGCCACCCTTCTTCATGCGGCTACCCTCGGTGATGCGGC
>ERZ869929.287-NODE-287-length-34298-cov-5.362497_pt1 | contig 34298 bp, 39 predicted proteins | sample MGYA00579312_ERZ869929 | MGnify/ENA primary metagenome ERZ869929 (study PRJEB32216, sample SAMN09231818) | wastewater metagenome | place: USA: Maryland | collected 2016-08-09 | study: EMG produced TPA metagenomics assembly of the PRJNA472060 data set (Reclaimed... | reverse complement strand
GCAGCTTAGATCGCAGCTTAGCTCGCAGCTTGGCTCGCAGCTTAGATCGCAGCTTTACTCGCAGCTTTACTCGCAGCTTGACTCGCAGCTTAGATCGCAGCTTAGCTCGCAGCTTGGCTCGCAGCTTAGATCGCAGCTTGAATCGCAGCTTGAATCGCAGCTTGGATCGCAGCTTGAATCGCAGCTTTACTCGCAGCTTAGATCGCAGGACAACAGCGATAAATTAGAATACTTCTCGACAACCACTGGCTATTTCTGGAGGTCATATTACTCGTATTATCAAATTCTACTTGAAGAAGTTTTTCAGGATAAAATCAACGACTATCCGCTGCTATTTAAAATAATGGATTTTCTTAAAAATTGTCCGATCACCTATTTATTCCCAGAGATAGCATTTGTTTCCCATGCTCCAAATACAAGCTGGTTAGATAAAAGACTGCATTCAGAGAATGGAAAGTCGGTAGAGTTTAAGGACGGCTTTGGATGGCACTCTATTAATGGGGTTATGGTTGATGAGTATTTTATTAAAACTCCTAAAAAAAAGATCGATACGAAAAAAGTGTTGGCCCTAGAAAATGCCGAGCAAAGAATGGCGCTAATTAAATATATCGGCATGGATCACTTCTTAGATTCTTTTGAGACTAAATCAATTGAAAAAGACGAGGTCTACAACCTCATTCAAATTAAAATTGAAGACGAGTGGTGTAATTTCTTAAAGATGAAAAACCCAAGCACTGGAGAGTTTCATGTAGAAGGTGTACCGAATGAATGCAAAAGTATTAAGCATGCATTGGCGTGGAGAAATGGAATGGAGGTTGAAGAATTTATTATGCCGGAGATTTTGACGTGATAACCGTCGAAGAAATTATTTTAGAGATAGAAAGAATGATAAGTTTTTATTCTAATGACAATGAAAGTGAATCTAATTGGACACTTAAGAGATTAAAATATTTACTCGACTGGATAAAATCCGATGATAAAAAGGAAGGTGGGGAATAATGGGGAGCACTTATTCCACGGGGAAAAAGATTAAATTCAAAGAAGAAAGATTTAAATACACGATACAAGCATGCAGTGACAGGTATTTGATTTGCACTAAACCCTTTAATCTAAAAAAGATATACCTTTACACGATTGTTGATCTTAAGAAAAAAATTAGAGGGACTGATAATTATGTTTTTAGTCCTCATACATACAACACAAAAGAAGGTAGCGAGATAGCGCTACAAGAATTAATTAGTAGGAAGATGTCTATATCTAACAGAAACAAGATTGGCTTGAATATTGAATGAAGAAGAAACTAAAACCACACCAATTTAAACCAAGGGTTGGAGTTTTGCATACTAAGGTTGTGAAAAGTAAGAGGGTTTATAAACGGAAGCAAAGGAATAATCGTGATACTGATACATAAAGAGACGGCGGAAATTTTCGAGATGCATATCGAAGACCTTGGGTCGCATATTGAAAATCAAGAGAGAAGATACGGTATTGTTTTCTTTAATCCAAAATTGACAAATGAAGAAATGAAGCACTTTAAGAAGTTTTACAGTGACGCAAATAAACATTCAGAACAGTTTGAAATCCTGGGATGGTTATAATGACTGACGAAGTAAAAGAAAAGTTCACCACTTGGTTTAAATCTAAGTACCCACACTTAGTGATAACTAATTTTGTATCACCAGAGAGAGGGCATCTGCCATCAATAGATGAGGTATTCGAAGCTGGCTACAATCTTGCAATGGAAGAGAGCAAAAGCGATAAGCAGTTAGCTCATTATGTAGAAGAGGACGTATTTTTTCAGGGTTATACTAAGGCACAGGAGGAAACGAAACCCCGCCTCACTGAATGCGAGAAGGCGTTGGAAGATTTATTGTCTGGAGAAGATGAAGAATGTAGATTTGACCACCAAAATAATTGTCAAAATCATAATTATTTTAATGAGAATGGAGAATGCAATGTGGCACGCGCCCGAGAATATTTTGCGAAATGGAGGAAGGAGTGAAAATAGATGGTTATCATGTAGAGAAAAGTAAACTAGAAATATACCACGCTTACACCGGGAATGTTTCAGCCGAATTAGAGGTTCATGGGATTCTCAGTATTGTGCTTATAGTAAAAGATCACACTCACTCGCAAGCTATAAAACTAAGCCCACGAGAAATATTAGTAATGCACAAAGTTTTTAGTGATTATATAAAAGACAGTAAACTCATAGACGAGGTTAAAGAATGAAAACCGTCTCGCAGATTGTGGATGAAATAGAATTGAAAATATATTTCTTCAGTAGAATAAAGGATATGAAATCAGCTTTAACAGTAGATATTTTAGCAGACTTACTTGAATGGATAAAAGATGAAAAAGAAAACTAAGCCAAGGAAGCCGAGAAAATTAAATTACAGAGTCGGTCAATGTGCTGAATATAATTACGCTACAGTTTATAGTAAGTATATCAAGGGAAGTTTTCTCATAAGGTTTTACGGAAACCTAAAAGACGCCAAAAAACTCCACAAGTTTCTTGAACAATATATTAAATGGCGGGGGCGGGGATGAGAAGGATATACTGCTTTTTTCGTTTGCATAATTGGCTACACATAGGAAAATTAAGAGTTGTCTCTTTTAATAAAATCGAGACAGAAGTTTACTTAGACGTATTTTTCTGCACTATTTGTGAAGATAAAAATTTTAAACTGGCGATAAATGAATGACCTTCCACCCAGGCTACCAACTTCGTTGGGTTAAGAGATTTAAAGATATGCCACATCTTGGTGAACATATTGGCCAAGAGGAGCTAGTTCTTCAAGAGCTTAGAAAAACTAGAACTATGATAGGTAACCCAGGTGACATTAATTTTAAACCTTCAGATATATGGTATCCAGTTGATTACAAATACGAATGGGTCGACGTGCCAGTGGAGGAAGAATGAACGTCCTAAAAATGAAAAAATGTATAGTATATTATCACGTGGTACGAAATGAAATTTTTACGCTTAACTCTTTTACGTGGAGCAATTGGACCGATTGTTGGCTTTTATGCATTGATAACGGCGGAGAAAGTGAGGAGGTTTTGGCGTTCAATGAGCAATATAATCCAAGAATAATTAAGATAGGTGATTTATAATGGACCGCCACCAACTAAAAATAAAAGCACGCGCTTATTTCCAAAAAAACATTGATAACGTAAGCACTGGGACAGAAGGTTTCCCCGATACCTCTAGTTTTATCTACGGGTTTATGGAAGGATATACCGAGGCAATGAAGCAACTTGACGCCTGCGAAAAAGCATTAAAAACTTATCAACGGGCACAAGATTTAACAGAAGCCAATAAACTAGCGTGGGAGTATTTTAGTAAATATGAAAACAAGTGAAAAAGTTAAAGCCGTAGAAGGCAGACATATCAGTACTGATGACGAAACTAATACTTTCAGAATATTAACCACTGGAAATTTTCATTTTGAAAATGATGGCATCTACTGGTCGCCACCAGATTCTTATTTATATAGACTTTATAAAAAAACAAAAAGGAGTTTTATGGCCTACGGACTACAAGTTGTTAATGGATTTTTATTCGGAGTTGGACTCATACTCGCAGCCGCTGCAATGCGCGTTGCGTTTCATTTGAGTTTACTTAACTAAAACAAGGAGAGGAAAATGGAAACAAACAAAGCAATGAACTCAGACCAATTCGTAGCCTGGATGCGTGGCTACACTACGGCAAAAGGTTGGGAGAACATCGGGCGAGAGGAGAATGTAATCATCGCTGAGATGCTAGCTACTACTACCTTGCAAATGACTAATCCCTGGTGGATCACTCAAACAAATCCAAATGACTGGAAGTACACAGGTCCAACTTCCGAAAAGTGGAATGGGCATTGGACATCAAACGGGACAGAGTCTAGATAAAGTTAAAAGGAAAGGACCATGAGTAGCACATCATCCCTCATACTTCTGCTTGCTACCATGGTCTTCATTTTCTTGATAGTATTAAGTCATGAATAAACCTTTATAAAAATTGCTTATATATTTTCTAGATAAACTTAGTTAAAATAAATTAACAAAGGGAGAGTATGGCAAAGATTACTATGACTATAAAGGACGTTGAGGATGGGAAAGTATCTGTAGTTTTCGACCCAACGATTATGGCCATACTTCATATGGATGAGAATGATCATAAGTCATCTCATGGAATGGCAATTAAGATTGCAAATTTTATTAGAAAAATGGATCAAGAAGAAAAGAAAAGGCAAAGAAATGGAGCGTCAGAAATTTGGACACCATCAGCAAGATGAAGATAAACCCGTACTGTTAATGTACCAAGTTATCCATCAGCGAATAAAAGAACTTGAAGATAAAATTTCTAAAGAAAAAAATATCTCAGTTCGCATAGGATTCCAGAACGCTAAAACTCACAATGAAGAAATTCTTAAAACATTAATGATCGGAACAGATGTAAGTTTAAATGCAGTGATGTTATGAGTAATAAGATACTTGGATATTTCAATGATTTAGAACTTAACTACACCGACAAGTTAGGCAGGATAACGTACCTTCCAGCAAAGCAATCTGACTACACTAAGGGAAATTACGACTCTCTTAATCAGCACTTATGGACCGGAGAGACACTTCTTTTATTCTCATTATTTTTCAATCTAAATGATGAGTTTAAATTGCATTGGTATATAACACTCAAGGGAATTAAAAAAGCAACTGAGATAGCACCTGGTCTTTACAAGAGACATCCTGATCCGTACTCAGATAAAGATCCAAGATATGACCCGATATCACTTGATGAATATCTTGGTATTAATTTTTCATATAAGGTGGTTGATCTAAATAAAGAGTCTCAAGATATTCTGGACTACCATAAAAAAAAGAATTGGTGCGTGTCCGACAAGTCATCATTGATTGACTTAAATATTAAGTCTGAAATATTTACTCTTAAATTTTGGAAGGCAGTTTATCAAGTTCTTAAGTACTGCATCATTAACAGGGACTTCACTGGAAGCAATGACCTAGATAAAATAATCGATACCAATCCTGGCGTTGATTTACTAACTTCTTACCGACAGCCAAAGGACCAATTATTTATTTATCTTGCTGCCAATAAAAAAGCTCCAATTATTTGCTGGGTGCATTTTATTGTAACTGCATTTCTCACACTTAAGATGAATAACAATGAGAAGTCGGGACGTATCTTATTATTTTTTAAACTATTATTTTTGCAAAAATTTGTTAAACCTATGAGATGGTTGGCAAAATACTACGACAAGAAGATGACTGATAAGTATGGTATCTTCCCACTGGCTGCGTGTTTCAAATTATACTATGAGCACAAGGAACATCCGTTTCACAAGATTGCAGAATGCATCTATGTAGATGACAATGGATTAATCAGTACATTGGTTAAGTAAGTTAATGTAATCACCTTTCGATAGGCATGGATACCCAGCACAATCAATAATCGATTCTTTTCCTTTTTCGTCTATGTAAATGCACTTAGATCCCTTTAGTGCGAAGCAAGTACTGCTACTCACTCTTGGACTTGTGCAACTTCCTAGCAGCATCAATGATGCTATTATCGTCAGTAGGATCGATTTCATTTAATATTTTTTCCTGTTCTTTTATTTTATACTCTTTGTATTTTTTAAAAATTAGAGGGAAGGCGGAGATGACCTTCCCTATTAGTTCGAGGATATAGAGTAATCCCACGACTAATTACTTCTTCTCTATTTTAATTGAAGCAAAGTAGTCTAAAAGGAAAACAACTTTATTATAAAGTGAACTAGAAATTACTTTATTATAGAAAGAGTCGTCTTCTTTGCTCGGAGTGAAGTCAACATAGGCTTTGTATATTGTCATTACTGGCTTCATAATTGATCTGCAAAACCCCATGACTAAAAGAATGCTGGCCAACACTGGATGCTGAGAAACTAAACTAATTAAAAGCTCTTCCATGATTCCCCCTTATTAATGTTTATAATTAATTATACCCAAGGAAGTTGAAAAAATGCCCTCTCATCCTTAAGAGGGTCTTTATTTCCCCTTCCATGGGTTTTACTTAGGTAGTCGTGATTTTATGTCAGCTATTTCTTTGGCAGTCATACGATGCATACTCTCAAACGCTCGACTTCTTTCATCTAGCATTATTACTTTACCGAAGTTTTCTTTTACTTCCTTTGGGTCAAGCTTGGCATTTTGGATGTGGACTTGTTGCATTTCAGACTTTAGTTTATCCAGTGACACCGTGATACCACTAATATCACCAGCGGCTTGCTTTGCAGTTTGGTTCAATACCTCTAGCTGCGTTGCTGTTTTTTCTCTAAATGAAAAAAAGTTTTTACCAAGATCAGATGCAGATGTTTCGATATTGTCTAGATTTTTTTTAGCAAAGTATAGTAGACCTGAGCATAATACTCCAATAAATCCCATTACCCATTTGAATATTTCACTTCCCGATTCCATCAACAATTTCCTTTAGTTTAATTCTAAAGTCATTCATGGTCATGGACAAGCTCGCACCAGGATCAAGTTTCCTATTTGTCACTTCGTCATGACCGAAAAAATATTCTGGGTTAGATCCTCCTAGACATAACCATGTGCACAACTCAAGTAATGCCTTCTCTTGTGCGACTGTGTAAATTTGAAATTCACCTTTATCGTTTGCGCGTTTCCTGGCAGATGGAACTTTTTCCCCATACCATGTCTTGCCGTTTTCCAAGTAACCTGCGCAAGCTATTTCAATCCCTACATAATACTTGGATACGTTTGTCCTTCCAGTGACAGGGCATTTAGACAGCCCTGCGTGTTGGCCATAACGATCGAGGTCAAATTGCTGGTACACCATGCCAGCTTGGTTGATAAAAAAATAACAGTATCCTTGCTCGATTGCGTGTTGAATTGCAGCTTCACCAGATTGCTCTTGTCTTCCAGCGGTGTAGTGGATAATTGCCCCCTCTGGGTGATGCATCTTATAATCGTTAATAGTTTTCATTTTTGGAAATTTGTCCAAGAAGATTGCATCTGGATACATATTAAAAGGTGTCGACACTATCATGCCTTGCAAGTATATTGTCTAACAACTGTGTTTGCTGCTCCATTAAAATGAAGTCTGCAATAAGCCGTAGCAGTTTTTGTAATGTCAAAAAAATATTTCCCAGTACCAGAAACAACCTGAGAGGTTGATGTAATATCTTGAAAATCTGCATCGTCTTTAGTCAGAGAAAACTGCATAACAACTGTCCCTGATCCAGATGTATAATGACCTTGGCAGGCAAGTGTTTCACCTTTAAAAATTGATTGAATCTCTGTGTAGTAATCTGTCCCTGATACTGTAAAACTATCAGCCGGCGACACTACCTTGTGCGCACTGCTCATGTTACTCTCCTTTAGATATTGTTTTGTATTCCTTAACTTTTACATATTCTGACTGAGAAGCTCTTGCTTCTAGCTCAGCCTTAACTTCTTCTTCTGATAAAGTTTTTAAATGCGATTTGTGATCATCGTCTAAGTGACCTGCTTGTTTAAGAGCCACTCTATGCTCTTCTAGTAAGCCCTGAATTATTCCCTCTCTCTCTTTTTCTGATCCATTTGAAAGTATGTCTATTTTATTAGAATGATCAAGAAGTCTATCGCTTTCTTTTTTATCGTGCTGCTCTTTGGAAAATTCTTTCTTATACTCATCGGGCATAATTTCATAATCATCTGCCTTAGTTGAATAAATCATTATGATTGGTGTTTGCCAAACTCTTCCAACTTCCTTGCTTTCAAATTCTTGCTCGACAACTAACTCGTAATTTCCATCCTCATTATAGCCTTCTTTTAAAATTGCATATTTCATATTACTCTCCTAAAAATATTCCAAACCTTGACGTGCAAGATGCCGATGTTGCGCTGTTAACTCCACGGATTGTTATTTGATTACCAAGAGATGCTGTCGCGGTGTTTGTTGTATCTGAGTATGTTCCCGCTCCTGATCCTGCTGCAACGGTAATTGCAATAGATGTATTGACTGCATTTAGTCTATAGGTAAAAGTAACCCCGCCAGTAGCAGGCTGTGATGTAGTTGTTACAACGTAGAAATTTCTAAGTACGCCGTCGACTGGAATTGTTGCAGATCTTTGCCCCTCTGATGCGTTCCATGATCCACCATTAGCGCCAGGTACAAACAATGTTGAGCCACTTCCGATTGTTCCGTTACCTGTCTGGCAAGTAAGTGATGTGCGAGGTCTTATTTTTGGATCATAAAAATAAACATTTTTACCCATGATTTGGGCAGAAGTTCCAGTGGCAGCATTTGAATTTTTTATACTTATTCTATCCCCCATTAATGCACCATTATACCTGTTCCCAGCGGAGTAGTATCCAGCTCCAGATCCAGCTCCGACAGTTAGTACCTCGGAAGTATCTGCCTCGTTAACTCTAAGTGTTAAAGTCAGGGCTCCACTGACAGGCTGAGTATTAGCCGTTCTTATTCCTAAATCTCTTATCGAGCAATTTGCCGGAATTAAATTTTCCATGGCAGTTTCAGTGGCACTAACACCAGATCCTATAAAGTCGCTATAGTTTGTAGTACTTGCTGCAATACCAGAAGATCCACCAGTAGCGCAAAGTGCAGCTCTTACATGGGAGTAACTAACTTCATCTCCGTGGGCGATGGATGATAAGCCTATTATTGTTGCGGATGTTGCAGATGCATTGTTTGTTATTAATACGCAAACTAAGTCTCCGGCAACGTAGCTAAAAGAATTAGCCATGTCTGAGAAATTTCCTGCTCCAGAATTTGCAGCAACGGTAACAACTAAGCTTTGACTTACTTTATTTTTTCTCCAAGTAAAAACAAGAGATCCTGTATTTGACTGTGTTGTTCCAGTTCTGGCTTGTCCCCATTTGAAAGTTCCAGGCATTGGCATTGCTGTATTTTGGGCATCTTCTGTTCCAGGTATTCCTCCCAGGGGAGAAACATACCTAGTGGCACCTGCTGCCAGAGTATTTGCTCGACATCCTCCTGCGAATCCATTTAAAACAGACCTAAAAGTTAATGCCATTACAATATAATCCAATAAGTTCCGTCGTTAATTATTCTGTATGCTTCACCTGGGTACACTACAAAGCTAGTTGTTGCTGCATTGTAGTAAAACCCGCTTGCGTCACCTGTTAGAGTTATGTTTGCAGTTCCTCGATTTTTTATATAGAACCATTGATTTGTTCTAGTTGAAACAGAGGGGCATGTGTATGTTGATGAACTTGAAGGATTACCTATATACGTATCGGCCGTTGCAAAATCCAACGTGACGCTTGTAGAAGAAGAGACTGATGTTCTCATCTTAACTGTGCTATATCCGGTAGCGTCTACCGTTACACTTCCGGTTAAAGTAGTATCATGGTCGCTTGGATATTTGTTAAATGTGTTTGCCACGCTTACTCCATAGCTTCATCCAGAATTTTTTTATTCTAAATGACCAACTTGTTTCGTGGATCTCATTTATTAAATCGTGCAGTACGGTCATCTGTTTAAATCTTTTATCTGACTCTTCGAATAGAGCTAAATTTAGAAGTTTTATTCGACCTCTTAAATCGCTTATTTGTTTTTCTAATGCAATTCTGTCGTTTAACATCATGGTATTTGACGCAGATAAATCTTTTCTTAGATCGTTTAAATTCTTAGCGTGCTCATAAGATGAGCTTGCCATAACTTCTATTGGCTCATTCTTTCTATGTGGCAATGGATATTGGGAGTAGGTAGAATTATTTGTCATTTGTATTTATCCTCAACTGCCTCTAGCCTAGAGATAATTTGAGCTAACTTATTAGGCTTTCCTCTTTCCTTTAGAATAAGAGCTTCAACAATTTCCTCTACGGAAGGTGACTCTTTTTTAATTTTTTTTACCTTAATTTCTTCCCATTCAGGGTCAAGCTTAATGTCAAATGGATCACTATATATAAAACCAGTCTTTAATCTTTCTTGCTCAATCCAGTTTCTAGCATGGTCAATATCGTTAAATATCTCTCTTGAGAAAGGCTCTGATTCGTTTGGTTTTCTAATTGTTACCTTAAACATAAATCCCCTTTTTAAACATACTCTGCGGCAAATATAGATCTTGAATCTGAAGTACCGGCGCTACCATTAATTGAGTAACTTGAGTCAGCGGTAGACTGAGTAAATACTTCAAAGTAGTCACCTACAATTACTGGCTCTGTATAAACAAATACAGCATCTCTAGTTGTTCCTACTCCGGCGTTGTCAACATCGAATCTTTTAATCTGTGATCCATTCTTGTATAACCAAACCTGCAAACTAGGTGATGCCTCAAAGTTTGATAGAGAAAGATTGATTGATAATTTAAGCGCTCCAATTTTTCTAGAAATAATTCTTTCGTTGGTCAGGTCTACTAAGCTGTAAGGGTCATGACCTTCTGCTGAAGATACACTGTCCCAAGTTGTCTTAGTAAGTGCAGTTGTCCCAGGGTTTTGACTTGATGTCTTAGAAGCCAAGCAAGATATCGGACTTATTTCAAATGGCCATATAGCTACAGCGGAAGGCGTAGTGGCATATGCACCAGCTGTAGCCTGGGCATTTGTTAGCTTCATAAACAAGCGTATTGCAACGTTAGTGTAAACATCGTCAGAGTACAGTGAGCTTGAACTATCTGCACCACCTGCACCACCTTCTGCAACTGTCGTGTGAAGTATCCCTTCATTAAGTGGCATACGACAAACGCCCAGCTTAATTGTTCCTGCATTATTTATGTAATACCAATATTGAATTGATTCAACCCCATCTCTTTGGCCAAGAGTTGATCCATTGGTTATTGTCAGCGATAGTGAAGCAGATAGATCTACGATATCTAATGCCCCAGAAGTTAACGTTGCACTTCTAAATGCTATGATGGATCTATCAGTTGCACTAGGATTATTGCCTGCCGCAGTTTTTGCCGCCACTGTCAGTTCGTTCGAACTAACGCTTGCAGACGCACCAACGTTTAAAAGAAGTCCTGCCATATTGTCATTAGCAAATCTTCTCTCTATTCCTCCATCATTAAGCTGGTAGAATAGATTATCTGATTTAGGGTAAATTTTAGCCAATCCGCTGGACGGAGTAGTTGGAGTAGATATCTCTGAAAATGAAACTCCGTTGCTAAAAGAATCAGCTGTACCGAAAAATTGTGTAGTCCATTCATCTGGAGACGGGTCGGTATCAGGTATTAAAATTTTACCTGAGTTTGGCTGAGATATCTGTGTGGAAGTTGCACCATCAATTGTGTCTGTTCCTGCCCTATTAATTGTTACAGCATTAACACTAACATCTGATTTCTTAACACCCAAAACAAATGGGTCTGATAAAGAAAGACCTGATATTTGTGGAAGCGTCACCGAGACTGCCCCACCTGTACAATCTATAACAATTAGCTTTCCTCTATCCGCACTGGTCAACGTGATAGGAGAGTCGGAAAATGTTTTAAAAGAAACATCATTCCATATAATTGAGTCGGCTGCAGTTGCGGCAGCTGCGGCACTGGCGGCTGCATCAGTTGCATATTTCTTAGCTGAATATTCAGCATTATCTACTGTTCCTCCAGTATAATTTGCCCAATCTTTTGCAGACCCACCATTGGCTATCCCTCTTATTTGGGTTCCCATGGCGTATTCTTTACTTGAGTAACTAGTTCCATCTACCGTCGAAGCAGTTTCAATTGCCCACTCTTTTGCTGCACCACGAGAGGCTGTATCAGTTACACCTGTACCACCTATCGCCCATGCCTTTGCTGAGTAATCAGTAGCCGCTACTTGACCACTTGTTAACATTGCCCACTGGCTAGCAAGGGTGGCACTAGCTGCCGCCGCAGTTGCATTTGCTTCTGCGTCTTCAATGGCGGTAGTCGTAGGGCCAACGCCAAATCCATCACCAGTAGAGTTTACGACTACCGTTGCGTTTGCTGTCCCAATTGTAGTAGGAAGAGTTGGATCAAAATCAGCCGAGCTAATTGACTCTGGAAGTTTTATGGATCTATCTAGTTCATCTTGTTGTTGCTGGTCTACCATGGTTAATTTATCAAACTCATCTTCGTGAGTTTCAGGATAAAATGATCCTTGGTTTCTAATATCTGTTTCTTGAACTATTGCACGAACGCGTCTTATAACTAAAATGTATCCTGACTTTAAATCACCATCTACGTCCAACCATGCCTGAGACGCATTAACCAGTACAACGTTTCCTCCTGCAGTATTACCAACCCCTGATACCGTGTAGTCAGTTGTGATGGTAAGTGTAGTTTCTACGTCGTCAGTATCTTTTACTGTTACGAGTAAATCATCTTGATCAAAAATTTTGAATGTATAGGCATATGTGTCTACCGCGCCGTTGCCTGTGTATGACACGCGACTGGTGGCTGATGATAACGTCATGTAGTTCCTCTCTTCCCTGAATTATTTATAGTTAAATTTTACTCACTTCCCTTCCTTCCTGTCACTAATCCCCTGGTGAAATCAATTGGTCCAGTTGGATTTGCCTCACCCTCTGAAACATCAATTAGGTAGCCGATCGGTTTACTCAGCGGAGTTATTGGAACACCAGTAAACAAGCTAAATAATGTGAATGAATCTCTAATAGCTCTTTTTTTATTAACCTCTTCTTCTTCCCATAGCTGCTTGGCGGTCTTTGCTGTTCCTGTAACAAGCCCCTCTATTACGCTAAATGTTGGGTTCGTGCTCAATCTGTCGTCATAATAGTTATCATTTAATGTATTTAACCCTAGAGTTAAAAGCTGACCACCTGGCACTGATGCAAATTCAGTCCTAGCGATATCTCCAAAGAATGTGGCAGCAAGCTCGTCCATCTCTGCATCTTCATCATCACCAATACCTCCAGCCGCACCCTTAACTAACAGGGAATTTATTACGGATGGTATTACGAATAAATATAATGTCTGAAAAAATAAATCAGATTTACCTTTCTTTAATCCAGTGGATCTTATTATTTTTATAAACTCAGATGCCTTCAAATTTGCCAGCATATTGAAATAAGAAAAGAACTGCTTAAATGATCTTTCGAACGGAGTACCCATTTCGTATGTTGAGCTATCCTCTGGGTTCATGGAACTTTGAGTTGTTCTAACCACATGATCAGCTGATCTTACGGCAGAGTCTTCATCTAAACCCTGGCGTATTGCTTGGTCGTATGCTGCTGGCCATACAATAGCATCAAGCATATTCTGGAAAAGCGTTTGGCCAACATAGGCATTGGCATCTGCAAAATCTCTAACCTTATCAAATTTAGTTTGAGTTACTGTAATTTTATCGATTGCATTAATTGTCTCGTGAATTTGCCCCTTCATCCTTTGGTTCATCCAGGCGCTTTTCTTAACTATTTCCTCGGTTGTTTTACCTGGTGAAGTTAAATATCTAAATAGAGAACTTCTGATAAGACCTGGCTTCACTTTTGAAGCAGCTAAACTTAAGCCGATTCCTTGCTGCAAAATGTTGAATACGTTACCAAACATGAATGACTGACCTATCCTTTTACGGATAGTTCTAAACATGTCATCAACCAATTTGTTGTCATAGCCTGATGGTATCTCAAGAGTTTGCTTAGCTGCTCTATCTAAGAATGGCATGATGAGATTTTTTCTAATCGTTGGGTCGTATTGATTTAGAGCTTCATTAAGAGAGTCATCGGTAATCAGCCTGTGAACCTGTGTAACTTTTGGCTGAATGTTTGAAAATCTAGAAACCTTGTCTATATGACCACCGACTAAGTTCAAATCTAAAACCAGTGGAGCTGCGTATTGCTCGACCCGAGATTTAGTAAACCCTCTGCCAGTTGAAGGGAACATAAACGAATCGACTTGCGATTCAATAGCTTCTTTATCCATTCTCAAATCTTGATCAAATGATTCACTTCTATCTACGACCGCAGGCGCGTAACCACCGCGATACTCTCCAAATGGAGTAATAATTGGATCAGCCGTAACTTCTGCAAAGTAATGGCCATACAATTTCTTGTGGGCTTTTTGAGCAGCCGGCTTCATCTCTTCAAATAAATTCCAAACAGATTGAATGAAATCGAAATCGTCTTTAGTAAGAACTTTTTCTTCGATCATTCTATTTACAAACTTATCCCAGTTTCTAGTATCTAGTGCACCGCTATCGTCAACGGTTCCCCATTTTCTACCAACGATTAATTTTTTCTTATTACTATTGTTACCTGTGTGGAGTAATGCTCCGAGCAACTCTCCTTTGTTCTTGAAAAGAAACTGCTTACCAGCAACTGTCAGCTCTGGAGCTAAGATCTCCTGAGGAGTAAACAAGTGCTTGTAGTTATCCAATACAGCTTTGTATTGCTTTATGTATTTTTCTTTTTCTATGCGGTACTGAGTAACTCCTTCATTAATTGGCTGCCATATAAACTTGGTAAACACGCCATTGATATTTCCAAGATCCATGGTGTGCGCCCAACTCTCCATTCTGAGAAGGCGTGACTTCCAACCAAGCAATTTAATTTTAAATTTGTCGCTATCAGTGGAAGTTTGATTGTATTTCTTTTTATTCTCTGGAGTAATTTTGCCAATCTCCACACTCATATCATTAGCTATTTTTTCTATTTCAAATTTCTGGCCACCAACCTCTATCTCTTTTACGCTTTTAGAAATTTCATATAATGAATTAACTAAATCAGATACTTGCTTAAATTCATCTACAGTTAATTCATCTAGAGGTTTTGGCTTAAACGGAAGAGACTCAATTTGCACAAGCAAACTTTCATAGGCACCTGGGTCATACTTCTTAACATTTGCCAAGTAATCATGGGCGGTTCTTTCTGTTTTACCTAATCCGAAATTTGCAAGAACCGCTCTGGCTGCATCGATATAATTTAGATCTCTTGATTTAGCTATGTCTGCATCTTTGCGATAAAGCTTTCTGAAAAAAACTAATTGCTTAACATAGTTTTCTTTTTCTTCTACGGCTGCGTTAAACAATGCAAAATTTAATCTCTCATTCTTTTTAGATTCAATTGCACCGTCAATATCGCCTTTATTAAAAAGAACACCAGTTTCTTTTGACGCCTTTACCTCGGCTCGTCTATATAGATGTGGTTTTAATTCAGAAACCTTTCTTCTTCCGATGGTTTTAGAAGCCTCTTCTTTTATAAATTTCTTAGAAGGAAGTCTATTTATAAGCTTGCCAATTATTTTCTTGGCAATGTTTGGATTTTCTTTTAACAGCATTTCATGTTCCATCTCTAGAACATCTGCCCTTAAATCATTATGCACTGCCTTAGTGGCTTCTGCATGAAAGTTATCTTCCATGGTAATTAAAGATGGATAATTCTTATTCATGATGTCGTTAGTCTGAGTAAGAATTAAATCTTTCTTAATTTGTTCCCAGCTCATCAAACCCTGGCGAGACTGCATGATCTTTGACATCCTGTCTATCAGCTCTGACCCAGAGTTAAATCCAAAAAGACCTGCTACCATATCTGGGTGAACGCCGCCATCGGCTGCATAAATTCCCTTAGGAAGAGTTTTAATTATTTCCTCTCCAGACAATTGAGCTATAGCTTCCTTGGATAGTTTAAGATTTTGCCCAAGTATATCTTTATTCCTCATGGCATCTACGGCTGCGTATACTGGTATTTTATTAACCTCTTGAGTAACTTCTTTTTTAGTAGCGTCAAATCTTTCCTTGTACCATTTTGTTTTTTGCTTTTGCCAGTCGCCCATTACTTGCTTCTGCAATATTTCGGTGGCACGTATATTGTGATCATCGCGAAGGCGTGCATATTTAAGTGCCTGTTCATCAGGTACACCAAGTTCTTTTAAATTATTAAAGAACTTATCCATGTTATTTTCTGCTTTAACTTGAGAAATTTTCTCGTCGACAACTAGCATTCTATTGAAAACTTCTTTTACATCTTCACTTAGATCAACGTTTAACGCGCTCATACCTTTATAAATATCAAGTAGCCACGATCTAAATAAAGCAAATATTCTACGCAGGTCTTTTGAAGGAGCTTTGCCTTCCATTAAGTAGGCTTCAAAACCTCTAGCAAATTGCTCATGCTCTTTTACTGTTATCTTGTCGAATGATTCTACACCTAGCCAATCTAGAGTTTTCTTAGAATCTTCTAGGAACTGGTTCTGTAAATCAGACTTAACATCTAATTTAGATATGGTAGAAAAATCATTCATCATTTGATGTAGATACAAGTGCCCAGTCTCGTGAGCAAAACTTGATCTATTTGCCTTACCAAGGAGCGCAATGTTTACAAACCCATTCCCAAAAATGATCTTAGCTTTAGGATCACTTTCTTGCTGATCAAATTGACTGCCTATTGGTTTCTCATCGCTCTGATACATCACACGGTTATCGCCGGTGATTTGAAGGTTATCTTCTTTTATTAATTGCAGTGGTGATTTGCCGAGCTTTTGTGCTCTAGCTTCATAAGCTTTTTGAACTAACTTAGAATTTACCCTTGCTTCTTTCGGAGCCATTCCGGCATCAATTAGTTGCTTCTCTACATTGCTTCTTATAATTGATCCTTCGCTCTGGACTCTATTAGGAGCAGTAGCTTCCTGGGCCAGTACTTCTAGCGTTCCCTGCAATTCTTCTTGTACTACTTGTGCCTGGCTAAATGTCATTCCGCCAGGTTCAACCGCAGCGGTTTCAATTAACGGATTATAGTGCTCAGTAGTTGCAACTTTATCTACGAAATTTGAAAGTGGGATCTCAAGCTGATGGCCATTGTTCTGGGCTTCTTGCAAGCGAGCCACACCATCTTCTACTATTTTACCTATCTCTTCACTTGGGTTTAGACCTTTATCTTGCCAGTACTTTATCCAATCATTTGTTTGGAAGAACACTGACTTAACATCATTCTCATCAGTCATCACTTTTACAAGCTCACCAACCTTGCCAGGAACCTTAGTGACGTTTTCCATCGCCTTAACTTGATCGCCAATATTTTTTAGTGCCAATGTTTTTCTTTCAACATTGAGTGCCTCATCGGCTTTTTTAACTAATTGCTCGGATGCTTTAATAGGATCTTTATCTAATTCGCTTCTTAATTTTGGTTGATCAACTGGAGGCTTAGCTGTCCCGGCGACCTCTTCTTTTGGTCCTCCGCTGATTAGATTAGAGGCTTGCCTATGGACTGCACCAACTGGCACAGACACCATCTCAGAACCTAGTGCATTAACACCTTCGTAGATTGACTCTCCAAGGCTGGCTCCCTCCAACCCCTTCTCTCTCGCTACTTGCCCAGCATATTCAGAAGCAGCTTCACCTGCCATCTGGGTACCGACGTCTTTTGCAGTTTCTTTTATAATGTGACCAACACCAGCGCCTTCTTTTTTAAGAGCGCCAAGAAATTTTTTACCAGCAAATAGATTAAAGAATGCATCAACCGAGGCTGTAGTTACGCCCTTTCTTATGGCTGCGTCCATGACCTCTTGCTTAAGTGCTGGGTCGCTATAAAACTTTTTGATACTTTCTTCGTCTTCAAAATTGTAGCCTTTCTTAGCAGCCACCTCTCCAATGGAACTTGCAACTTCCGATATGGCTTCACCCAAGAAGCTACCTGCTTGATATCCGATAAATGCACCGGCTCCAAGAGTTGTAGCGCCACCTGCCACACCTCCAGCTATACCTAAGCCAATTGATGGCAGTGAGTTACCAAATTGCTCGGCAGCTGTATAAACTAACCCAGTGGCTTGTTCTTTGCTTTTTACAGATGATCCAATTAAATCGAGTGTTTCATAAATTGTTTTAGCCCCACCAACTGAAAAATTCTTAAGAGCTTCTAGGACATTGCCGTTATGTATATCGTCCTTACTTTGGATAACTTGGTTGAATGCTTTATCAATATCTCCGTATTCCTGCTCCATTACCTTTTTAAAATTTTTAGCTGCCACAGGTGCCCTTTCTGTGGCTGCCCTGTAGTTTCTACTAGCTTCAGCTAAATGCTTTGCGCCAACTTCAGGATCAACTTTTCCCGTCATCAGGGCAGATTGCCAATAGCTTACTTCTAGCTGGTGGTAGCTTGTAGAAGCAGCATTTCCAGCTGATTCAAAAAATCCCATGTCATTTTTATTAACTGTTTTTGAATCTCCCTCCATGGCTATAATTTTATCTAAATCGCTATTGGAGAGTGCTGCGTTATTGGGATCAGCTAGCCAAGTAGATGCCCTGGGAGCTTTATCATAAACAGCATTTGGATCAGCTTTTTTTTCAAATTTGCTTTTTACTAGGTCGTAATTTCGTTCAACGAAATCAACTGGCAAATTAGCTTGTTTAGAAAGATTCTCTAATTCTGCTTGCCTGCCTGGATCTTTTCCTTGAGACACGTACATTGATGCTTTCAATGCATCTTTGTCGCTTCCAGCCAAATCATCATACTCATTTACAGTAGGTGCCTGGATGCTAGGAGGTGCGGTCTTTGCACTCTCTTGTAATAAATCATCGTATTCGTTTATTGCCATAATTATTTATTCTGCTTTCTAAGATATAAATTAATAATATTAGCTTCGCTTGGGACTGCTCCTGCTCGCTTAAGTGCTTCAGTTATTTTATCCTGTTCTTCCTTGGGGACATCTTCTATTCCAACTTCAAAAGATCTCTTTTTGCTATCAAAAATAATACCCTTATCTGTTACAACTTGCATAACTAGACCATCCAATACTTGCTGAAATTCCTGGATGTTTGGCTTCCTTCCAAGTTCGGCTTCTTTTTGCTTCATTGCAGTATCCATTTGAACATAGAATTTATTAATCTGCTTTTGTTTTGAATCGCTTTTTGAACTTTTATCCAAGCCAATTGAATTAAGAGTAGTGGTGATTAAATCTTGCTGACGAGCATATGTATTAACAGTTTCCTTGGCTTCCTTTTTTCCTGATCTTAAATCGTTTTGCAGCTTAATTAACTCTTTCATCTCTGGCTTTGCTAACTTATCTGCATATTTTAAAATACTTGTTTGCAAAAATTCTTGCTTAAATTTAGGGTTATTTGCCATCAGCATAAGATCGTTATAAGTTTTCATATCCGTTTCTGTAGCAGTTGATGTGGCCAGCTTCTTAAGCTTTTCTTTATCAGAGGCATCTAGCCTATTTAAAATGTCGGCCGGTATTGCATCGTAGTTTCTATTCTTCTCAACTGCTATATAAGCTTGCTCGAAAGCTTGATTTGAATTATATGTCCTAGCAGTTTCCCTATCCGAGAAAGTCTGCTTTACTCTTCTTACTGTTTCGTCTCTAAGTTCTGGGTCATTTATGTTTCTTGCTTTTGATAAAGCAACTTGTAAATCATCAGTTTGATTAACAATGGCATCAGAAGTTCGCTGTGATTCTCCCTTGAGAGTTCCTTCTTTAAGCATTTTTTCGACTTTGATCTTTTCATCACCCGTGATTTGTTGGCCATACTTTTCGTAGTAGGCTTTCGCTTGCTGATCAGCACCACCGTTTAGCATCCTTGTTATCACGCTATCGTGAGTTTTACTTACGCTACTGCTTAACTCAGCCTCGACCCAATCTTGCCCGAGACCATTTCTTTTAGCGTAATCAATTGTAGCTCTTGCTTGTTTTCCTATGGATAAATTAATAATTGACTCATCATTAAAACCTGCTACTGCATCTTCCCTGGAATTAATAATGCTGCTTTCATACACATTTTTTTCAAATGCCATACCCTCAGCGGATTCATGGCTATTAGCACTCTTGAGCGCTGCCTCTCTGGTAGAAAAAACTTTTTGTCTAAATAATGGTATTTGGCTTTCTTCTAATTCATCTTCAATTTCTTTTTGCTTTTTATCTGCAAAATCTTGCACGTCATTGGAAATGCCTAATGCGTTTTCTCCCTTCCTATTCATCGCCCCTTGTTCTGGGTGATACATATACTCGCGCATTGCCATGGAGAATTTATTATCGGATTGCTCAACTCTAACTTGATCAGCTTTTTTCTTTTCTTCCTGATATTGCTTAGCTGCCATTAGACCAATATCTTGAGCTGCATTAAGTGCCTTACTGTAATCTGGACCAAATGCATTATCTGGTAATCTAGTATTATCTCTTACTCTAGGAGTCAAATCACTCTGGACCCTATTATCTAATGTTTTAACTACAGGCATCTGTTACCCCTAATCAAGATTTGGATCATAATTTTCTCTGTTATTTGGATTAGTATTTAACCCCTTAAATGAACCGGCGCCAGCAAAAGCAGCGGCATCTCCGGCAATACCAGAAACCAACATCCCTCTGGCTTTATTCTTTGCTCCCATTAACGCCATTTCACCAGAGAACCTTCCCTGCATAGCTTCAAACCTGAGACCCCATGCTTGCTTCCAAGCATTATTTTTAATTGTCAATTGATCTAATTTACCAAACTTTGCGGTTTCGTTCATCACATCTTGCGCTGACCCAGAATCAGAAACGTCGATGCCAGCTGCAGCATAGGAAACTTTCTGAGATGCAATCAGTGAATTAACTTTTTTCCCGTATTCTTTTGCTTCTTTGTTGCCTTGTTTTACAACTTGCTCTGCATCTTTTTCGGCAAATCTAGCATTTGTCTCGGCTTGGAATTGAGCATACCTTGCCTCGTTTTTGGCCTGCTCTCCACCCAATATTGCGCCAGCTGTTCCACTCATAATTACCTACCTATTAGAAATTATGCCAGTAGGGGAGATCGATAGTATTTTCATAGGAAGTGGATCTACTTGCCTTACAAAAACTCTACCGTTGCTATTCCATTCTGGTTTTATTATTACTTCCATTCTTCCTGTAGTTAAGCTCACAGGATCATCATAGCCCTCATCGTCTCTAATTTTTATTTCAGTTAATCCTTCCAGCGGATCGGTTGTGTCATCTGAAGGAGGTTTAGCGCCAACAAAACCTCCGCGAGATGATTCTGCGTATAGTGTTACTTCTTGAATAATTTTATTTTTATTGACGAGAGGACCGCTTTGAGTTGAGTCAATATCTAGAGTCTCTACATCCATCGTAATTGGAATACCAACATGGATAACACCATAAGGCTGTTCCAATGTTATCTGCCCATTGGAAACTGTAACTGTTTCATAAGAGCTATTATTTGGACTGCCTACAACAAAACCATCTGCAAACACTGAAACGGTCTGCCCCTCTAGGTGCCATATGCCAGACACGCTATCTACTGCTCTAGTCCATTCAGAAATTGCAACGCTTCTCATGGATACAGGAACAGTCATGTGTGGCTTCCCAGTCATGACAGTAGTGCTTGAATATGTTTCAAGCGTAAATCTTATAATGTCTCCATTTGCTCCCACTAGATGTATTGCGTTACCAACTTCTGATGATGAAAAGAAAGCAGAACTAGCGGTAATTGTGATTGCTTCATCGTATGCCCACGTAGTTCCACCTGATAGTGTCATTGTAGTAGCAGTAGTATTTCTACCGTCATACGACAGAAAACAATCCATGAACGTATAATCTTTTACATCAGCTTGATCTCTTATCGAAAGGCGCTCTATGTATCTAACTTCTCTTGAATTTATTATCCTGTTTACTACAACATAAACTCTGTCCTCGCTTCCCTCGGGGACAACACAAACACTCTCGACATATGCATCTTCACCAAAATCATGCCTGTGCCAAGCTAGCATTTCTTGTTCTTTTACATAAGTAAGTCCAAGAAGAACGCCATCATCCCTAACTGCCCAGACAATCGAATGCGGAATTTGCTGATATGCCCAATCTATAATCGTATATCCATCCACAAGGTGCGCGCTGTAAATAGTTAAATCACCACCTCGATATCCATCAACTTGATAATCAAATCCCAAATCCCTCACTAGAGATCCACGACCCTGTATGTACAATGCATTGTTGCCAATCAAAATTGGGGCAACATTGCTAGAACCATTATAAGAATTGAACTTAATAAACGGTGGGCTAGTAGGAGTTATCGCAGATGAGTTAGCACCTTCAGCACTAATCTCTGATGAAACTGTATTTATAATTAATCCTCCCAGATCTAGCAAATGTCTTACTTCATTTACCTGTCTACCTGCGGCAGTAAACGTAACTGCATCATCATCTGTGATAGGAGATGAAACTGTGAAGTTATGAAAAAAACCAGTTCGACTCATCCAAATTTTTTCTGGGTCATTGTCTGTATTCGCAAATGCCAATCGTTGCTGGAAATAGGTCACAGTACTTGGGTAATCCCCGGTTGCATTAAATGGATTTCTGGCAACTGGTGGCGTGTCATTTGTATCTGGATCATATCCAATATCTACAAACGCACCTGTACCTGCTACCCCTGCAACTCCAATAAACCCATAGATTCCATCTTGTAATTTATAAACATTATATTCTTGATCCCCCGATACAGCATTCCAATCCAGTGAAATATTATTAGTAGCACTTAGTGTTGCGTTACCATTTGATACTGTTATGGTTGTAGAAGCCAAGCTTTCTTCGTAAGTTTCTGATGCAATGGTAGTGATAACGTATTTGTACACAGTGGACCCTGTGGCTCCGTTCTGCGTCCCAGTTAATCCAGAACTTGGAGCTGCAATTTCTGGAGCAAAAGATATGGTAGATAACGTCCAAGAAGTGTGCGCAGTTCTAGATAGCTCTCTCGGAGCGTAACTTGGATGAACGATTGTTACGATATCGGCTGATTGAACAAATCTTAAGTCGAAAAGATCAGCCTCTACATATGGAGTCGATATTGTGTACAATTCAGCTACCGTTCCACCACTTGTATAAGCTCCGAATGTAGTCGAGTTAACCGCAGTTCCACTTAGATAATTTAATTCAAATGTGTTTGTGCCAGTGTTAACATTGGCTACTTTAAAAATTCTTCCGTTAACATAAGTTCCTATCGCCCCAACAACTCCAGAAATATAAACCTGACCACCATTCGCATACGTATCTGCACCCGTATAGGTCAGTACCGCAGGATTGGCATTTGTAATTCCTGTGATGTTTTGCGACGTTAGGGTTAACTGGCTTCCATTTCTAATGAAACGAATATATTGATCGCCAAATTCCAGTACATATGTCTGGTCGCTATTAAAAATAAAAGGTATTAATCTTATGGCCTTTGTAGAATCTTTTGCCTCGCCTAACCACAGTGTGCCAGATCTATTAGCAAGTCCACCGTGACGCATAACATAGGCATTTCTTAATGTACGCAACCCAAATGCATACTTAGCAGTATCTACTCTCTGGTAAAGAGCAGGTGCAATTTCGCCACCTGAAAATGATCTCTGCGATAATGTGGTCATTATTCCTCATATATCTTTTTAGCAATGCTTTTGTCAGAACTTCCTTTACTTAATTCCATGTCAGTAATTTGTAACGATATGCGATTACATACTTCGCCATCAGGTTCGGCATTAGAAGAAACAGAAACTACTTCTGCAATGCAACTAAGGTTTACTTTGTCGCCGATGCTTGGCAATTTTGAAACACCTAATTTCTCAAGGCATTCATGATCTAGTTCTATTCTTAGTCCGTATGGATAATCCATAGAGCTAACCATTCCCATTCCCATGCTATCTTTTTCTTTTTTTAAATTAACCATAATTATTCTCTCCCTCTTATAAGTTCTGCCTCTGGTAAAACTTCCGGCTGTTCTTCATTCCCAGCATTTTTCTCAGCCGTAGAGAGTGCTGCTAAATATTGTCTTTCAATAATTGGGCGCAACCCATTAGGATCTCCAACGCTTAATCTTGGTATAATCATGTAAGCAAGCTTAAGTGAAAAAGCTAAAATAAAATCTGCAGTGTAAAACTGTGGGTCGTCTATGATTTGTATAAACTCAACTTGCGCGTCTTCTTTATCAGTAAAAATTATTCTACCAGCTGAGTCCTTAGCAATTTTAAAAGGCACTCTAGACTGGTGTGTATCGTTTCTGGTTCCACTTAATATTTTAATTATTTTTGCACAATTAACGGGATGACGGTAGCTGTACGACCATTCATCATTTGGATCAGTTTCAATTAATCCTAGATCTTCAATCACGGTTGCAAATGGCCATTTGCCATCGCGAAGTGTTGTCTCTAAAGCAAGAGAATAAAATCTTCTAACGGCAGCCGCTTCATTTGAGCGGTCAGTTTCTATGCTTGTAATTTCATTCCCTATCCCGAGGTGGGATAGGGTCATGTTAGCAATTTCCGGTTTTGATGCCATTTATTACTATTTCCCTTTTTTAACTGGTTTCTTAGCCTTTGATTTCTTAGCCTTTGATTTCTTAGCCATCGTTTTTCTCCTTTTTTAAACCGTTTATAAAAAAGCCCGGGTGTGTTAGACCCGGGCGATGCAAATCAAATAACGTCTTCTTCGGAATTATCAATCTCTTCTTGTGCCGGGAAGGCTTTAGTTTTCTGCACAGATGCACGACCTGGACTTTCTTTGGATAGTTCAACCATCCATTTTTCTGAGAAGTCGCTGTCTTTCTCTAGCGTAATCACTTGCCCAACCTTAACTCGCTTGTGATTGTAATAACCTTGTCTGACTGCTTTAACTCGCTTCATTTAAAACCCCTTAGCTAATAACAATACCATCAGCGTAACTAACATATTTATCAATGTCAGTAGTAATGAAGGCGGTAAAGCTACCTGTAGTTAAGTTTCCGTTTGCCGGAGTATATTTCAACTGGATGTAGCGATACTGAAGCGGAGATGACCCCGGGCTAAGAGCGGCATACTTAATAGTCCCTACGGCCGATAGAGCTGAGAATGTAAACAAATCTCTAGTCCCATCAGGAGTGAAGGTTGTAGTGCTGTCACCTTCTAGCGCTACTGTAAGTGTTGAATCGGATGAACCATCTGTCATGGCAACATCGCAAATACAAACAACATATAGCGGCTGGCCGGTACCGATATCTCTAACTGCACCAAGGTCGATGTAGTTAGTTGATGCAGCCGTAGCGGTGATCGCTTGTGCATCTGAGAAAAGTAATTGTGAGTCAACGTACATATAAAACTCCTTTTAGTTTTAATTAAGATACTTGTGCTTCTGTTTCTAATAAAGCGTCGCACTTTCTGATAGGGATACCACGGAAAGATGGAATCAATTTTCCATCGACTTCGTCGTATCTCATACCGCCAGTTACAACGTCATCACGTCTTTGAATATCAAGGTACTGCATTACAGAGCGGTTCATGTAGAACGCGCATTTACCCATATTCATAGATGGTAGACGGTGGATCGCTTTAATCATTAAGTTAATGATATCCGCTGGTGAAGAGTTTGCAACTAGTGCACCAATATCAACGTTTGCAACTCGAACTGCGTATCTCCAGTCTTTAACTGCGACACCGCATTTCCATTGCCACTGATCTTGGTAGGCACGCAATCTTGTCCCTGCGATACCTGCAGTAGTTTCTACAGTCACTAGACCGTGGTCTTCGTGCTGGAGCCCTGCCTTAGAACCCTTAGGGAAGATACCGTGGATAGAGTTTGCACCCCAGCAAATCAACCAAATTGATGATTGATCTGATCCTGTACCGCCACCGCTTACGATGTTTTGAGCATTAACCGCTGACAAGGAAGAGTATCTGATCGATAGACCAGTAAATTCCTCAGGAGAGATTGATGCGTTACCGTAAAATAATGTCTGTGCCATTTCTTGGTTCATTGCTTCGATGAAAGCTTGAGCTTCACTCAAACGGAAAGAAGCAGTGTTACCATTTAATTCTGCAAGGTCTTTATCGATTTCTGACCATGCTTCCATGATGCCGCACGCTTCATCGATTTGTGCAGTTGTAGATTTAGAAGGTTGAACACCTTGGTTCAACAATTTCCAAGCTACAGTAGGAAGACCTGTTCTTACTGATGTTCTATGACCTGTAGGTAAGTTACCTTCGACCCACAACATATCACTTAAAATTTCATTTGTTTGTGAAAGCAATTCCACAATCATCGGGGTCTTGCCATCTGGATCAACCCTCTTTGCCCAATCTGCAAGCGTCAATGCGTTGCTACCTAAACCTGCCATTTATTACTCCTTAGATTTGTTGTTATAAAATACTTCTTCCATTTTTTTCCCAGAATAGTTATTGGAATGAACTATGCTATCGTCACCTATAAGTTTCCCAATCCGAGCAAACAATCTGACGACCTCTGGGTGATCGCCATATCCAGTTTCATTCAGACCTTTAATAAAAGATTCTGTACCAAACTGTTTAATTGCTCGTTTTGCGTACTCAATTGACTGGTTGAAATTATCTCCACCAATCTCTTGATCGCTTTTCACCTGAGATACCCAGGCATCTCTTTGCTTTTCGAGTTCTACTAATTGATTTGATTCAAACTCTGCTTTAGCTTGTGCCTCTAATTCAACTAGCTCTTGCGCCTTCTCGTTTGTGAGTCCTTGCTTTTTTGCGTAATCAGCAATCCTCTCGAGAGACTTGGAACTGAGTTTAGAGTTCTCAGGAATTTTGAGTTCATATTTTTCGGGTACTTTCGCTGGTTCTTCTTTCTTAGGCTCTTCTTTGGCTGGCTCGGCCTTTGCTGGTTCTGCTATTTTTGGTTCTTCTTTTGGAGCTTGAGCAGGATTCGCATCGGCTTCAGCCTTGATACTATCTGGATTATTGAAAAATTTGTTTGCATCTGATGGCCCTGGATTTGGATTTACAGGGTCAGCGGATAAAGTTCCTTCTGACATATTAATTCCCCTTAGTGTTGTTTAGGCTGATTTTCTCTCAGCATTGTTATCCATAATTCTAAATCTAATTGTGAGATCTCTGATTCAATCCATCTGGCTGCATCAATTTTGCCGATGTTATAACTCTGCATCATGGCAGTATTTGAATAAGCAGTGCTGGCAGGATTAAGCCAACATAAGTATCTCCAGATAAATCTGCGACCTTGTGGGCTACTCATAACGAATTTTAAATCTTCCGACTCAGAATCCATTGTGAATTTAACTTGAGCTTCTGCCTGCCTAACCTGCTCTGGATCTCCAGCATTTTTGACTAGAGCTTTATCTTTCATACTAATGTCCCTGCATTTGCTTGATCTAATATTCTAGTAAGAGCGTTATCGCTCTCTAAATTTGTATCTGATAATTGTTTTGCACTTTGAGTTACAACCTGAGCTTGCTGCATTTGCATTTGTTGTCTTTGAGCAGCGACCATAGCTTGACGTCTCTTCTCTACATCATCATCTGGTCTAATGATGCCAGATGGAATGGATAAGAAATCTCCATACACATCCACTAATTTATCAATATCTATTTTATCTTTAGCTTCTGGAGCCGCTTGCATTAAGTTGCCAACAAACCCAGTGAATCTATCCACTGATCCAATTGAAATTAATTTCTGTGCTTGTGCCATGATCGATACGTATTCAATCTTAAGCGCTTGACCTGCAATTTCTTCTGGTGCTGGAGGTATATAGCCTTGTGCGTCCATGATTGCGTATGAGTTATCGATTAGAGGATCTAGTAAATCTTGGTTTAATTGTTCAAGCACTGGACCAAGTGCAAGAAGTTTTTCTTCGTGGCGCTCGTCAATTTCTCTAGCGGTGATCTGTCTGCGATCGGACGACGCCAGCATTAAAAAGAGATCTTCAAAGTAAGCACGCTTAATTCTCATGCGCACTTGCTCTTGCTTCATTTCCAATGCCTGAATATTAAAATTAATTTCGTGCGCTGGTCGGAAACCTTGCATACCTTCACGAGTATCAACATATGTAATATCGCCAGGAAGAATTGACGCTTTTTGCTGGCGTAAACTTGTCGGACCAATCATCGGCGGCTTTATCATCTTCTCAACTGCTTGAGCAGACATCTTCTCGCCAACTTGCAACTGCTTATTATCTCCCAGTGCCATCATGCCTGGGCAATCTGTTCCGTAAGCATCCTCTCCTGAAACTTCCCAGCGTGGTGCCATTATTGGAAAAAAATCATATCCTTTTTCAGATAATATTTTCCCCATGTCGTCGCCGGTTAAATAAGATGATCCGCCAGTCGAAATACCTCTCTCGTAATAAACTGATGCGTATTTTTTGTACTGAGATAAAGGATTTCCTGGACGGTACATCTCATTTGGATATATGGCGTGAGTTACCTCTATCCATGCTTCTTTTTGTCCATTGTCATATAAGTTTTTAACTTGGCTTGAAATTCTAGACCAATCTATTTTTCCTGGTCTAGCTTGGTTAACGCCAAACTTGGAAACTATTTGTCGAACAGTCATGCGAAACTCACGCATGAAACAATCGACTTTTAATTTGTCATTAGTAGAAATGTAAAATGATCCAAGTGGAAACGGCGAGAAATGAAGAACATTATTAAAATCTTCTTCAATGCTCATCGCAGAAGTTCCGAAGTTACCTATATCACCATAGATAATCGGAAGAACGTTATACAGATTTGACCTAAGGAATGCAGTCGACATTCGACGATCGACAATCTCAAGCCAATTTTTAACAGGGCCATAAGAAGCCAGATCAGGATCAGATGTTGTTAACTTAAACCAAGGACGTGCAGGGGAGGTAACGCCGGACATCATGCCCGACCTCAGCGTCCTTGCCGCCATAGTGGCAGTCGAGTCAATTATCTTTTGGTTTCTTCTATCGCCTCTATTTACATCACTTGTATAAAACTTTGCACGACGTGGCATTGTGAGATCGGCGATATCTCGCCAGTGCGGAAGAAAAGATGAGCGTTCAAGATCTAGTGATCCGCGCATTATATCAAGATTTTTTCTTCTCTCTAATGTGTTTCCTGCTTCCATCAACACCCCGGTCCTTGGGTAAACTAATTACCTAATAATGTTTTCTGTGGAACATTTGGATCTTCTGTAACCCCAAGAGGTGAAGTTAATATCGTTCCACGGCGACCTCCTGATGCAGCTCGTTTATTTTTCTGATTTTTTCTAGCGTTAACTTGCTCATTTGTTCCAGCTTCAATTGCCATGGCTTGGTCTTCTTGAGCTTTTTGAGTGGCCTCTAATTCAGAAACAGCTTTTTGCTGTCTGTATGCTTGATCATTTATAGCTTGCTCTGCTTTCTTCTTTGGTTTTTTTACCAACTCTTCTCTTGCCACATAAGTTCCGCCTGCAGTTATGACATCCGCCCCAACTTGGATAGCTTGTCCGATTGGTCCATCACCACCTAAAATACCGCCGCCGCCGCCACTCATTGCAGCCTCCTTGTGTAGTTAGAATCCATTAGTTCATATCCCGAACGCTCAAGCATTGGAGAGAAATCTTTTCGTGGGGTAACTGCCTGGCTTATGACGTGAACGCCTAGATCTTTTAGTTTTGATTCGCAATATTGGATAAATTCTTTTCCATGACCTCTATGCTCTGGAGCTAAATAAAGAACATCGCTATATGCCCAAAGAGATTCAACATGATGTAAGTTTGGTGAAATGATGTAAGCTGAATAGCCCACTATTTTTTTATCGACTCTTGCTACGTAAACCATATACGTTCCGCCAGCGTCCATTCTTTTGTACATGTTGTAATTTAGATCTAATGGCATATCGGGATAAATCCAAACTTCTTTTAGATGTTTCTCTAAAAGAGCATAGGCTTCATCAATGACGTCATCAAACCGCTCTTGGCTAAATTCCATCTAGACTAATCTTCCATGTTATTACGCTTATTATTAATTATGTTCTGGCCAAAGTCTACTTGTGTCAAAAGGATCATAGTCAGACTCAAGACCACCATTATTTTCTCTTATTGGAATGCCATGCATAAAATTTGATTTCATATCTGGTATTGCGAATGTGATAGCCAAAGCATCTGCATAATCTGGCGATACACCGATGCGATCTTTTATTTGATCTTTTGGTTCTAGGAAAAACTTTCCCTTATTTAATGTGTATGTCGGGGCTGTTAACTCAGTTATTAATTCTGGGATGTTTGGAATTGACCCACCGCGCCTGATCCACTCTGCCATGAGAAACCATATCTCAGATCTTTTGTTGTAGTATCTAGGGTCATTTGCCTTTCCTGCGAATTGAACTTCAATAGGAGTATGACCTGCAATAATAAGTGAATCGATAACACCTGATCCGAATCCACCTGTGCCATCCACTAACTCTAATTCTGATCCCCATTTGTTTTTTGCCATCATGACACGAGCAGCTATTTCATCTGATCTTGCTCCACGCATCTCCACTGGTCGAAATGCATTAAGTCCCTGGCGTGGGAATATCACAGTTCGGTCATCACCAAATCGTGCAACGTCAACGCCAAGTCTTTTTTGTGAGAACTGATACTGCTCAGCTTTTAAGCCACGATTGATTGCAGCTCTAACTTCATCAGGACCAAGGAGAGTGTTAATTGATGACGGTGGAAACTTTCCAAATACGTTTACCATCACCCATGCATTGTCTCTACCCCACCTATCTATCTGCTCTTGCGCCCACTTAACTGATATACGCGGAGATCTTTTTGGATCGTCAGGATCACCTGTGATCTCTACCACGTACCAAAGATGAGCTTCTTTTGTACAAGCTCTATAGAGTGGTCCTTCTAGATTGGTTGGGTTTCCAGATTGAACTATCTTGCATTCAATACCAGATGACAGAGCACCTTCTGCGGCTTCCATGACCGCATCCGGCATACCACCTGATTCATCCAAGATGAACAAAATGTAATCAGCATGTAACCCAGCTAACGCAAGTGCTTGCTGATCTTTTGATGCAGACTTACTCCACTGACGTGCAGACATGAACCATGTTTCAGGTTGGCTCTTTTTATATATTTGAGTCTTGGTCCACTCAAATTCCTTCATGAGCAATTCAGACTTTTGTTGCCACTTACTCATCTCAGCCCATAAACCATCGGCTAAGTTATCACCAGTGATAGATGTCGCAGCAATTTTAGGAGATGGGCGAGTTGCCAAGAAGTTCCATGCGAGCCATGCAAGCACACAGGTTTTACCAGGTCCTTTACAAGCTTTCATGGCGATACGTTGATTCTTATAGAAGTTAATAAGAACCTCTTCCTGCCATGGATCGGGCTCTACTTTGAATACTTCGCGAACAAACGCCGCTGGGTTTTTACGCCAACGCGTTATATTGGGAGATAGATCTGCCATTCATTATGCATTCACTAATATTAATTCGTATCCTGCAACTACCTCTGTGTTATCTGCACTCACAGATGTTGCTCTTATAATCACATCAGTCTTTGGTTCAAACACAGTTCCACCATCGAACTCATGATTAAATGGCATGTCTGAGTTGCATGAGAACGGCATGATTTGCTTTATAGGTCCATTGTTTGTGCGATAAATGATACATCCATCGATAGCTGAGTCTGTGTTTTTTCTAACTCGCGCGTACATGCGCTTAAGAAATCCTCTTCTATTTGCTGGGATTGTGTACTGAGATGACATCTCTTTGTTTAGGCCTGCGGCCACCACTAGGAATATATTTGCCGTTGTAACTTTTTGAGCAATTGAGATAGCTCCAGCGTTAACTCCACCAGATCCAACTGTGGCTACTTCCATTTTAAAAACGCGCAAGTAAGAGTTAACCGAATCAACTAAGCTTACGCCGTTAAGAGTTATCGTTTCGGATTGTTCAATCCAGTTTGAGTCTAGGCCATAAATGGTTACTGTCCTAGCACCGGTACCAGCGGCTGCGTCGTTTGCAGATGAGCTAACAACTGTGACGAGTTCTGCAGATGATGCAAAGCCAGCGTGAACACCTGATGTCCCACAAATATCTTCTGGTACTGTGCCCGTGTCGACATCTGTATTAATCCCAACTCTCTCAATTGATGTTCTCCCAGGGTAATCAGCAAGCAGTGCGTAGTGCATAAGGTTCCTTTCGTTAGATTAAATGTAGGTATTGAAATTGTAACGGCTGGCAAGATGGATGTAAACTTGCATAATTATGCATCATTCTATCTGCTTGGGTTTACTTTTTTCAATTTCGATTGCGTCTTCTTTTTTCTCATCTTCGATGGATTTTTTGATTAGGTCTTCCAACGTTACGGAGCCAGTTAAATGTAGTTGGTTATTCTCTTTCCATCCAGCACGGCACTTGAGCCAAAACATTGTCATGGCAGGCACCTTTCCCGAGACAGCTTGCTGATAAGCCGAGTCAACGACCAGCTCATTGATTTGTTCTTTTCCGGCACGCATCATCTCGCGAAGTTCTTCATCTTCTTTAAGTAGTTTCTCAAATGTGGTGTGGCTCATTTCGAATATTGACGCGATTTGCTGGTTGGTCATGCCATAGCCAGCAAGTTTGGCAACTCTAACGTATTGATCTTTTGGTATCGTTTTAGCTGGTCTCCCCATGACCTACCTCCAAATGTTTTTTATAGGCGCAAGTTATTTAACTGTTTAGCCTTGTAGTTTTTAATTAAAAAGTTAGCTAGACGCTTATGTTTATACGGTTTAAAAAATTTCCAATTATCAATAAGTCTATCCATTGTGATCTCATGTAGCATCGGTATCTCGGCTAGTTTCTTAATAAAAGTCTTCTCATTTATTACATGAGCGCTTATATCAATTAATAGATATCCTTTATCTGTGGCGATCAAGGTTTTATAGTAATAGTCACCATCAGGTTTAATAACCGTGAAAACCCTACAATCACCATTAAGCATTCTTTCTATTACCTGTTTACCCTTAACCCTGGTCTTAATTGTGCACCAAGTGAAGAGTCTTAATAAATCCTGTTGTAACATTTAAACACTCCTTATTGTGTAACTACGTAACTACCGTAACCATCGTAACTACGTTTTCCTGGCGAAAGTTAGAATCTAAATCTACCTATATTACTACCCTCTACTACCCTACCTATCACTACAAATACTATAAATTCCTAACTACTATCTAAATCATAGTTACAATGGTTACATGGTTACAACATTGATATTATTAAGGTATTTTGTAACCAACTTTGTAACCATCTCATTTTTACCTGAGTAAATCATGGTTACATCATCACTTCTTGTTTATTTTCAGGCTCTAAGTTGCCAATATATGTAAATTGTTTACTAACCCTACCATTAATTCTAACTGCCTTTTCAGCCGGCATCCACCCTAATGCCCTGAGACATTTTCCAATTCTCAATCTAGTTCCTTTAGAGCAATCATTTAGTCTGAGTTTTTCAGTATTAAGGAAATGGTTAATTATGACCTCACATGTGACCACCTCATCACATGGTCTTTTAGAATTATACCTTTCTGGTTGGGTATAAAGGAACTTAGCTATCTCCTCTTCCCATGGGTCCTGGACTCTTCTTATTTCTTGTTCCTTAATGGCGTCACTGGTTGGGACCTCGTGCCAGGTTTCACCTTTTTTATACCTTGCAACCGCCTCAGCATAAAATTGGTCCAAATTTTCTTTAATCTTATTAAGGTCAAAAGTGCCATTAGTTCTTATAGGCCAAAACCTTCGTCCACCTGTTTCATCATTAAGGTATTCAGTGTCGTTAGTGGTACCTACAAAGATTGATTGGCGTGGGAAGTACTCAGAAAACTCTCCATAAGAACGCCTAAATTTATCCCTTGGGTCTGATAGGATGTCTTTTAATAGATTAATATCGGCCTTCTTAGTCTGGTGCATCTCCCCAAATTCAACAATTAGACATCCTTCCATGTTTTGGTAGAAGTCTTTATCCTCAAATGAACCTTTGGATTTACAGACCCAGCCCTTAGATATGATCTCAAGCAGGGTAGTTTTACCTGCTCCTTGAACCATTCCTTCTAACACCACCATATTGTCAAACTTACACCCTGGTGAGTATGTTCTTGCAGCCATGGCTATCCAAAAGTTCTTAGACACTGCCATGGTGTACTCATTCTTCTGGCAATTAACATAGTCTGAAAAGAACGTATCAATCCTTGGGGTACCGTCCCATTTAAGAGATTCCATATATAGACGTGTTGCGGATTCTTCTCTTTGGCAGGCAAGGTAGTCCAAAGTGTCGTTAACTTTATCTTTGTTCAATTTAGTTAACCCTAAAGCGCCTTGCATAATAGATGTGATATCAAAGCCATGCTTCTTTTTAATTAGTATTTCAGGTCCGACTCTTTGTCCTTCCATATTAACGTAAGAGATGATGGTCCTGTACAGGAAAGTATCGTTGTAGATCTCAAGACCTAAAGGCTTGTATAGCGTTAGAGCTTTTTTTATAGTGTCTTCATTCAAAATTGGCTGGAGACTCTTATTATGAGGGATACCTAAACTATGCCAAAGATCTAATCTATCTTGATTAACTGGCATTCCTTCTAAAGCTTCTTGAACTCTCTCACCGACTTCTTGTGGGTCTATCTGTCTTGTTCCACGTGAAACTTCGTTAACAATTTCTGGTATCGCCGTTGGTGCCCACGCTTGTTTACGAG